>Ga0255137_1000021_pt1 | contig 43801 bp, 34 predicted proteins | sample Law_Atlam_RepC_8_FD_188548 | JGI IMG/M metagenome (GOLD analysis project Ga0255137, IMG submission 188548) | Freshwater microbial communities from St. Lawrence River, New York, United States - Law_Atlam_RepC_8d | ecosystem: Environmental > Aquatic > Freshwater > River | place: USA: New York... | reverse complement strand
AGCTTCTTTCAAGCGCTGCAAAGCCAATACGTCTTTTGAAAGATCCACGCCTTGTTCTTTTTTGAACTCATCAATGATGTAATCAATGATGCGCTGGTCAAAGTCTTCACCACCCAAGAATGTGTCACCGTTGGTTGACAACACTTCAAATTGCTTTTCACCATCGACATCAGCAATCTCAATGATTGATACGTCAAACGTACCACCACCCAAGTCATAAACAGCAATCTTGCGATCGCCTTTTTCTTGCTTGTCCAAACCAAAGGCAAGTGCTGCTGCAGTCGGTTCGTTGATGATGCGCTTAACATCTAAGCCAGCAATACGGCCAGCATCTTTGGTTGCTTGACGTTGGCTGTCGTTGAAATACGCAGGCACAGTGATCACAGCTTCAGTGACTTCCTCACCCAAGTAATCTTCAGCAGTCTTCTTCATTTTGCGAAGAACTTCAGCAGAAATTTGTGGAGGGGCCATTTTTTTACCACGCACCTCAACCCATGCATCGCCGTTATCAGCTTTTGCAATCGTGTAAGGCATCAAATTGATGTCTTTTTGAACTTCTTTCTCTTCAAACTTGCGGCCAATCAAACGCTTCACCGCGTATAGCGTGTTGCGTGGATTCGTCACAGATTGGCGTTTAGCGGGAGCACCCACCAAGATTTCGCCGTCTTCCATATAAGCAATGATGGAAGGGGTTGTGCGCGCACCTTCTGCGTTCTCAATCACTTTAGGGGTATTACCCTCCAAAATTGAAACGCACGAGTTGGTTGTTCCTAAGTCAATACCGATGATCTTTGCCATGCTTAACTCCTAAAAATTGTTTTATGTATGTAATTTGGGGATGAATGATGTGATTTCAAGGCCTGGTTTACTTGTGTTTACTTGGGCTGACTAACGGTCACCAAAGCAGGTCTTAAAACGCGGTCTGCGATCAAATAGCCTTTTTGCAAGACAGTCACAACAGTATTGGCCTCTTGTTCATGAGGAACCATTGCGATGGCTTGATGGCGATGAGGGTCGAATTTCTCGCCAACTGGGTTGATTTCTAGAACCCTGCCTTTTTCCAAAGCAGAAACCAATTGCTTGAGCGTTAACTCGATGCCCTCTTTCATCTTGGCAGAGTCTGCGCCACTGTCTGTTAAGGCAGCGTTCAAGCTATCCAAAACAGGCAATAAATTCTCAGCAAACCCTTCAATGGCAAATTTATGGGCTTTGGCCACATCTTCCATAGAACGTCTGCGGGCATTTTCTACTTCAGCCTTGGCACGTAAAAATTGGTCTTGAAACTCTTTGATTTGAGCCTCTAAGGCCAAAATGATTTCTTCCGGCGTCAAAGGGACATTGGATGGATCTGATGCTTCGGCAGCCTGATTCAACTCATTGATTTCATGAGTATTTTCTTGTGCAGACGAAGGTGTTTCTTGGTTTTTATCTTGGCTCATAAGTCATTTATTCGTGTAATAAATGACCATATAGGGCCTAAAAATGAAATTTCAAGGCCCTATCTTCACTTTATCTTTGATTTATCTTTATTTTTTATCAGCCAATGCCGCCGCTCTTTGCATGCTCAAAGCCAAGGCTTGTTCTGACTCTGGCACCTGCGGCCAACCACCTAAGTGATCATTCGCTATTTCTGCCAAACCAGAAATCCATGCTGGACTGTTATTCAAGCAAGCAATGTAGTGATACTCACCACCACCGGCTGTCAAAAATTCATCACGAACTTCCATGGCAATCTCTTCCAATGTTTCCAAACAATCAGCAGGGAAACCTGGGCAGAAAATATCCAAGCGACGAGTTTTTTGATGACCCAATGATTCAACCGTTGGAGCTGTGTATGGCTTTAGCCACTCAGCCTTACCAAAACGTGATTGGAAAGTCACCATCGCCTGCTCAGCATTCAAACCCAAAGCTTCGCGGAGTAAACGTCCTGTTTTGTGACATTCGCAGTGATAAGGATCACCCTTATCTAAAGTTCTCTTGGGCACACCATGGAATGAAAATAATAATTTATCGCCAGCGGCAAAGTCAGGGCGACCATGACTTTGCCAATACGATTCAACTTGCTCTTTGAGCGCGTTGATATAGCTTGGGTGATCGTGATAGTGCTTGATCAATCGAAGCTCTGGCTGATTACGCCAGCCACTCACGATTCTAAAAACTTCATCAAAGGTTGACGCTGTGGTGGTTGCCGAATACTGTGGGTAAAGAGGCAAGATCAATAATCTTTCCATGCCTTGCGCTTCAAGTTTCTTCAAAACTGATTCCATACTTGGATTGCCATAGCGCATCGCAATATCAACCAAGACATCTTTGCCTTGAGCAATGAACTTCTGCTCTAAGGCTTTGGCCGTATTTTTTGAGTGCACCAATAATGGCGCCCCACCATCAGGACCAGGCATCCAAACACTGGCATATTTTTTTGCTGAAGCACCTGAACGAATCGGCAAAATAATCAGGTTCAGAATGCACCACCAAATAACTTTAGGTATTTCAACCACGCGTGGGTCAGATAAAAATTGTTTGAGATACGGCTTCACAGCTGCAGCAGTAGGAGCATCTGGCGTACCTAAGTTAATCAACAAAACTGCTGTGCGTTGCGCTTGGCGACTAATGGCCATAAAACTTCCTCACTTATTAAAAATGCCGCTACTCAAAGCGCTTGATAGTAATTTTGACGTGATATCAACAATCGGTATCACTCTCTCATAGGCCATACGGGTCGGGCCAATCACTCCCAAGGTACCAACAATCCTGCCATCCACACTGTACGGTGCCGTGATGACTGCCATGTCTTCCATGGGCACCAACTCACTTTCACCGCCAATGAATACTTGAACACCTTCAGCTCGAGAAGACACATCCAATAACTGAAGCAATTCAGTTTTCTCTTCAAACATGCCAAACAACTGCTTCAACTTGACCATGTCAGAAGAAAGATCACCAACGTTCAACAAACGTCTCTCGCCAGAGATGATCATGTTTGAATCAGGCTTGGCATTTTCTGCGCCCACTTTTAAAGCAGCTTCCATCAAAGATGAGATGCCTGAGCGGATACCCTCTAACTCTTGACGCAATTTCTCTTTAACCGCAAAAAAACTCAGCCCCGCAAATTGACTGTTCAAATAATTACTGGCCTCAATCAATTCTGAAGGGCCGTAATCTCGCTCAGTCAGAATGATTCTGTTTTGAACGTCGCCCTCAGGCGTCACCAGAATTAAAAGCACGCGCTTCTCTGACAATCTCAAGAACTCTACTTGCTTGAAAACTTCTGAACGCCTTGGGGTCATGACCACCCCAGCAAAATTAGATAAATTTGATAAAACTTGGGCCGCTGCCGCCACCACTCTTTGTGGAGCATCTGCCTGAATAGCATCTTGCGCTTCATGAGCCATGATTTCTTCAACTGGCTTCACGGTGAGCATCGTATCGACAAAGAGTCGATAACCCTTAGGCGTTGGGATGCGACCGGCAGAGGTGTGCGGACTGGCCACAAAACCCATCTCCTCTAAATCAGCCATGACATTGCGAATCGTCGCAGCCGATAGATCCAAACCTGAAAATTTAGACAAAGCGCGAGAGCCAACGGGCTGGCCGTCGGCGATATAGTGCTCAATCAGGGTTTTTAGTAGGCTTTTTGAACGGTCATCCATCATTTATCAATTGTAGGGCTATTGGGGCTATGGTTTAATCATCAACATGTCAAATCTTAAGACAAAAAGCGCTCAGAGACATTTTAAAAAAATCGCCTTGGTAGGCAAATACCAGGCAGATGGCTTTGCGCACATGCTTTTGAACCTCGCCAACATCCTTAAAAACTTGGGATGCGAGGTCTTTTTAGAGGCAGAAACAGCCCAAAACACAACGATTACTCAAATTTCGAGTGTTGCTGCCAAAGACTTTCAATCGAATATTGACTTGGTGATTGTTCTGGGTGGTGATGGCACCATGCTTGGCATCGCAAGACAAATTGCAGGTCAAGACGTTCCTTTGATAGGTATCAATATGGGAACGCTTGGTTACATGACTGACATTCCTCTTCAAGATGTTGAATTGGTTTTAACTGAAATGCTCAAAGGTCACTATGAGTCTGACAATCGTTATCTGCTTGAAGCAGAGGTTTACAGAAATGATCAGATCATTGGTACGGGTTCAGCCTTGAATGATGTTGTTGTGAATCGTTCTGGTATCTCGGGCATGCTTGAGCTCACTGTTCGCGTGAACGGTCAGTTCATGTACAACCAACGGTCGGATGGTTTGATTGTGGCGACTCCAACTGGTTCAACTGCCTATGCAATGTCTGCAGGCGGTCCGATCCTTCACCCTTCAGTTGCAGGGGTGGTGTTGGCGCCGATTGCGCCTCATGCCCTATCCAATCGCCCCATTGTTTTGCCCAGTGATTCATTGATTGAGATTGAATTGGTTGGCGGCAAAGATGTCAGCGTTAACTTTGACATGCAATCGCTGACCCGACTTCAAGTGGGCGATCAGATTAAAATCAAACAATCTCAAAAAACAATCACGCTGCTTCATCCAATTGATCACAGCGATTACAGAGCTCTTCGACAGAAGCTGCACTGGAACGAACACCCCTCTTCTTTCTAACCATGTTACGCAGCTTATATATTCGCGACTTTGTGATTGTCGATGAACTAGACATCGACTTGGAAAGTGGTTTCACAGTTTTAACTGGCGAGACTGGCGCAGGTAAATCTATATTGCTCGACGCCCTTTCGCTGGCAATGGGTGAGAGAGCAGACCCAAGCCAAATCAGAGAAGGAAAAAATCGTGCGGAGATATCTGCCATTTTTTCTTTGAATGATCCTCTTAAAAAAACCATTTCTTCATGGCTCGAGTCACAAGAATTTTCTCCTGAAGACGATGGTGCAACCATCATTCTCAAAAGAGTGATCGATACCACAGGGCGCAGCAAGGCTTTTATCAATGGGGGCACAGCCACACTGAGTCAACTCAAAGAGCTTTCAAGCTTCTTGGTTGATATCCATGGACAGCACGCACATCAATTACTCCTTAAGTCTGGCGCCCAAAGAGATCTTTTAGACAACCAAGCCAATCTTGATGGACTGGTTGCAGAGGTCAAGCAACTCTATCAAGCCTGGCAAACAGCCAAGAAGCAATTAGAGCTTGCAAAGAACGCTGGTGAGAACTTACAAAAAGAGCAAGAGCGTTTGGCTTGGCAGCTTGAAGAATTAGATGCGCTGGCACCACAAGCTGGTGAGTGGGCAGAGATTGAGCAAGACCATGCGCGCTTAGCGAATGCAGCCAAACTCATTGAGGGCTCTCAAAACGCCATACAAGCGCTCCAAGATCAAGAAGGCAATGCTGAAGAATTACTCTCGAAAGCATTTCATGAGATTGCCGATCTAGCAAAGCTTGACAGCAACTTAGAAGATGCAAAAATCGCCATTGAATCTGCGCAAATACAAATTGGCGAAGCAAGTCACAGCCTGAATCGCTATTTACAAAAAATAGATGTCGATCCTGAGCGCCTAGCCACCGTTGAAGAACGACTCAAGGCACTGCACAGCGCTGCTAAAAAATTCAAAGTGATGCCGAACGATCTCCCAGAAAAATGGGCAGAGATTCAAGAGCAAGTCACTGCCATTAAAAACTCACAAGACTTGGGTGCTCTTGAGCAAAATCTCAGCAAAACTTTGGCAGCCTATTCAAAGAGTGCCAAAAAGTTAAGCCAAGAAAGAATCGCAGCAGCAAAAACATTAGAAACACTGGTCACCGCAGCCATGCAAGATTTGGCCATGGCTGGCGGAGTGTTTGCAATCCAAATTGAAGGGCTTGAAGAAGGCAATGCTCATGGTTTAGAGCAAGTTGAATTCTTGGTCGCGGGGCATCCTGGCGCAACACCCAAGCAGCTGGCAAAAGTAGCTTCTGGTGGTGAGTTGGCTCGAATCAGTTTGGCCATCAGCGTGATCACTTCTGAAGCAAGCCAAATCCCCACTTTGATTTTTGACGAAGTAGATTCTGGAATTGGTGGCGCAGTTGCTGAAACAGTGGGTAAGCGCTTAAAAGAATTGGGGCAAGCACATCAAGTCTTGTGTGTCACCCACTTGCCTCAAGTGGCCGCAGAGGGACATCAACACTGGAAAGTTGCCAAGCAAAGCCAAGATAACGTGACCATTTCAAGCATGCAAATCTTGAGCAGGCAAGAGCGTGTTGAAGAAATTGCAAGAATGCTTGGTGGCGCAGAAATCACAGACACCACCAGACGTCACGCCCGAGAGCTACTGGGTAAGTAAAACTTTTTCCCAAAGCTTCTTAACGCAATCTCGCGACTCAACCAAAGCGGCATCCATCTCATCCTGAGACACCCTGGTCTTATCAGCGCCATCCAATCTGATGCGATGCTGGTATTCACGATAAAGCCGATAAGCATTCGCAGCCTGCAATGCTTGCTCGCTTGGAATCAAACCTTCTTCGCTGGCGAGAGATAACAAAGCAATATTCCCCAAGTTACCCAAAAGTATTGGATGACCCACACTGAAACGCAACACCAAATATTGCACAATGAATTCAATATCAACCATGCCACCGCTGTCATGCTTGATATCAAATAAGCCTGAGTCATTCGGGTGGCCTTCACTGACTTTTTGACGCATGTCTAGAATTTCTTGCTTGAGCAAAGCTTCATTTCTTTCTTGCGCCAACACTTCAGATCTGATTTTTTCAAACTTCTCACCAATCGCAATATCACCAGCACAAAAACGAGCGCGCGTTAAAGCTTGATGCTCCCAAAGCCAGGCGGAGTTATCTCCCTCTCGCAATTGATAACGTCTGAATGAGTCAATACTGGTCACCAACAATCCAGCTGCACCATTCGGTCTTAAACGAGTGTCGATTTCAAAAAGAATACCGGCTGAAGTTGATGCAGTGAGCCAAGCAATCAAACGTCTTGCATAGAAAGCATAAATTTCGCCCGCATTTTGATCAGACTCTGGAGCATCGTATAAAAACACGATGTCCAAATCTGATGCGTATCCCAACTCTTTGCCGCCTAGCTTGCCATAAGCAATCACTGCAAAGGCAGGTGGGGTCACTTCGTTTAATTGGAACTTTTTCGCCACCATTGGCCAAACTCTTTCCAGAGTTAAACCAAGAATCAAATCAGCCAAGGCGGAAAGTCGATCACTCACTTTTTCAATCGGTAATGGTTCATTTCGTCCAATGCCCAATTCTGCTAACAACGTCAGAAATGTCTCAGTGTGGTGAACTTGCCTCAAAATATCCATGGCTTGCTCAGCTTGGTCACCATTGTCCATGGCGTCGTCTAACAAAATATTGATGTCCGCTTTGAGCTTCGCCCAATAAACCGCAGGATGATCTTCTGGAGTGTATTGACCTTGACCAGTCAAAAGATCGTCCAACAAATGCGGGTGCTTGATCAGATAGTCAGTTCCCCACTTAGAGGCAGAAATTAATGCGATGAGCCTACTCAGAATATGAGGGTACTCACTCAACAGGGCAAGATACGATGATCGCCTAGAAATTGAATCTAGCAAATTCATCATTCTCACCATGACCTCATCAGATCTTGATAATCCCCAGTCTTGCTGTTCGACATAACTCGCCGCTGCAGACATCAATTGCGTGAACTTTCTTCTGGATGAGTCTGATAAAGAGCGCCAGCGCGCACTCCCCCACCACTCACTCCATTTTTCAGTCAAAGCAGAATAGTCGGCGGGTGGCGACCATACCGCAAGATTGACCCCCTCTGAATCAACCTCTGCTTGATGCTTTTTCAATACGAAGGCATTAGCGAATAATGTCGCGACATTATTTCTGTGTTCGGCCAATTGCTTTTTAAATTCATCCAAGCTCGCATGCCCCATCGCAACACCAAGCCTTTGTTGCGAAGCGTCATCCCCTGGAAGATGGTGTGTTTGAGCATCCTCCCAGTATTGCAAGCGGTGCTCTAATTTTCTGAGGTAGAGATAGGCATTGGTGAGTTGATCAAGCTCCACCTGTCCAATTAACTGACGCTCAAAAACAGCTTTTAAAACTTCTAAGGTGGGGCGAATCCTCAACCCTGGATCTTGACCGCCTCGCACCAGTTGAAACATTTGGGCCATGAATTCAATTTCACGAATCCCACCACGCCCCAACTTCACATCTGCCGCTCTTTCTGGGTGTAACAGGCTCCTCTTTTCAGCTTCTTGCTGAATTTGTCCATGCAGCTCTCTGATCGCTGCAATCACCCCAAAATCAAGGTAGCGCCTGTAGACAAACGGCCTGACCAAATCTTGTAGGCCTTTTTGGCAACGTTCATAGGCTGGCATGTCAGGCAAGGGGTAAATCATGCGCCCCTTGATCCAGGCGTATCTCTCCCATTCACGCCCTTGAACACAGAAGTACTCCTCCAGCATCCCTAAGCTACACACCAAAGGACCGGAATCGCCATTGGGTCTTAAACGCATATCGACTCTGAATATAAAACCCTCAGACCTTAATTCGCTCAACAAGGCAATCAGACGCTTGCCAACACGGGTGTACCACTCTTGATGAGAAATACTTTTTGAGCCGCCTTGGGTTTCACCATCTTCTTCGTACAAAAAGACCAAATCAATGTCTGATGAAACATTGAGCTCACGCCCGCCTAATTTGCCCATGCCAACAATCAACATGGGCGAGTAATCACCCTGCTGGTTCAAGGGCTCACCCACCGTGGGCTTGATGTCTTGACGAATGGCTTCTATAGCCACTGCAGTGACCTTTTCAGCAAAGCAACTCATGGCTTGAGTGACTTCTTGCACATCAGCTGTGCCATTAAAATCTCGGGCAGCGATCAGCAACATAAACTTTTGGCGCGCTAGACGTAAATTAGCAGCCAAATCATCAATACTTTGAGCATGATCTGGCTCAGTTGGCATTGCTGCCTTGAGCAAACCTTCAATCACAGCTTCACTCACAGGGCTGGCGGCCATTTCTCCAATTTCTGAGGACCATTCTGGGCGGGCAGTTAGCCAACGCACAGCATAGGCTGAATGATCCAAAAGAGTAGAAAGTTTAGGGTGAATTGTTGTCATAGGTATCATGTTATCGCTATCAATACCTGCTCGGCTACAGCATAATTATAAAAATGTCATGGTTACCCAAATTCAACCCTCTGGAAAGCATCCGTAAACTTCAAGTTCACGAGAATAGTCTTGCCATTTGGAAAAAAAGAGCCCAATGGCTTCTTTTGTTGAGTGCACTACTTTTCATTGCAGCCCATGCTTTGACTCGCTTTTATCTTTGGCCACAAGTTGAAAAAAATAAGGCTTCATTTGAACAGGCGATCAGTCAAACACTGGGCGTCAATTTAAAAATTGAAAATATTGAAACCAGTTGGGATTTTCTTTGGCCAGCATTCAAGGTTGACAATATCAAGCTTTATGAACTTGGCGAATCCAACACACCCAAACTCAGCATCCCTCAAGTAACCGGAAAGTTATCCTGGGAAACTCTTTGGAAATTAGAGCCTCACTTTCATGATCTGAGCTTTGATGATGCCTTGATTCAGATACAACGTGATTCAAAAGGTAACTGGAATATTGCAGGCATCAAGTTAGATCAATCAACGGCTGGTTATAAATTTGGTAATTGGTTATTTGAGCAAGACAGTCTTGAAGTTAAAAACGCCAAAATTAATTGGTTAGATCAACGCTTTCAAAGTAGTCAATATTCAATAGACATTGAATCTCTTACATTAAAAAATTCTTGGTTCAAACACACCATTGATTTAAACCTCAAAACGCCATGGAATGCCAATACAGCATCCATCAAAGCTGACTTCAGACACAGCTTTTTGGGCAATGCAGGCAACTGGAAAAACTGGATCGGCAGACTTGAATGGCAAATCAATGAACTGAACCTCGCCAAGATCAACCAATTATTTGACAGCCCCGTTGACGTTATTTCTGGTCAGGTTAACTCTCAAGGACATACCTATATTGACAGTGGCGCATTAGATGGCGGCCTAACAAAACTTGCAGCGCAGAATCTTCACATTGAATGGCCACGCCTAGGTGCTCCACTCAAGATCGCAAGAGTAGATACAGAACTAAAGCAAACAACCTCCGGCAAAAGAATGTCTATCAGCGCGCCATTGCTCAAATGGCAAGTGACTGACAAGTCCCCGTCAAAAGAATTAAATGGCATCAGCGTGTACTGGGATATGGCAGCCAATATTGATGCCATCATTCATGCGGGAGTTAAAGCCGATGAAATTGATATCAATCTTGTTGAGCAACTGGCAAAGCAATTCCCACTACCCAAAGACATCACTGAATTCATCAAGCAATATCAACCTTCAGGGATATTGAAAAATCTAGATGCAAATTGGCATGCAGAGGCGAGCAAGCTACCGTTCAATATAAAAATTCCAGGCTTCAATCAATCTCACTACAAACTTTCATTTAATTTTGAAAATGCCTATCTCAAGCCAGAGAAACAAGGTCTTCTTTCAATCGCCAATTTGACAGGTAGGCTCTACGCAACCGAACTTGGTGGCGAGCTCATCCTTGATAGCGAAGACACATTCATCACCCTTCCCCAAATTTTAGAAAACGACAACCTTGCTCTAGACTTGATCGAAGGAAAAGTTAAATGGCTTAAAAAAGATGCTGGCTTGGAATATCAAATCAGTAAGCTCAAACTAAAAAATGATTCGGTAAATTTGATTTTTGATGCAAATTACAAATCGAAAACTGCTAAAACACCTGCTGATCTCTATATCAAAGCAGATATTCAAGAAGCCCAAGTTAAGAACTTGACCAGATACTTCCCCTTGGAGATGTCTAAGAGCGCAAGAACTTATTTGAATGCGGCTCTCAAAGAAGGTCGTGTTCGCAATGGTCAAATCCATATTCACGGAGATCCACTGCACATCCCATTTGACACAAAGTTTCCAGGTATTTTTGAGCTCAACTTACCAATTGAACAAGTGCAATACTCGCCAGCACCCGCTAACGACAAGAAACAAGGGCAATGGTCAGACTTTTCAGATGTGCATGGCACTGTTTTATTCAAAGGCCCGAAACTTCAGCTTGATTTAAAAAGCGCTTCTTTTGAAAGCGTTCAATTGAGTGATATTCAAGGCGTGATTGAAAACATCGTCAGCCCAACGGCAACATTAAAAATCAACGGTGTGGCTAAAGGATCCAGTCAAGAGTTACTCAAGTACTACGTTGATAGCCCTTCTGGAAAAAGCATTGAGGCGGCCAGCAAAAAAATTGAGATCTCTGGCAATGCTCAATTAAAAATTAATATTGATATGCCCCTTAATGACACCAAGAAAACCAAATTACAAGGTGAAGTGAAGCTTGATCGAAATCAAGCCAAAATCAATCAAAAGCTCGATGTGCAAGAAATAACTGGCGACATTTTGTTTTCTGAAGAAAACATCCTTGGTCGTAACTTAAGAGCTCAATTACTGGGCGGAGAAGTTTTGATTGATAACGCCAGCAAATTACCATGGCAATCATCATCAGACATGAAAGTGTCTGGCAAGGTTGATATCAATCAATTGATCGAGGCATTGAATACTTCAGACTCGTCTGAAATCAAGAAAATTCAAGCCCAGTTAAATGGCTTGGTTGCTTATGATGGCAAACTGGCCGTTCGCTCCCAAGGCTATCTTTTAGACTTAGGCCTCAAGCTCGACCAACTCAACTCTCTATTCCCTGCCCCATTCAATAAAAAATCTGGTCAGGCACTCACCGGTCAATTTAATTTAAGTAATTTAAGTGATGGCTCAGATAAGGCGACCTCAGGCCAGTTCAAAGTTGGCAAACTCATAGATGCAAAGTTTGTTTTCGGTGACAAGCAAAAATTACGTCTTGGCGTTGGCATCAACACCCCTGGTTACGTGCCTCAAAAAGGTTTTTCAAGCGCGATTGTTTTGGATCAGCTAGATGTATCAGTTTGGCAAGGTTGGCTGGATAAAAACTTCCCAGAATCACCAAAAAAGGCGAGCGCCAATGCTGCACCAAGCTCAGATTTTGATGTTGATACTATTTCAGCGAACATTAAAAATCTAAAGCTCGCTGATAAGTCATTCAAAAACGTCGCAATACAAGCCACTCACGATAAAGAACAGTGGCATGCCAGCATTCAGTCGCCGGTTGCTAAAGGTCTGGTGCAATGGACATCAGCCCGAGCAGGTTTCCCTCAAGGAAAGCTAACTGCACGCCTCCAGCAGTTGGTGATTGAGAATGCCGAGTCTGGCGATACCGTTACCAAGAGTGTCAACAAACGCATTCAAAAAATTCCGGCTTTAGATATTCAATCTGATGAGCTTATTTTTAATAATAAGTCTTATGGGCAAATGGAACTAATTGCCAGCAATGATAAAAATGACTGGAAAATTGAAAAGTTATCTTTAAAAACGGCTGATGCCCAAATTAATGCAACTGGCAAATGGACACTTCCGAAAGAAACCAAACAATTGAATGCCGGCAAAACAGAATTGAATTTTGAGTTAGACATCAACAATGCCGGCAAACTTTTATCTAAATTAGGCTTCCCCAAGGCAATTGATGATGGGTCAGGAAAGCTGGTGGGGCAAATTCATTGGGAGAATGCTCCCTACAGCTTTGACATCAAATCTTTGAATTCGGAACTATCTTTAGATCTAATCAAGGGCACGATTTTGCAAGTTGATCCAGGTGTTGCAAGATTGCTAGGTGTTCTTAGCTTTCAAGGCTTAACTAGAATTGCGACACTGGATATTGGTGGCGTACTCAAACCAATTGTTAGCAAGGGAACTCCTTTTGACAGAATCACTTCAACAGGCTCTATTAATAATGGCATTGCCAACATCAAAGATTTGAGCATGCGCGGACCCCAAGGAAATATTCGCTTAACTGGCAAAGCAGATTTACTTCAAGAAAATCAAGACATCCGAGTAACCGTTGTTCCCAACTTCAATGCGGGCTCCGCTTCCTTGGCCTACACTTTCATCAACCCAATCATTGGTTTAAGTACCATGGTCGGTCAATATTTAATTGCGGATGAAGTCAGCAAACTATTTCAATTAGATTATCTTGTTCAAGGCACTTGGGCAGACCCTCAAATCATTGCACTTGATAACAAGGGCAAACCATTGGATGAAAAACAATTAAAAGAGATCAGGGATAAATCCTTACTCAAGCAACAAACTCCCACCAAAAAGTAGATCAGAGTTAATATCAAGTTAATGAATCCCAATCAATTAACTGTTGCCGCAATTCAAATGACTTCGACTGATTCTGTTGAAGAAAATTTACAAACGGCCGATCAATTAATCCAAGCGGCAAAAAAAGCCGGCGCCGACGTCATGGTCTTGCCAGAGTATTTCTGTTTGATGGGGCACACAGATCAAGACAAAGTGACCATCAAAGAAAATTTTGGTCAGGGTCGCATGCAAGACTCCCTGAGTTTGATGGCCAAGCAACATCAAATTCACCTGATTGCCGGAACAATTCCTCTGAGCACTCAAAACAAGCACCAAGTTAAAAATACCAGCTTGGTTTTTGGCCCTGCTGGTGAAGTTATCAGTAGATACGACAAGATTCACTTGTTTGGCTTTAAACAAGGCGACGAGGAATATCAAGAATCAAAAACCATTGAACCAGGTTCATTGCCTTGTAGTTTCAGTATTCAAAAGAATGGCGTTGATTGGAAATTTGGCGTCACCATTTGCTACGACATTCGCTTCCCTGAGCTGTACAGACAAATTGGTCCGGTTGACTGCCACATTGTTTCAGCCGCTTTTACCCACACCACTGGCAAAGCGCATTGGGAAATCCTTCTTCGAGCCAGGGCCATTGAAAATCAATCCTATCTTTTAGCCAGTGCTCAAAGTGGGCAACACACCAATGGTCGTAGGACTTGGGGGCAAAGTATGCTGATTGATCCTTGGGGTGACATTCAATCGGAGCTAAAAGAAGGCGCAGGGTTTACCTTGGGTATTTTGGATAAAAGCAGAATTGATGAAATTCGAGCAAAATTACCTTCACTACAACATCGCACCATTTAAAGAAAATAATGAATTCAACTCTTGCACTAGAAAATTCCCTTCATCTCAGTCGAGCTGATGCTTTAAATATTGCAAAAGAAATTCTTTTGGCGCCAGCGGGTATTTCAGAACAAGATCTGCAAAAGACTCTTGCACACATGTATACCCATCAATTAGATGATGCTGATTTGTATTTTCAAAGAACTCACAATGAATCTTGGAGTCTTGAAGAAGGTATTGTTAAATCAGGCAGCTTTAGCATTGATCAAGGTGTTGGCGTTCGCGCAGTCAGTCATGACAAAACAGCATTCGCTTACTCTGATGAGATCAGCGCTTTGGCATTAAGAAACGCTGCAGAAGCAACACGCGTGATCGGCGCTCAACAAAAGAGCACTTATATCAGTCCCAAATGGAAAACACCGGCAACCCATGCTCTGTATCAATCATTCAATCCATTAGATAGTCTGGATGCCAAAGCAAAAATTGCCATCCTTGAAGACATTGAGCGCAAGGCCAAAGCCAAAGATCCTCGCATTGTGCAAGTGATGGCGGGACTTGCCGGCGAATTTGATGTTGTGTTGGTGGCGCGTGCAAATGGTGTCCTGGCAGCTGATATACGCCCATTGGTGCGCATTTCAATCACAGTGATTGCAGAACAAAATGGTCGTCGCGAAATGGGCTCATCAGGCGGTGGTGGTCGATTTGATTATCACTTTTTTGTCAAAGATAAGATTGATCACTGGATCAATGAAGCGGTTCGCTCCGCTCTCGTCAATCTTGAATCACGACCTGCACCAGCAGGCCCCATGACGGTTGTTTTAGGTCCAGGCTGGCCAGGCGTATTGCTGCACGAAGCCATCGGTCATGGCCTTGAAGGTGACTTCAATCGCAAAGGTTCCTCAGCTTTCTCAGGAAAGATCGGGCAACGGGTGGCTGCCAAGGGTGTCACTGTTGTGGATGACGGCACCATTCCAGGCAGACGCGGCTCTTTATCTGTTGATGATGAAGGCACCCCTACTCAATGCACCACTTTGATTGAAGATGGCATTCTTAAAGGTTACATACAAGACAGTCTCAACGCTCGCCTAATGAAGATGCCAACAACTGGTAATGCCAGACGCGAAAGCTATGCATCTTTACCCATGCCTCGCATGACCAACACTTATATGTTGGGCGGTAAAGAAGACCCCCAAGAAATCATTAGCAGCATTAAAAAAGGTCTCTATGCGGCCAATTTTGGTGGCGGGCAAGTTGATATCACCAGCGGCAAGTTTGTATTTTCAGCTTCTGAGGCCTATTGGGTTGAAAACGGCAAAATTTTGTACCCCGTCAAAGGTGCCACCATCATCGGCAACGGTCCTGAGTCACTCAAAGAGATCAGCATGATTGGCAATGACATGGACTTGGACAGCGGCATTGGCGTTTGCGGCAAAGAAGGTCAAAGTGTACCCGTTGGCGTTGGTCAGCCTACTCTGCGGATTGACAATATGACAGTTGGTGGAACTGCTTAATCACTAAAACAAATAAAACTGTGCTACATTAACCCCCATGTCTGCAAATAAATTTTATTTCTTTTACTTTTGGTTCTCAGCCCAAGGCGGTCGAGAGGCAGAAATTCAAGCATAAATTTCCAGCACTCAAAATAACCGCCGACACTAACGGCGGTTTTTTTTTACAGATTTAAGAATGACGGTAATAGAAAAAGGAGTTAATGAAATGGTTGATAAATCTCTCAGCACAAGAGATAGCTGGTATGCCAGCATTGATAAAACGTCAGAGACTGATGATGCCCGCATTCAAAACATCACGGTGCTACCACCGCCAGAGCATCTCATTCGCTTCTTTCCTATTCAGGGAACATCTGTTGAGAAGTTGATCAGCAAAACCAGAAAGAAGATTCGCGACATCATGCACGGCAAAGATGACCGTCTTTTGGTGATCATCGGGCCTTGCTCTATTCATGATCCAAGTGCAGCGATTGCTTATGCGCATAAATTATTAGAGCAACGCAAAAAATACGAAGGCGAATTAGAAATCGTGATGCGCGTTTATTTTGAAAAGCCTCGCACAACGGTGGGTTGGAAAGGTCTGATCAATGATCCATACCTTGATGAAAGCTACCGCATTGATGAAGGCTTGAGAATCGCTCGTCACCTATTGATTGAAATCAACCGCATGGGTATGCCTGCTGGCAGTGAATTCTTGGATGTGATCTCTCCACAATACATCGGTGACCTTATTTCTTGGGGTGCCATTGGCGCCAGAACCACAGAAAGCCAAATTCACCGTGAACTTGCTTCTGGTATCTCAGCACCGATTGGCTTTAAAAATGGCACTGATGGCAACATCAAAATTGCTACTGATGCGATTCAATCAGCCAGTCGTCCACACCACTTCTTGTCAGTTCATAAAAATGGTCAGGTGGCGATTGTTGAAACAAAAGGTAATGGCGATTGTCACGTCATTCTTCGCGGCGGTAAAACCACGAACTACGATGAGGCAAGTGTCGCTAAAGCTTGTAGTGAACTTGAAGTGGCCAAATTACCAGCTTCATTGATGGTTGACTGCTCTCACGCTAACTCAAGCAAGCAGCATGAGCGTCAGATTGAAGTAGCCAAAGACATTGCTGGTCAATTGGCCAAAGGCTCAAAACAAGTATTTGGTGTGATGGTGGAAAGTCATCTATTTGCTGGAGCACAAAAATTCACCCCCGGCAAAGACAATCCTCAAGAACTCAAGTATGCAACCAGCATCACTGATGCATGCATTGGTTGGGATGACTCTTTGGATGTACTAGAGATTCTTGCGGAAGGCGTTAAAAAGCGTCGTAAGAAGTGATCTGACAGTTAACTAACTGAGCATTTAGCTCAGTTAGTCATTCAGTAAGCAATCAAGACCCTTCGGGGTCTTTTTTGTGATTCCACAAAACATCAGTACCACCTGCAGCACGATTTAATACACGAGCCAAAACAAACAATAAATCTGAAAGTCTGTTGACGTACTGACGAGGTGAATCATGAATAGGCTCATGACGACCCAACTTCACGATTGAACGCTCAGCTCTTCTGCAAACTGTTCTACACACATGAGCTTGGGCTGCTGCACGCGTACCGCCAGGAAGAATAAATTCCTCTAAGCGGGGCAAGCTGGCATTGTATTTTTCAAGCCAAACATCTAACTGAGCAACTTGCTCTTCTTTGAGCAAAGTGTAGTTAGGGATGCATAACTCTCCGCCCAAATCGAATAAATCGTGTTGGACTCTAGAAAATAATTCTCGTAATTCAGAAGCGATGACCTGAGGAATATCTTCAGTGATCAAGACCCCAATTTCTGAATTTAATTCATCAACATCGCCCATGGCGCAGATTCTGAGATGGTCTTTATCAACGCGTTGGCCATCACCTAAACCGGTGGTGCCAGCATCGCCTGTGCGTGTTGCAATTTGTGTCAATCTTTTACCCATATGACTGATTATAGGGAAATGGCTAGAATAGAGCTAAACCACCAAAAATAGAGACATATGAATACCGTAAACGAGAACTCTGAGGCTTTCATCAAAGCCCGCCAAGCCCACCTGGTAAAGGCTCTAAAGCCTCATCTACCTGAGCACGCACTGTTATGGGAGCCTGAAGACACAATTCCTTATGAATGCGATGGTTTGGCGGCTTATCGCCAAATGCCTTTAGCGGTTGCCCTTCCAGAAAACGAAGCCCAAGCCGTTGAAGTCATCAAGGTTTGTAAAGAATTGCAGGTGCCAATCGTCCCAAGGGGGGCAGGAACCGGTCTCTCAGGTGGTGCGATGCCAATTTCTCAAGGTTTGGTGCTGTCATTGGCGAAACTCAAGAAAATCGTCCACGTCGATCCTATTGCTAGAACTGCCGTAGTACAACCTGGCGTTAGAAATTTAGCGATTTCTGAGGCCGTTGCAAAACATGGTTTGTATTACGCCCCTGATCCATCCTCTCAAATTGCCTGTTCAATTGGCGGTAATGTTAGCGAGAATTCTGGTGGTGTGCATTGCTTAAAGTATGGTTTGACACTACATAACATCCTCAAGGTGCGCGGTATTTTGATGAGTGGTGAGGTGGTTGAATTTGGCAGTCTAGCGCCAGATGCACCTGGATTAGACTTGATTTCAATCTTGGTGGGTAGCGAAGGCATGCTAGCCGTGATCACAGAGGTGACAGTGAAATTAGTTCCTAAACCTCAATTGGCACAGGTCATCATGGCCAGTTTCGATGACGTAGAAAAAGGCGGTAACGCGGTTGCAGCGATTATTGCAGCAGGCATCATTCCCGCAGGTCTAGAAATGATGGATCAAGCCGCCACGCGTGCTGTCGAAGAATTTGTTCATGCTGGTTACGACATCAATGCCGCTGCAATTTTGTTGTGTGAATCTGATGGCACACCTGAAGAAGTGGCAGAAGAAATTGAACGCATGACGGCTGTTTTAAAAAATAGTGGTGCCATCCGTCTTCAAGTGTCACAAAGTGAAGCTGAGCGCCTGAAGTTTTGGAGCGGCAGAAAAAATGCTTTCCCAGCCGCCGGCAGAATTTCAGCTGACTACTACTGCATGGATGGAACCATTCCACGTCAACACATTGCCACTTTGCTAAAACGCATTCAGGAAATGGAAAAGAAATACCAATTAGGCTGCATGAACGTGTTCCACGCAGGCGATGGCAATATGCATCCACTCATCATGTTCAACGGCGCAGATGAAGCTGAATGGCATCGCGCTGAAGCATTCGGCAGTGACATTTTAAGAACCTGTGTTGAGCTTGGCGGAACCATCACTGGTGAACACGGCGTAGGCATTGAGAAGATCAATGAGATGTGTGTTCAGTTCAGTGACTCAGAGCGCGAACTTTTCTGGAGAGTGAAAGCGGCTTTTGATCCAGATAAATTATTGAATCCTGATAAAGCAATCCCAACACTCAATCGCTGTGCTGAATACGGTCGCATGCGCGTCACTGGAGGGGTGTTACCTCACCCAGAATTGGAGCGCTTCTAAATGAGTGATCAGTTATTAAAAGGATTTGCAGAGCAAATCCAAGGCGCAGTTCAAGCCAAACAATTGTTGCGCATCACAGGCTCAGGATCTAAGGATTGGTTAGGCGGTGAGCTCAAAGGCACACCCCTCTCAACCAAAGATTATCAGGGCGTGATGAGTTATCAGCCAGATGAATTAGTCATCACAGTAAAGGCTGGCACATCAGTCAAAGAAGTTGAATCAATCCTTGCAGAAAAGAACCAGCAATTCTCATTTGAATCTCCACACTTTGGCGCTAATGCAACCATTGGTGGCATGGTTGGTGCTGGCTTGGCAGGCCCTGGTCGGGTGAGTGCTGGCAATCTCAGAGATTTTGTTTTGGGCGCAAAAATCATGGATGGGCAAGCTCAAATCATGAACTTCGGCGGCACCGTCATGAAAAACGTGGCCGGCTATGATGTCTCAAGATTAATGCCAGGTTCATTCGGCACTTTGGGACTACTGCTGGATGTATCCATCAAAGTGTTGCCAAAGCCAGCGGCAAGTGCCACGGTTGCAACGCAAATCACTCAAGCTGAAGCGATTCAGCTAATGAACTTATTGGCCAGTCAACCTTGGCCTTTGAGCGCATCTTGCTGGCAAGGTGATGGCTCAGGCACTTTGCACCTACGATTAAGTGGTGCCAAAGCAGCTGTTCAATCTGCCATCCAAACTTTTGGTCAAAAATACGGCATGAAAGTTATTGATGAAGATCAGGCCACTATTTTTTGGAATGATTTAAAAGAACAAAAAAATACTTGGTTCAATGAATCAAGCGAATCACCACTGTGGCGCTTCGCAGTTGCATCAACATCCGAGCCATTAGATTTACCTGGCACCACCTTGCTTGAATGGCATGGTGGACAGCGTTGGTGGAAAGGTCAGCTGGATGCAGAAAGCGCCAAGAAGATTGCTTTCAGAGCCAACGGGCATGCGAGCATTTTTAGAGCCAGCAATAAAAACCAAGCGATGCTCAGTTCACTAAAAGATAACCCTTTAACAAGTCCCTTGGCAATCATTCAAGATCGTCTACTAAAAGCATTCGATCCACATGGCGTTTTTGCAACTGGAAGATTGGCCTGATATGCAAACAGAATTAGCTCCTCAATTTATAGGCACCCCTGATGGCACGATGGTTCAAAGTATTTTGAGCAAATGCGTGCATTGTGGTTTTTGTACAGCAACCTGCCCCACCTATCAGCTACTGGGTGATGAATTAGATGGTCCACGTGGACGTATTTATTTGATCAAACAAATCGCTGAAGGCAAGCAAGCCACTGAAAAAACCAGAGAACACTTGGATCGCTGCTTGACCTGCCGCAACTGCGAAAGCACCTGTCCTAGTGGCGTTGACTATGGCCACTTGATTGATATTGGTCGTAAATGGGCTGAAGAACAAACCAATCCAAGACCATTCATGGAAAGAATGCTTCGCAAAGCCTTGGCCAATGGCTTAACAAACAAAACTCTGTTTGATAACGCGATGCGCATCGGAAGAATTGTGCGCCCTCTCATGCCAGCAGCCATCAAGCAAAAAATTCCTCAAGGAAAAAATCCTGGCACAAGACCTGCGGCCAACTTAAATAAAACCAAAATGTTGATCTTGGAAGGTTGTGTTCAACCAGGCATGCTGCCCAATATCAATAACGCGAGCTTCAGGGTGATGTCTCACTTGGGCGTTGATGTTTTAGCAGCCCCTAAAGCTGGTTGTTGTGGCGCTCTGAAATACCATTTGAACGAACAAGAAGCTGGCTTGAATGATATGCGTCGCAATATTGACGCATGGTGGCCATACATTGAAGGAACTGCTCCTGAATGCCAAGGAGAGAAGGTTCAGGCCATCTTGATGAACGCCTCAGGCTGCGGCGTCACCATCAAAGAATATGGTCACATCCTAAAAGACGACCCCATCTACGCCAAAAAAGCTCAAGTCATCTCAGACTTATGCAAAGACTTGGTAGAAGTTTTACCTCAGTATCTTGAAAAGCTTCAAGGTTTGGTTGGCGATCGAGCAAAACAAGAAGGTGTGATTTTCCATCCACCTTGCACTTTGCAGCATGGTCAGAAAATCAAAGGCCAGTTAGAAGGCATGCTTGGAAAACTTGGTATCAGCATCAATACATGCGAAGACAGCCATTTATGTTGTGGATCAGCTGGTACTTATTCGATTTTGCAAGCGGATCTATCGAAACAATTAAAAGAGCAAAAACTGAATAATCTTCAGCAAGCCGTCAATGAGCATCAAGCGCAAAGAATTGTTTCTGCCAACGTTGGCTGTATCACTCATTTACAAAATGAAACAACACCTGTTGAACATTGGATTGAACTGATTGACTCTCTCATCGAGAAGAACATGGGACATGTCAGCACTTCAAAATAATTTAAATGCCATCAAAGAGCGCATCCATCAAGCTGCCATTGCTTGTGGACGCTCTGCGCAAGATATTAAGTTACTAGCGGTCTCTAAGACGTTTCCAGCAGAAGATGTCAGAGATGCTCACTCTCTTGGTCAAACATGCTTTGGTGAAAACTATGTTCAAGAAGGTGTTGCCAAAGTATTAGAACTAAAAGATTTGCGCTCAAGCCTTGAGTGGCACTTTATCGGCCCGATTCAAAGTAATAAATCGAAAGATGTGGCAGAAAACTTTGACTGGGTGCACAGCATTGATCGCATCAAAATTGCGCAACGCTTAAATGATCAGAGACCCTCTCATTTGCCGCCATTAGAAGTTTGCGTGCAAGTGAACATCAGTGGCGAGACATCCAAGAGTGGTATTCAGCCAGATGATCTTTTGGATATCTGTCAAAAAATATCCGACATGCCGCATCTGCACTTAAGAGGCCTCATGAGTATTCCAGAGCCCACAGATGATGTGCAATCTCAAAGAAAGTCTCACCAACAATTACGTGAGCTTTTAAGTCAGTTACAGAAATCCACTGCACTGGATCATCAAAAGATCCAGTTAGATACTTTATCTATGGGCATGTCTTCAGATATTGAAGCAGCGATTGCAGAAGGTAGTACGATGGTGCGTGTTGGCACAGCAATTTTCGGCAAAAGAACATATTTATGACTTCATTAGCAAATTTAAAAATCGGCTTTATTGGTGGCGGAAACATGGCCAGCGCTTTGATTGGTGGTCTGATCAATCAGGGGGCTTTGGCAAAAAATATGTTTGTCGCTGATCCATTTGATCAAACGCGCCAGCGCCTTGAAAGAGACCTCTCCATCATCTGTGCCGCTTCAGTTGATAAGCTAGCACCACACATTGAAAACTGTGATGTTCTTGTGATGGCTGTTAAGCCGCAACAATTTAAAGAAGCAGCTACTGAGTTAGCACTTGTGCTGAAATCGATCACAAGCAAACCTCTTTGCTTGAGCGTGGCTGCCGGAATTAAAACAGCTGATATGGCCAAGTGGCTTGGTCACCAAAGAATCATCCGTGCCATGCCTAACACGCCCGCCCTGATTGGCGAGGGCATGACTGGCTTATTTGCAGATAGCAATATCAGCGCTACAGATAAATCACTAGCGAGCTCCATTTGTGAAGCCGTGGGCAAGATTGTTTGGGTGGATTCTGAAAAACAAATGGACGACATCACCGCGGTATCTGGCAGTGGTCCAGCCTATGTATTTGCCTTCTTGGAATCTCTTGAAAAAGCGGCGATTGCACAAGGTCTCTCACAAGAGCAAGCCCGTCTGTTAGCAATACAAACCTTGCAGGGGGCCGCCAAGCTTGCAGCTCAATCTTCAGAGTCACCAGCAACTCTCAGAGAGCGTGTGACCTCAAAGGGCGGCACCACCTATGCGGCACTCACTGTTCTTGAGCAAGAATCTTGGGCCAACATCATGATGAAAGCGGTTGCAGCCGCCAGCGATCGCAGTGAAGCCATGGGCGAAGAATTCAGTAAGCAGTAGTTTGTAGTTTTGCTGTTTTTAAAGGCTAATAGGCAAAGGCGATAGCCAAAAACAGGCTCATGCCAAACCAATTGTTTCTTCTAAATGCCAAAAAGCATTTTTCCTTTTGACGATCTTTGATCAGTTGGAAATAATAAATAGCCAGCAAAAAGGCCAATCCTAAAAAGATCCAAAAGATTGTAGGGAATGCCAACAACCATCCAAGCACAGCAAAGCTAAGAAGGCAGATGCCGTAGCAAATGCAAATGGCCAAAACATCAAACCGCCCAAATGTGATGGCAGACGTCTTGATACCCAACTTCACATCATCATCCCGATCAACCATGGCATAGGCGGTATCGTAAGCAATCGCCCAAGCGATGTTTGCAAGCACCAGCAACCATGCGTGAGCAGGTATCTCGTTCAAAACGGCCGCAAAGGCCATGGGGATACCGAACGAAAAAGCAATGCCCAAAATGGCTTGAGGGATTGAGAAAAATCGTTTAGTGAAAGGATAAACAATTGCAATGGCTACTGCGGGAACAGATAGAAGCTTGGTGAAGGTGTTGAGTGGCAAAATCAAGATGAACGCCACAATCGCAAGCATTGCCGCAATGATCAAAGCTTCTACGGGCTTGACCCTTCCTGCAGTGATGGGGCGATCTTGGGTTCTTGAAACATGCTTATCAAAGTCTTTGTCAGCATAATCATTGATGGCACAACCAGCGCTTCTCATCAAAAAGCAACCCAAAACAAAAATGATCAGATGGGATGCTTTTGGCTGACCAATCGATGCAATCCACAAACCCCATAAAGTTGGCCACAAGACCAATAAGGTGCCAATCGGTTTATCAAATCGAATCAGCGCTAAATAATCAGACAACCTTGAAGACATTACAAGAATTCCACCCCAGTCATACCAGAATTTTTAATGGCATCCGCTAAAGCGTGCATGGCTTTTGTTCTGGCGTAACTTTTACGCCAAGCCAAGACCACGCGACGCTTTGGAATCGGATTGGCAAAAGGAATGTAGCGAATCAAACCATGGCTATTAGCATCATCAGGAATCGATGTGATTGGCATGATGCTGATACCAATACCGCCAGCCACCATCTGCCTGATAGTTTCTAAAGAGGATCCTTCAAAAGTACTGAGCTCTCCATCTTTTTGATTTTTCTGCATGTCAGGACAAATATCTAAAACTTGATCTCTGAAGCAATGCCCTTCGCCCAACAACAATGTTTTTTGTGACTGCAATTCATTATGTTGAATGATGGATAGGGTTTGCCAAGGATGTCCTTGAGGAACCGCGACCATAAAACCTTCTTCATACAGAGGTAAAACCTCAAGACCACTTTGTGAAAATGTATCAGCCATGATCGCAGCATCAATATCACCTTGCTTTAAAAGCTCTAAAAGCTTTGAGGTGAAATTTTCTTGAAGGTACAAAGGCATCTGCGGTAAAGCTTCACGAGATTTGGCAATCAACTTTGGCAGCAAATAAGGCGCAATCGTGTAGATGGTTCCTAGACGCACAGGCCCTGAAAGAGGATCTTGACCATGTTGAGCCAGGTGCTTGATGACCTGAGCATCATCTAAAACCTTTTGGGCCTGATGAATGATTGTCTGGCCCAAGGCAGTGATGGCTAGTTCAGAACCAGAACGCTCAAAAATTTGGACATTGAGTTCGTCTTCTAACTTTTTGATCGCAACTGACAAGGTCGGCTGAGACACAAAACAGGCCTCAGCTGCTCGGCCAAAGTGGCGCTCTCTTGCAACGGCAACGATATATCTAAGTTCTGTGAGTGTCATACAGAGAGGATATCAAGCTTTTAGGTATTCAGCACGATTACCCAACCAACGCAATAAATGTTCCTGGGCAATATCGGGGTGACTGATGAGAAGTTGCTTGGCCAACTCTTGAGTTTTTTCAATCAGCCAAGATTCTTTTTGTAAATCGATGAATCGCAACATCGCATCACCCGATTGCTTTGAGCCTAGCAATTCACCCGGTCCGCGCAAAGCCAAATCTCGCTCAGCAATCACAAAACCATCTTGCGTCTCTTTAAGGGTCTGCAAACGCTCTTTTGCTGCCATTGATAGCTCTGGACCATACAGCAAGATACACACCGACTCTGCTGAGCCTCGTCCGACTCGACCTCTTAATTGATGAAGCTGCGAGTAACCGAATCTTTCCGCATGCTCAATGATCATCAATGAGGCATTGGGCACATCAACCCCCACCTCAATCACCGTTGTGGCCACCAATACCTGAATGTCTCCCGCTGCAAATGCTTGCATCACTGCATTTTTTTCAGCTCCCTTTAAGCGACCATGCACCAAACCAATCGATACCCCAGGCAAAGCCTCTTGCAGTGCCGCGTGAGTCTCCACCGCTGTTTTTAGCTGCAAGACCTCAGACTCTTCAATCAAAGGGCACACCCAATAAACTTGGCGCCCTTTATTTAACTCAGACACCAAACCCAAGACCAACTCTTGGCGACGCTCATTTTTAACTAATTTGGTGACAATCGGAGTTCTACCAGGTGGCAATTCATTGATGACAGACACCTCTAGGTCAGCATAAAAAGTCATCGCCAAAGTTCTTGGTATCGGCGTTGCGGACATCATCAACTGATGGCAATCAACTTCCACGTCATCAATCTTTTGCTGCAAACGCAAACGCTGCTTGACCCCAAATCGGTGTTGCTCATCAATCACTGCAAACCCAAGCCTTGCGAACTCAACTCCTTCTTGAATCAATGCATGCGTACCAATCACCAACTGCGCTTGACCATTCGAGATCAGCTCCTGAGCCTCTCTTTTTTCTTTGGCTTTCAAAGAGCCCGTTAACCAGGTGATCTTCACACCCAAAGGCTCAAGCCAATTTTTTAATTTGCGGTAGTGTTGCTCTGCGAGTATTTCTGTTGGCGCCATGATCGCTGCTTGATAGCCATGATCAATGCAATGAAGGGCCGCCAAAGTAGCAACCACTGTTTTACCGCTACCAACATCACCCTGTAAAAGCCGGTTCATTGGATATGACTCGCCCAAGTCTTTCAGAATACCCAGCCATGATTGCTGCTGAGCATTGGTCAATTGAAAAGGCAATTGCTTTAAGAAATTCTCCAGCACGCCACCCTTGATGGCCTGCTGACTCATGCGCACAGCTTGGCGTGCCAGACGCTTTTCACGAGCCTGCAAAAGAGATAACTGCTGAGCCAACAACTCTTCTATCTGAACACGCCTCCAAGCTGGATGATGACGATCCTGAATCGCTGCCAAATCATCGGATTTGCCTGGCTGGTGCAAAGTATTTAAAGCATCCCACAAACTTGGAATGCTCAAACCTACAAAAGTACTTGTCATGACTTCTCTGGGCAAAAGATCTTTTAAATGTGACTGCAATTCATCATCTTTAAACGCTTTGCTGATGGCCTGACGAATCACGTGCTGACCAACCCCTGCTACGGTTGAATACACCGGCGTCAAGGTGGTTGGTAATGGCGCATCAGGGCTCACTGCTTTAACTCCTGGATGGACCATCTCGGGACCATAAAAACCATCCCTGATTTCACCGCGTACCCTCAAATTAACCCCAACAGCCATTTGCTTTTGTTGGCTGGGATAGAAATTCAACCATCTCAGGAATAACTCATCCCCATGCTCATCCCTGATGACAACCAATAATTGCCTTCTGGGACGAAACAAAACCTCTTGCTTGATCACAACCCCTTGCACCTGAAAGGTCAATCCACCAAAAGTGCCAACAGCCTGCCCAATGGTTGATAATTTGGTTTCGTCCTCATAACGAATCGGTAGATGCAAAACGCAGTCCAAGCTGGAATGTAATCCTAGCTTTTCTAATGAGGGTGAACTGGCTTTTTTGGTCATTGATAAAATCTTTATATTCCCATGGTACAGCGATGCGTCTTTCAGACTTTAATTACAACCTGCCGCCTGAGTTAATTGCTCAACACCCACTACCCAACAGAACGGCTAGCAGATTACTCGTCTTGGAAAATCATGTCACAGACGTTGTCATCAAAGATCAACAATTCACTGATTTGATCAATCTATTAAATCCCAATGACTTATTGGTATTCAATGATACAAAAGTTATCCCAGCTCGTTTGTTTGGCAAAAAAGAATCTGGTGGTGCTGTTGAAGTATTTCTTGAGCGAATCACTGGTGAAACCACAGCAGTTGCGCAAATAAGGGCATCAAAATCACCAAAACCCGGAAACAAAATTATCTTGGGTAGCGATGAAGAGCCCTTTGAAATAGAAATCATTGGACGTCCTGATGATTCAGACAATCGCTTCTATGAAATTAAATTCTCATCCCCATGTTTATCTTTACTAGAAAAACATGGGCAACTGCCACTACCACCCTACATCACCCATGAAGCCAATGCTGATGATTTGGAGCGCTATCAAACCGTTGTGGCCAAGAACCCTGGGGCCGTGGCTGCGCCAACAGCAGGCCTGCATTTCGATCAAGCAACTTTGGACAAGATCATGGCCAAAGGAGTCAACTACACCACCTTGACCCTTCATGTAGGAGCGGGAACATTCACGCCAGTGAGAACAGAAGATTTGTCTGAACACAAAATGCACAGTGAATGGTTTTCGATTCCCGCAGAAACTCAGGAGCTCATCAAAAAAACCAAGTTGACGGGAGGTAAAGTGATTGCCGTGGGCACCACCAGTCTTAGAGCCCTTGAGTCATCAGCTGCTTTTAACATTCAAGAGGGTGAAACTAAGTTATTCATCACCCCTGGATATGAATTCAAAGTGATTGATCAATTGATCACCAACTTTCATTTACCCTGTTCAACTTTGCTAATGTTAGTCAGTGCTTTTGCTGGGGTAGAGCCCATCAGAAAAGCTTATGATCATGCTATTCAACAACAATATCGCTTCTTCAGCTATGGCGACGCCATGTTACTCACACGTCAATGAATTCATTTAACTTCAAACTTCTTAAAAAAGATCCGCGAACATACGCCCGCCGAGGTGAGCTAACCCTCACACATGGCAAAGTTCAAACTCCTATTTTTATGCCAGTAGGAACTTACGGCACTGTCAAAGGAATGACGCCTAGAGACCTCGAGGAAGCAGCTGCGCAAATCGTGCTTGGCAACACTTTTCATTTATGGCTCAGACCAGGTCTTGATGTGATCGGCAAGCATCATGGCTTGCATGATTTCATGGGTTGGAAAAAGCCCATTCTGACGGACTCTGGTGGTTTTCAAGTATTTAGTTTGGGTGCTTTGAGAAAAATCACCGAAGAGGGTGTTGCCTTTGCATCACCGGTGAACGGAGATAAGTTATTCATGTCTCCCGAGATATCGATGGATATTCAAGCAGTCTTAAACAGTGATATTGCGATGCAATTTGATGAGTGCACCCCTTACGAAACCAATGGCATCACCACCGATGAAAAAACCGCGAAGAACTCATTAGAGCTATCTTTGAGATGGGGTGAGCGTTCTATACGCAGATTCAGGGAACTCAATACAGGCAACGCTTTATTCGGAATCGTGCAAGGCGGTATGTTTGAGCATCTAAGGGATGTCTCTTTGGATGGAGTTGCCAATCAAGATTTTGACGGCATTGCCATTGGTGGCTTGTCAGTAGGAGAGCCAAAACCAGAATTTGAAAGAATTCTGAGTCACATTGGGCCCAAGTTACCTGAAAACAAACCTCATTATTTGATGGGCGTTGGCACACCTGAAGATTTGGTTCTTGGTGTGAGCCAAGGCATTGATATGTTTGATTGCGTGATGCCGACCAGAAACGCTAGAAATGGCTGGTTATTCACACGATTTGGTGACTTAAAGCTCAGAAATGCGGCCTTTAAAGACGATACACGTCCTTTAGATGCAAGCTGTGGTTGCTACACCTGCCGCAACTTTTCAAGGGCGTATTTGCACCATTTGCAAAAAACCAATGAGATCCTTGGGGCGCAACTCAACACGATTCACAACATTCACTATTACATCAATCTGATGAGTGAAATTAGGCAGTCCTTAGACGAGGATCTATTCCCTGAATTTATTAAGGAATTTCATAAAAACAGAGCTTTAGGTGTCCTTGAGACTACAGGGTAAAATCAGACTTTCTACTTGGAGGAAATAAGATGTTGATCAGTAACGCATATGCACAGACAGCCGGAGCAGAATCTGGCGGATTAATGGGTTTTATACCTTTGATATTGATGTTTGTCGTTTTGTATTTTGTGATGATTCGTCCACAAATGAAGCGCCAAAAAGAAGTTAGAAACATGCTTGAGGCACTAGCCGTTGGTGATGAGGTTGTGACTGTTGGCGGCCTAATGGGTAAAGTAACCACCCTAAAAGATCCGTATGTAACAGTTGAACTACTGCCAGGAACAGAAGTAAAGATGCAAAAAAATGCAATTACAGCTGTTTTGCCAAAAGGCACGATCAAAGAAATCTAAGAAAGTTTCAGCATGAACCGTTACCCGCTGTGGAAATACCTCGTCATTGTTATAGCGCTTGTTATTGGAGCCCTATACACTCTTCCTAACTTTTTCGGAGAGGCCCCGGCAGTTCAAATCTCAGCGGGTAAAGTCACTGTAAAGATTGACAGCAATATGCAAGAGCGCATTGCTGACATCTTAAAAAGTGCGCAAATTGAACCAAAAGGTATCCAATTTGAACGCATTGGTGCTAACGGCACAATCAAGATTCGTCTTGCCAGCACTGATACTCAATTAAAAGCCAAGGATGTTTTACAAAAATCCTTGAACCCAGATAGCAATGATCAAAGTTATGTCATCGCGCTTAATCTGATCTCCAATACACCCGCCTGGCTCACCTCCATCGGTGCCATGCCAATGTATTTGGGCCTTGACCTAAGAGGCGGCGTTCACTTCCTTTTACAAGTGGACATGCGAGGCGCACTACAAAAGAAATTAGAGAGCTTGAGCACCGATACTCGGTCACAGCTTCGTGAAAAAGGTTTACGTCACTCTGGCATCGAGCGTCAGGGAGACACAATTGTTGTTAGATTCCCTAACCAAGAAGATGCCACAAGCGCCAGAGCTTTACTGAATAACAATTTGCAAAGTCTTGACTTCAATGTTGAGAAGTCTGCAGATGGCTTCAAATTGGTCGGTAAATTCAAAGATTCAGCAGTCAAAGAAGTTCAAGAAAATGCTGTCAAACAAAATATTTCCACACTGCACAATCGCGTGAATGAATTAGGCGTGGCAGAGCCAGTGATTCAGCAGCAAGGTCAAGACAGAATCATTGTGCAATTGCCAGGTGTACAAGATACAGCCAGAGCAAAAGACATCATCGGACGAACTGCCACCCTTGAATCTCGCTTAGCAGACCCAGTCAAAACATATTTACTCTCCGGCGAACAGCCTCCTCCCGGCTCTGATGTTTTCAAAACCGGTGACGGCCGTCAGGTTGTATTTAAGAAGTCAGTGATTTTCAGTGGCGATCGAATCACCAGCGCGTCAGCAGGCTTTGATTCAAATCAGCGTCCAGCCGTTAGCATCACTCTTGATTCTGCAGGTGGACGAGTGATGCAAGAGATCACTCGCGAAAATATTGGCAAGCCCATGGGCATGATTCTTTTTGAAAAGGGTCGTGGCGAAGTATTAACAGTTGCAACGATTCAAAGCGAGTTTGGTTCAAAGTTTCAAATCACTGGCCAGCCAAGCACTGACAGTGCTAATGACTTAGCTCTATTACTGCGTGCAGGCTCATTGGCAGCTCCAATGGAAATCATTGAAGAAAGAACCATTGGCCCTAGCTTGGGCGCTGAAAATATTTCAATGGGCTTTAACTCCGTGATTTATGGATTTATCGCCATTGCGATATTCATGATTGTTTATTACATGTTGTTCGGGGTTTTTTCCGTCATCGCTTTATCAGTCAACCTATTCTTGCTTGTGGCAATTCTTTCAATGCTTCAAGCAACCTTGACACTCCCTGGTATTGCTGCGATGGCTCTTGCTCTTGGTATGGCGATTGACTCAAACGTTCTCATCAATGAGCGTATTCGTGAAGAATTGCGCGCAGGAGCCACCCCACAAGCCGCTATTGCAACGGGCTTTGAAAAAGCTTGGGGAACCATCCTTGACTCAAACATCACCACCTTGATTGCAGGTGTTGCTTTATTGGCATTTGGCTCAGGTCCCGTTAGAGGCTTTGCTGTTGTGCACAGCTTGGGCATCTTGACCTCGATGTTCTCAGCGGTATTTTTTGCAAGAGGCCTTGCCAATCTTTGGTACGGTCGCAAGAAGAAATTAGATAACTTATCTATTGGCGAAGTTTGGCGCCCTACTGAATAAAAGGAAAACAACATGGAATTTTTTCGCATTCGCCGTGACATTCCCTTTATGCGCCATGCTTTGGTGCTTAATGCGATTTCCGCGATCACTTTTTTAGCCGCTGTCTTTTTTCTAGTAACCAAAGGCTTACATCTATCTGTGGAGTTCACAGGTGGCACAGTCATGGAAATCAGCTATCAACAAGCAGCCCCGTTAAACTCTATCAGAGCAGACTTAAGCAAACTGGGCTACCAAGATATTCAAGTTCAAAACTTTGGTAGCTCAAAAGACGTGCTGATTCGCTTGCCACTTCAAAGAGATGCTCAAGGTAAAGCCATCTCATCTTCACAGCAAAGCAATCAAGTGCTCGAGACACTCAAAGCCTCGAGCTCTGACGTTACCCTCAAACGTGTTGAATTCGTAGGGCCTCAAGTGGGTAAAGAATTGGCAACTGATGGCTTACTTGCTCTGCTATTCGTTATTCTGGGTATTGTTATTTACCTGTCCATTCGCTTCGAATGGAAGTTTGCTGTGGCAGGCATTTTGGCCAACCTTCACGACGTTGTGATCATTTTGGGATGCTTTGCTTTGTTCCAGTGGGAATTCTCACTATCAGTCTTGGCCGCCGTTCTGGCCGTTCTTGGATACTCAGTGAACGAGTCAGTGGTTATTTTTGACCGTATCAGAGAAAACTTCCGCAAGTACAGAAAAATGGAAGTGTCTGCAGTGATTGATAACGCGATTACCAGCACCACCAGTAGAACGATCATCACTCACGGCAGCACACAGATGATGGTTTTAGCGATGTTGCTGTTTGGTGGTCCAACGCTTTACTACTTCTCTTTGGCCCTGACCATCGGCATCTTATTTGGTATCTACTCTTCGGTTTTCGTTGCCGCGGCCTTGGCCATGTGGTTTGGCATCAAACGCGAAGATCTCGTTTCTGCTGACGCAAAAGCCAGCGCAACTGCTACTAAAACTGATGACCCTAATTTTGGTGCTCAAGTTTAAATACTTCTTAAGCATCTCTTTCAAATAAAAAAGCGGGCAATGCCCGCTTTTTTATTGTCTTCCTCGATAACTGTTAATCAGTAACTAATTTAGTCATTGTTATTTAAATAGTTACTGCAGCTTTTTTACTGGCTTTCTTTGAAAGCTTGAACTGAAGGGCTGTCACAGCAATAGCAAACATCCATGGAGATAGTTTGAGTATCCAAGGATCTACACCTGCAAGCATGTCAACAAACAAGATCTCTTTCAAAACCATTTGAACAGATACAGCAAATAGAACAAAGCCACCGATAAAAACAGCGTTAGGCCAACGATCCAAAATCTTGGTCACCATGCTAGAACCGAAAATAACCACTGGGATACTGATCAATAGACCCATGATGATGAAGCCCCAATTACCATTTGCTGCTGCAGCAATGCCCAGGGCGTTATCAACACCCATGACAGCATCAGCAATCACAATGGTTGTAATGGCTGACCAAAATGTATCGGCTGATTTAACTTCTTCGTGATCGTCCTGGAAGGCTAGCTTCCAACCAATCCATACCAAAGCAATACCGCCCACAAGTCTTAAACCAGGAAGCATCATGAGGTAAGTGATGATAGCGACAGAAATAAAACGAATCGCGATGGCGCCAAAGGTGCCCCAGAAAATTGCTTTCTTACGCAAATGTGGTGGCAAACGATTGGCTGCCATACCAATCACTAATGCGTTGTCTCCTGCGAGCACTAGGTCGATGAGAATAATCGCCAAAACAGCCCAAATAGCATCAATGGACATGAAATCCATAGAGTTTCCTTTTTATAGTATTTGGTCTTGCCAAGGACCCATTCCCCTCATGTACCGGGCGCTAAAGCGCCGTGTTGACGATACATAAGACTCATGACTATGAGCTGGCTACTCCCCAGATGTTTTGAGGGATTCTATAGAAACAATGGAATTAACCATTAAACCTTATAAACAATAGGGAATTGCTCTAGGAGTTAAAGGGCTTCCCGAACAACCGCGATGATCTTTTTTGTGGCACCCGTGTGTTGATTAGCAAAATCAAGGGCGTTGGTACTCATGCCTTCTTTGACTTGATGATTGGTCAACAATAAATCCATGGCTTTCACCAAATCATCAATATCGGTAATCCGAATGGCAGCTCTAGAATCAATCACATCTGCACTGGCTTGTTGAAAATTAAAGGTGTGCTCACCCAGAATGATTGGTCGACCCAATGCACACGCTTCAATGAAATTTTGACCACCCAATGGCAATAAACTGCCACCCATGATCACAATGTCGGATAAGGCGTAATAAAAACTCATCTCACCCATCGAGTCACCAAGTATTACCCCGCCATGATTAATAACGTCAGTAAATTCTTGATCGTTCATGGTTGATCGACGTGACACTTTTATAAAACTTGACTGCAATTGAGTAAAAACATCATCAAATCGCTGCGGATGTCTTGGCACAATGAACAAACAAAAATGATTGGCGTCACTGGTATTTTTTTTACTCTTCAGAAATTTTTGCCACGCCTCAATGATCAATGCTTCCTCACCATCCCTGGTACTGGCAGCGCAGACAATTTGAACCTGATGATTGAGTTGTTTCTTAAGCGCCAAGGCGTGCTCAATCTGGTCAGGATGAGGGATGACATCAAATTTCAAATTACCAGTCACCAACACATTGCTTAAACCCAAAGAGTGATAGCGCTTGGCATCCAAATTTGTTTGAGCCAGAATTTTAGTGAAAGACTGATAAATTAATTGAGCAAAATTTGCAAAACGACTGACCCGACGGGCACTGCGCTCCGACAATCTGGCATTAACAAGAATGACCGGCAAAGATTTTTGGCGAGCAGACAAAATCAAACTTGGCCAAACTTCAGTTTCCATGATCAAACCGACTTTGATTGAAAAGTATCGGTAAAACGAATTCACAGCCCAATGGATGTCATATGGAAGATAGCTTTGCACCAATTGGCCAGAGGCTATGTGGTCTGCAAACAACTGACGCCCAGTGTCTCTTCCCGTGGGCGTCATGTGAGTCAACAAGATCTTTTCACCACCCTGAATCAAGGCGTCAATCAACGGTGCGGCCGCCCTTGTTTCACCCACTGAGACTGCGTGCACCCAAATACGTGGAATTGCGCCACTGATAGGCCAAGACATCCCTAGGCGCTCATTGATGTGATCTCGGTAGCCTTGTTGCAGCCTGCCCTTCCATAGCAAACGAGCAAGCGCCAAGGGCAAGGCCAGATACCAAATAAATTGGTAAAGCCCCATCATCAATTGATGACTGATCCTCATTGGGGCATGACCTGCAGACGTCATTATTTTTTTAGACGCTGCGCTAACTCTGTTGCTTTACCGATATAAGAAGCAGGAGTCATTTCTAAAAGAAGTTTCTTGGCATGATCAGGAATCGCCAAACCTTGGATGAAGCTCCTCAAACCTTCTGGAGTAATACCTTTACCTCGGGTCAATTCTTTTAACTGCTCATAAGGATTAGGCACACCAAAACGACGCATCACTGTTTGTACTGGTTCCGCCAATACTTCCCAACAATTATTCAGATCTTCAGCCAAGCGCTCAGGGTTGGTTTCTAATTTACCCAAACCTTTCAGTGCGCTGTCATAGGCCAAAAGACTATGGCCCAAAGCCGTGCCCAAATTACGCAACACTGTTGAATCTGTTAAATCTCTTTGCCAGCGTGACACAGGTAATTTTTCTGACAAATGTTTTAGAAGTGCGTTGGCAATGCCCAAGTTACCTTCTGAGTTTTCAAAATCAATCGGGTTGACTTTGTGAGGCATGGTGGATGAACCGATTTCGCCTGCCTTGGTTTTTTGTTTGAAATAACCAACCGAGATGTAACCCCAAATATCACGGTTCATATCTAACAAAATCGTATTGGCTCTGGCAACCGCATCAAACAATTCAGCCATGTAGTCATGAGGCTCGATCTGAATGGTGTATGGATTGAACTCCAAACCTAAGCGCTTCTCAACCACTTCCTTTGAAAACTTTTCCCAATCCACATCTGGGTATGCTGACAAATGTGCGTTGTAGTTACCAACCGCGCCATTCATCTTTCCAAGCAAAGGTACTTTTTCAATGTTGGCAATGGCTCTTTGTAAACGCATGGCCACGTTTGCCATTTCTTTACCCAAAGTTGTTGGTGAAGCAGGCTGTCCATGTGTGCGAGACAACATCGGCACATCCGCATTGACCACTGCCAAGTTAGTCAGGGCTGATAGAAGCTCACGCAATTTAGGCAAGATCACTTCTTGGCGAGCACCCTTCAACATCAAACCATGCGATGTGTTGTTGATATCTTCCGATGTACAAGCAAAGTGGATGAACTCGCTGGCTTTTTCTAATTCAGCATGACCAACCACTTTTTCTTTCATCCAATATTCAACGGCTTTCACGTCATGATTGGTCACAGCTTCAATCGCTTTGATTCGTTCTGCATCTACATCAGAAAAATCTGCGACCAATTTCAACAAAACAGCCTCAGCATTCGCGCTAAAACTTGGGAAATCGGGTAATTTGGCTTGAGAAAGGGCGATTAACCAGTGAACCTCAACCTGAACCCGTTGCTTCATGAAGGCTGCCTCTGATAGCCAAGGACGCAAACCGTCTGTTTTTGAGGCGTAACGGCCATCCAAAGGGGATAAAGCACTTAATGTAGATAGTTGAGTAGTCACAGCTAATTCCTAAAAAAGCATCGAAAACATGATTTTAGTCTTTCTGAAGAGATAAGCCTAAATAGCTATACTTACACCATGAAATTAATTGGATCACTCACCAGCCCCTACGTTCGCAAAGCAAGAATTGTTTTTGCCGAAAAAAAGATTGAAGTTCCACTGATTCAAGAGAATGTGTGGAGCCAAGACACCACCATCATGCAAGCCAACCCCCTGGGGAAGGTTCCTTGCTTGGTCATGGATGATGGCGGAGCGATGTTCGACTCGCGCGTGATTGTTGAATACGCCGACACTCTGAGCCCCGTGAACAAACTCATTCCACCCTCTGGTAAAGAGCGAGCAGCGGTTAAAACATGGGAAGCTTTGGCAGATGGCATTTTGGATGCTTCCATTCTTGCAAGGTTAGAAGCAACATGGAGACCAGACGAGCAAAAGAGCCAAGCCTGGATAGATCGCCAACTGCATAAAGTGGATGTCTCACTCAAAGCGATGTCTAACGGTTTGGGTGAATCAGAATGGTGCTTTGGCAATCAGATGAGTTTGGCTGATATTTCTGTAGGTTGCGCTTTAGATTATTTGATTTTTAGATTTCCAAATAATCAATGGCAAGCGTCTTATCCAAATTTGAAACAACTTCACAAAAAGTTGATGTCACGACCTTCTTTTGCAAACACAGCACCACCAAAATAATTAATTTTGTTTCACCAGTTAAATCGTTTTAACTGGTGATAATTCCACCGCCCAAGCAACGCTCTCCGTCATACAAAACAGCTGACTGACCTGGCGTTACAGCCCATTGGGCTTGATCAAAATCAAGTGTGAAGCCATCCGCAGAGACCTGCATTAATTGGCAAGGTGCATCTGATTGTCTGTATCTTGTTTTTGCGGTGTAGCTTTTTGTTGCTGGCAAATCATCAAACGTCCAACTGATTTGTGAGGCCTGCAAAACCTTGTTCAATAACCATGGGTGCTCATGACCTTGAACGATGTACAGCGAATTGCTGGCCATGTCTTTCTTAGCCACAAACCATGGATCACCACTGCCATCCTTGCTACCCCCCATGCCAATGCCTTTTCTTTGGCCCAGGGTATAAAAAGCCAAACCAATGTGCTCGCCAATCACCTTGCCATCTTCCGTTTTAATTGGGCCTGGTTTATTCGGTAAATAGCGATTCAAGAAATCTCTGAAAGGTCGCTCACCAATAAAACAAATGCCTGTTGAATCTTTTTTCTTGGCATTGGGTAAACCAATCATTTCTGCAATTTCTCTGACCATCGATTTTCTAATGCCACCCAATGGAAAAATCACATGACTCAATTGTTGTTGAGTTAAACGATATAAAAAGTAACTTTGATCTTTGGTCTCATCAATGGCTTTGAGCAAATGAACGCCGTCATCAGACCTTGCAGTTTTTGCGTAATGACCAGTGGCGATGGCCTGCGCACCCAAACTGATGGCGTGATCTAAAAAAGCTTTGAATTTAATTTCCGCATTGCATAGAACATCTGGATTAGGCGTTCTACCTGCTGAGTATTCTTTTAAGAATTCAGCAAAAACACGATCTTTGTACTCAGCCGCAAAATTAACTGCTTCAACATCAATACCAATTAAATCAGCCACTGAAACAACATCCAACCAATCCTGGCGCGAAGAACAAAATTCACTGTTGTCATCGTCTTCCCAATTCTTCATGAAAAGACCCACCACGTGATATCCCTGCTGCTTCAAAATCCAAGCAGCCACTGATGAGTCAACCCCTCCAGACATCCCGATCACAACAGTGGCGGGCGGCAAAACTGGCGCTGCTTCCAAAAAGCCTGTGTCAAACGCAGGGAAGGTCATAGGTGTTGTCAAAATAAGTTACTCATTAAAGTTAGGATAAAGCACTAAATGACCAAAAAAACGTAAAATGATGAGTCAATTTGATCAGAAAACCCGAAAAATTAGGGTAATCTTAAACTTTTTACAATAACAGGGAGAAACCCATGCGCATTGGCGTGCCCTTAGAAACGCGGGCGAATGAAACGCGCGTTGCTGCTACACCTGAAACAGTGAAGAAATTCATCACTCAAGGTCACACAGTTATAGTTCAAAACAATGCTGGCGTCGCAAGTAGCCAGCCCGATTCCGCTTATGAAGCAGTTGGTGCGAGTATAGGTTCTGCTGCTGATGCATTGGGCGCAGATATTGTGCTCAAGGTCAGAGCACCAGACTCCAATGAATTAGCTCAAATGAAATCAAACGCTGTCTTGTTAGGCATGCTTGATCCATTTGACAACGCCAACAATGCTGCCATGGCTGCTAAAGGCATCACTGCCTTTGCACTTGAAGCGGCCCCAAGAACCACCCGAGCTCAAAGCTTGGACGTTTTGTCGTCACAGGCCAACATTGCTGGCTATAAAGCTGTGATGGTTGCTGCGAATGAATACCAACGCTTTATGCCAATGTTGATGACAGCGGCTGGAACAGTGAAAGCTGCTCGCGTATTGATTCTGGGTGCTGGTGTTGCTGGTTTGCAAGCGATTGCGACTGCTAAGCGTTTGGGCGCAGTGATTGAAGCTTCAGACGTGCGCCCTGCTGCTAAAGAACAAATCGAATCATTGGGTGGTAAGTTTGTAGACGTGCCTTTTGAAACTGAAGAAGAGCGCGAAATCGCTCAAGGTGTTGGTGGTTATGCCCGTCCAATGCCTGCGTCTTGGATGCAACGTCAAGCAGCCTTGGTTGCTGAACGTGCCAAGCAAGCAGATATCGTGATTGCAACCGCGTTGATTCCAGGTCGTAAAGCACCAACCCTATTGCACTCAGAAACTGTTGCACAAATGAAACCTGGTTCAGTCGTGATCGATTTGGCGGCCGGTAAAGGTGACAATGGTGGTGGTAACTGCCCACTCACAGAAGCAGACAAAGTGGTTGTGAAGCATGGCGTTAAATTGGTTGGTTACACCAACTTAGCCAGCATGGTTGCGGCCGATGCCTCTGCACTGTATGCCCGCAATCTTCTAGACTTCATGAAGCTCATCGTTGATAAAGAAGCAGCTCTTGCTATTCCAACGGATGATGACATCGTGACAGCTTGCTTGATGTGTCAAAACGGTCAAGTTCTTCGTCAGAACGCATAAGAAGAATTACAAGGAAAAAATCATGGACATGATCAGCCCAACTATTTATAACCTCATCATCTTCGTGCTAGCCATTTATGTTGGCTATCACGTTGTATGGAACGTCACCCCAGCACTTCACACGCCTTTGATGGCTGTGACGAATGCGATTTCAGCCATCATCATCGTTGGCGCCATGCTTGCAGCTGCTCTAACTGAGGGCACGCTTGGTAAATCCATGGGCACGATTGCTGTTGCTTTAGCAGCAGTGAACGTGTTTGGTGGTTTCTTGGTAACAAGACGCATGCTAGAAATGTTTAAGAAAAAAGATAAAAAAGCTAAAGGAGAAACAGCATGAGCTTAAATCTCGTGACGCTTTTGTATTTGGTTGCCTCGATTTGTTTCATTCAGGCACTTAAAGGCTTATCTCATCCAACCACTTCTATCAAAGGAAATGTGTTTGGTATGACAGGTATGGCGATTGCCATCATCACAACTGTTGGCTTAGTCATGATGCTTGCTAAAGAATCAGCAGCGGGTGGCATGGCTTATGTTCTAGCAGGTCTTGTGGTTGGTGGCGGTGCTGGTGCCATCATGGCCAAGCGCGTTGAAATGACAAAAATGCCTGAGCTAGTGGCATTCATGCACAGCATGATTGGTCTTGCAGCGGTTTGTATCGCTGTGGCTGCAGTTGCAGAGCCACATGCTTTCGGTATCGTGGCTGTAGGTGAACCAATTCCATTGGGTAACCGTCTTGAGTTGTTCATCGGTACATTTGTTGGTGCAATTACTTTCTCAGGATCAGTGATTGCCTTCGGTAAATTATCTGGCAAATACAAGTTCCGTTTGTTCCAAGGTGCACCTGTTACTTTCCCAGGTCAGCACATGCTCAATCTGATTCTTGCAATTGTGATGGTGGGTTGCGGTGTGATGTTCTCTATCGCCCCTGGTGCAGAACCTGCTTGGAACTACTTCGTTGTGATGGTAGCGATTGCCTTCATTTTAGGCGTTTTGATCATCATCCCAATTGGTGGTGCTGACATGCCTGTGGTTGTTTCCATGTTGAACTCATACTCTGGCTGGGCTGCAGCCGGTATTGGTTTCTCATTGAATAACTCAATGTTGATTGTGGCTGGTTCATTGGTAGGCTCTTCTGGTGCCATCTTGTCATACATCATGTGTAAGGCGATGAACCGTTCATTCTTCAATGTGATTCTTGGTGGCTTCGGTGGCGATGCAGGTACTGCAGCAGCTGGCGGCTCACAAGAGCAGCGCAATGTTAAATCAGGTTCTGCAGATGATGCAGCCTTCTTGATGACCAACGCTGAAACAGTGATCATTGTTCCGGGTTATGGTCTTGCAGTTGCTCGTGCCCAGCACGCACTAAAAGAACTCACAGAAAAACTAACTCACGCTGGCGTCACAGTGAAGTATGCGATTCACCCAGTGGCTGGTCGTATGCCAGGTCACATGAACGTGCTTTTGGCTGAAGCTGAAGTTCCATACGATCAAGTGTTCGAGATGGAAGACATCAACAGTGAATTCGGTCAAGCCGACGTGGTATTGATTCTAGGTGCCAACGACGTGGTGAACCCAGCTGCAAGAACTCCAGGCAGCCCAATTTTCGGCATGCCAATTCTTGAGGCTTACAAAGCCAAGACTGTGATTGTGAACAAACGTTCTATGGCTTCAGGTTATGCCGGCCTAGATAACGAATTGTTCTACATGGACAAAACAATGATGGTCTTCGGTGATGCGAAGAAAGTCATTGAAGACATGGTCAAAGCTGTTGAGTAATCCTCAATCGCTTCGCAAAGAACCGCCTCCGGGCGGTTTTTTGTTGCTCACAACAATCATCCACACTAAACCGAAATTTGATTGCCCCACATTGACTATCGTATAGTTGAATCATGAATATCAAAAAACGTTTATCACTGGCTCAAATCAAACGCCAGGCATTATTGATGGCCGGTGTTCCGCCGAAGATGTATGGCCAGAAGAAAGCCACCCAAGTGGTGAAAAGTCGTAAGAAGGCTTTAACCACAAGAGGCCATAAACATCGACACAGTGAGTCTCTGAATTAATGCTTAATGTTTGATGGTTTTATGAAGAGGAAATAAAAAAGGCGCCGAAGCGCCTTTTTTATTTGAGTATGGACTCAATTACATCATGCCGCCCATACCACCCATGCCACCCATGCCGCCCATATCAGGCATTGCTGGAGCATCATCCTTTGGTGAATCAACCACTGCGCAGTCTGTTGTCAACAACAAACCAGCAACAGATGCTGCGTTCACTAAAGCTGTCTTAGTTACTTTGGCTGGATCGATAACACCCATCTCAACCATGTCACCATATTCACCAGATGCTGCGTTGTAACCATAGTTGCCTTTACCGGCAGCCACGTTATTCACAACAACACTTGCCTCGTCACCAGCGTTTGAAACGATGATGCGAAGTGGCTCTTCCATGGCGCGCAACACGATGCTGATACCAGCATTTTGATCTGCGTTATCGCCCTTCATATTCATGATGGCTTGCTTAGCACGTACCAAAGCAACACCGCCACCAGGAACAATACCTTCTTCAACAGCAGCACGTGTAGCGTGCAATGCGTCGTCAACACGAGCCTTCTTCTCTTTCATTTCTACTTCTGTGGCTGCGCCAACACGTAGAACTGCAACACCGCCTGCCAATTTAGCAACGCGCTCTTGTAGCTTTTCACGATCGTAGTCGCTGGTAGCTTCTTCGATTTGTGCACGAATTTGCTTAACGCGAGTTTCAATGTTCTTAGCTTCGCCTGCGCCATCAATGATGGTTGTGTTTTCTTTACCGATTTCAATGCGCTTAGCTTGACCTAAATCTTGTAGTGTTACTTTTTCTAGTGTCAAACCAACTTCTTCAGCAATCACTTGACCACCAGTCAAAATAGCGATGTCTTCAAGCATGGCTTTACGACGATCACCGAAACCTGGTGCTTTAACAGCACAAGTCTTCAAGATGCCACGAATGTTGTTAACCACCAACGTTGCCAATGCTTCGCCTTCGATGTCTTCAGCGATGATCAACAATGGACGACCAGCTTTAGCTACTTGCTCCAATACTGGCAACAAGTCACGAATGTTGCTGATCTTCTTGTCGAACAACAAAACGAATGGGTTCTCAAGAATAGCTACTTGCTTTTCTGGGTTGCTGATGAAATATGGTGAAAGGTAACCGCGGTCAAACTGCATACCTTCTACAACATCTAATTCATCTGCCAATGATTTGCCATCTTCAACAGTGATAACACCTTCTTTACCCACTTTTTCCATGGCTTCAGCGATGCGCTCACCAATGCTGTAATCGCTGTTTGCTGAAATAGAACCAACTTGAGCGATTTCTTTTGTGGTTGTGCATGGCTTGCTGATTTTTGTGATTTCTGCGATTGCTGCAGTCACTGCTTTATCAATACCGCGCTTCAAATCCATTGGGTTGTGACCAGCAACTACATACTTCATGCCTTCACGAACAATTGATTGAGCCAATACTGTTGCAGTTGTTGTACCGTCACCAGCGTTGTCAGCTGTCTTAGATGCAACTTCCTTCACCATCTGTGCACCCATGTTTTGTAGCTTGTCTTTTAGTTCAATCTCTTTAGCAACTGACACACCGTCTTTAGTCACTAATGGGCCACCAAATGAACGCTCTAAAACCACGTTACGACCCTTAGGTCCTAAAGTTACTTTAACTGCGTTAGCCAAAATGTTAACGCCCTCGACCATGCGCGTACGCGCGCTGTCACTGAAAAATACATCTTTTGCTGCCATTTGAATTCCTTTCGATGTCTCTTATTAAATTACTTCTGTACAACTGCCATGATGTCTTCTTCGCGCATCACGAGAAGCTCATCGCCATCAACTTTTACTGTCTGACCAGCATACTTGCCAAACAAAACACGGTCGCCCACTTTCACATCTAGTGGAATAACTTTGCCTGACTCATCTTTTTTACCTGTGCCAACAGCAAGGATCTCGCCTTGATCTGGCTTTTCAGCTGCAGTCTCAGGAATCACTAAACCTGAAGCTGTTTTTGTTTCGTTGTCTAAACGCTTGATGATCACGCGATCATGTAAAGGGCGTAAATTCATTTTGACTCCTTTAAAAAAGTTGGTAAGTATTTACTTAACAGTTAGTAAAAATAATTAATTATAATTTCCAGAAGTAGTGCTACCAAACTGAAACGCATTGTTAGCACTCTAACTGGTTGAGTGCTAATTATAGGGATGGAAGCTCAGCATTTCAAGGGTCATGACCAGACTTTCCATTCAAAGAATGGATTTCCTAAGCACTCACACACAAGCTTTTCTCAAGAGCAATGTAACTATTGGTGATCAAAAGTCACTAAATAATTGATTTTATTGGATTTAATTATGAAACCTAAGTCTCGGCTCTATTCGCTTGTTAAAAATTGGACAAAAAAACCAGGGTTGGCTGTTAAAGAGTTCCACCAGGGACAACTGTATGAAGTGATGATGCAACCTGAGAGTAAACAGCTCGAGGCATGGGCAAACGCTCAAGATTTATCTTTTGAGCTGGTATTGAGCTCTAAAGACCTCGTCACTGAATTTGTCACCCTCACCCCCTTAGAGCACGCTTCAAAAGACACAGCGATTGATTTAGTCAAAGACGGTATTCGTGCTGCCAATTATTGGCACAGCTTCACAAAACCGCACACCATCATGCTCGCCATGA
>Ga0255137_1000016_pt1 | contig 45297 bp, 35 predicted proteins | sample Law_Atlam_RepC_8_FD_188548 | JGI IMG/M metagenome (GOLD analysis project Ga0255137, IMG submission 188548) | Freshwater microbial communities from St. Lawrence River, New York, United States - Law_Atlam_RepC_8d | ecosystem: Environmental > Aquatic > Freshwater > River | place: USA: New York... | reverse complement strand
TGACGTGGTTGTGAATTTGATTCCTGGCGATTGTGATTTGTTTGTCCCTACTGCCTTTACACCCAATGGTGACGGTAGGAATGAAACCTTCAAGATTTTTGGTCGCGGCGCCAACCCAACTATGTTTAGAATTTACAATCGTTGGGGTGAAAAGATTTTCGACAGTGATTCTGACGGAAGTTATGAGTGGGATGGTTATTTCCAAGGTGCATTGTGCCAGGAAGGCCTTTACAACTACATCTATCGTTACGAATTGAAGACGGGAGACCGCGTTCGTCGCAAGACCATTTCTGGAAACGTGTTGTTGATGCGTTAGAAAGTGGGTAAGTAGTGTTAAAAACTCTCTAAAAGTTATTTTCTCCTCCGCGTTGGGTGTTGTAATTTTGTGCCACATGGTACATCAACCCGCCACCGTAGAACAAGCCAAACAGTTGGGACTGTTGGAAGAAGAATTTCACAAAATTTGCGACATTCTCGGTCGTCAACCCAATTTTACCGAGATCTCGGTGTACTCCGTGATGTGGAGTGAACATTGTAGTTATAAGAACTCCATCGTTTGGTTAAAGACATTGCCCAAATCAGGCTCGAAAATGTTGGCGGAAGCCGGCGAAGAGAATGCGGGCTTGGTCGATATAGGTGATGGATTGGCCTGCTGCTTTAAAATTGAAAGCCATAACCACCCAAGTGCCATCGAGCCCTACCAAGGTGCAGCAACCGGTGTGGGTGGAATTAACCGTGATATTTTTTCCATGGGCGCAAGACCCATCGCCCAGTTAAACTCGCTTCGCTTTGGAAATATCGCTACAGATCGTACGCAATGGTTGGTGAAAGGCGTGGTGAAAGGCATCGGCGATTATGGCAATGCTTTTGGTATTCCAACTGTGGGTGGTGAGGTGTATTTTGATGACTGCTATGAGCAAAACAACTTGGTAAATGCCATGAGTGTGGGTATTGTGGGCGTTGGAAAGAGTATTTCTGCCGGTGCAGGTCCTGCCGGAAACCCCGTTTACATCTTTGGTTCAGCTACAGGAAAAGACGGTATCCATGGTGCCGCCTTCGCATCGAAAGACATGAGTGAAGACAGTATTTCTGATTTGCCATCGGTGCAAGTGGGCGATCCTTTTTGGGAGAAGTTGATCTTAGAAGCCAGCATGGAAATTATCGAAACAGGTGCTGTGGTGGGTATGCAAGACATGGGTGCGGCCGGTATCACTTGTTCAACCAGTGAAATGAGTGCCAAAACCAACGTGGGAATGGATGTGTGGTTGGATAAAGTGCCTATGCGTCAGCCCGACATGAAAGGTTGGGAATTGTTGCTCAGCGAGAGTCAAGAGCGCATGTTGGTGATCATCGAAAAGGGAAGGGAAAGAGAAGTTGAGACCATTTTGGAGAAGTGGGATTTGACCTATGCCCACATTGGGATGGTGACAGATTCTGAGCGCGTTCGCTATTTTATGGGCGATGTGTTGGAAGCCGATATCCCTGCTCAGTCTCTGGTATTGGGTGGAGGTGCACCGGTGTATCGCAGGACATGGACTGAGCCTGAATATATGAAAGAAATTGCCAAGTTTGATTTGAATTCGGTTGCGGATTTGAGTTTAACAGAAGCCAAGGAGGCTGCTTTGCGTTTGTGCAATGAGCCCAATATCGCCAGCAAACGTTGGATTTATGAGCAATACGATTCTATGGTGGGAACAATCAACGAATCTACCAACTTGCCATCGGATGCTGCCATTGTGAAAATTGTGGGCTCGAACAAGAGTTTGGCGTTGACGGTGGATTGCAATAGCAGATACGTGTATGCTGACCCCAATATGGGTACGCAAATCGCGGTGTCTGAGGCAGCGAGAAATATTCGTTGTAGCGGCGGTGTGCCAACGGCCATCACCAATTGCTTGAATTTCGGCAATCCCTACAACGAGGAAGTGTATTACCAATTCAAAAATGCCATTGAAGGCATGGGAGAGGCTTGCAGAAAGTTTGATACCCCTGTAACTGGTGGAAACGTGAGTTTTTATAACCAAAGCACCAACGGACAGGCGGTTTATCCAACACCTACCATTGGAATGGTTGGAATCATTGAGGATCCTGCGCACAGAATGAGCATTCCTTTCAAGGCCGCTGGCGATGCCATTGTCTTGTTGGGAAGTACCCGCAATGATTTGGGTAGTTCGCAGTATATCGCCAAAGTGAAAGGCGTATCCCAGAGTCCTTGCCCATCTTTTAATTTGGATGAAGAATATGCACTGCACCAATTGCTGGAGACGTTGTCCAAAGAACAAGCGGTGTCATCGGCACACGATGTGAGTGAAGGCGGTTTGTTTGTGACTTGCTTTGAAAGCGCAATGGCTGGTAAAATGGGCTTTGATTTGTGTACAGAGCGCGGTTTGCGTTTGGATGCCGGTTTGTTTGGCGAAAGTCAAAGCAGGGTGGTGGTTTCAGTGGCACAGTCGGGCATGGACCGTTTGATAAAATTGGCCACAGCGGCGGGTGTAACTGCAACCCATGTGGGTACGGTGCTCGGTGAAGAGGAAGTGATTATCAACGGTGAATCATGGGGTGGAATGTCGGCCTTTGCCCAACCCTACACTTCGGTGATTGCTTCTTACATGAACTAATTTTTTGGCCATGACAACCTTCAGCTATTGGGAGCAACAGTGCTTGGATAGCGTGGACTGGGTTGTTATCGGGGCGGGGTTGGTTGGTTTACAATCGGCCCGGAGAATCAAAGAAACCTATCCGCATCAGCGGGTGTTGGTGGTGGATGTCCATGCGATGGGTGGTGCGGCGAGTTTGCGCAATGCCGGTTTTGTTTGTTTTGGTAGTGCTGGGGAGATGTTGGATGAGATCGATCGGACATCCGAATCGGAGGCTGTGATGCTCTACGACAAGCGTTTTCAGGGTATTCAGCGGTTGATGAATCGGTATGGAGCGGAGCGATTGGGCTTTGAGGCCACGGGCGGGATGGAAGTGTTTGTTGCGGGAGAAGCGGACGAGGCCGAACGCGTGTTGGGGTCTTTGGGCTACTTGAATGAATTGTTGAAATCGATTCAAGGCGATGGGGCGTTCACCGCTTGTGGAACATCGCACTTGGGCATGCATATTTATGGAAAGGGTGTTATGGCGCCGGCAGAAGGTGGTATACAGACCCATTTGTTGTATCGCGCGGTGCGGATGGATGCCATCGCTGTGGGGGTGGAAATTTATGAAGGTATGCGGGTGATAGACTGGTTGGAGCATGCGCAAGGGGTTCAAGTTCGCATGGAAAACGGCCTGGTTATTCGGTCGGAGCGTTTGTTGGTATGCACCAATGGATTCACCAAAAGTTTGCTGCCAGGGGTACCGGTGGCGCCAGCGAGGGGACAGGTTTTCGTAACAGAGTCATTGGGAGCATTGCCTTTTAAGGGAATTTTTCATGCCGATAAGGGATATATTTATTTTCGTTCGCTTGGCGATCGCGTATTGATTGGTGGTGCGCGAAATTTGGATTTTCAGGGTGAGGAGACCACGGAGATGGAGGTGACAGCGGCGTTTGAGGATCACTTGAAACACTACGTGGAGACGGTGGTGATGCCCGGGAAAATCGTAAATTTCGAGTATGGGTGGTCCGGCATTATGGGGATGGACAACAACCGAAATCCCATCATTGGTTGGCACAGCGATCGGGTGTGTTTGGCGGTGAGAATGGGCGGTATGGGCGTGGCGTTGAGTTCCTGGGTGGCCGAGGAAGTTGTACGGGTGATACGGGGTGATGAGGGAATTTGATTTCTTTGCTATTGATTTGAAATACTATGGCCGTTGATAACCACGAAATTGTAAAGGCGCTGCAGTTGTATGCCAGCTTGGCGGAGTTGCACGAGGAGAATCCGTTTAAGTACAAGGCGTTTGCTTCTGGGGCTTTTAATTTGCGAAAAATCAAAGAGCCACTTTCTGATTTGCAAGAATCGCAACTGTTGTTGATTCCAGGCGTGGGGAAATCGGTGGCGAAAGCCATTGTTGAATATGCTGAAACACGTCGGTTTCAGGCGTTGGAGGGTTTGTTGTCGGTGACGCCCGGTGGTTTGATTGCGATGTTGGGGGTGAAGGGATTGGGTCCGAAAAAGGTGAGAATGATCTGGCAGGATTTGGGGATTGATACGGTGGAGGAGTTGTTTGACGCTTGCCGACAGAATCGATTGGTGGAGGTGAGTGGGTTTGGGTATAAGACGCAGCAGTCGATTTTGGATGCAATTTCATTTTCGTTTGCGGCGCGTGGTAAGTTTCATTTGGCCAGGGTGATGCCTTATGCGGAGTCCTTTGTAAAGGCATTGAATTTGGTTTTTGGCGATGAGAAACACGTTTTTACGGGTGAATATTATCGAAAGAGCGATGTGATCGAACGGTTGTCGTTGCTCACCACAGCCATGGAATTCAGTGGGATGGGAGAAGGTGAGTGGGCAGAGGTCGCCGCCGAAGGCGGCGAGGATTTGCAGGCATGGCATTATCATGAATCGTCGGGATTGTGGAAACACGAACAGGGATTTGTGATGGATATACAAGTGGTGCCGTTTGCCGATTTCGAGCGCGAATTGTTTGCGTTGGGCGCGGCGGATGGGCACCTAGAAAAAATGAATTATCAGTCCGCAGATTGGCAGGGGAACGAGCGTGATACCTATGCCGCCAAAGGGTTGCCTTATGTGGTGCCCAGCCGCCGCGAAGGACATCGCGAATTTGATCGCCCCGTTGCAGAATCTGATTTGATCCAATTCGCCGACCTAAAAGGGGTACTGCACAACCACACAACGTATTCTGACGGACTCAATTCGGTGGAAGAAATGGCCTTGTACGCCATGGAAATGGGTATGGAGTACCTCGCTATTTGCGACCACTCCAAAACAGCTGGATATGCCCGCGGCCTTCAAGTCGAACGCGTGCTGCAGCAATTTGAAGAGATCGAGACCCTCAATCAACAGCTTTGGCCTTTCAAGATTTTCAAGGGCATTGAAAGCGATATTTTGAGCAATGGCGATCTCGATTACGAGCCGGAAATATTAAGTCAGTTTGATTTGGTTGTCGCCTCGGTTCACAGTAACCTGGGTATGACAGAAGAAAAAGCCATGCAACGACTGTTAGCCGCCATCGAAAATCCATATACAACCCTATTGGGACATCCAACAGGGCGATTGCTGCTGATGCGCGAGGGATATCCGCTAGATCACCACAAAATCATTGATGCTTGCGCCGCCAACGGCGTGGCCATTGAGTTGAATGCAAATCCTTACAGACTCGATATCGATTGGCGATACATCGATTACGCCATGGAAAAAGGAGTGATGGTGTCAGTGAACCCAGATGCCCACGAAAAAATGGGCTATTGGGATATGCATTTTGGGGTATTGAGTGGACAAAAAGGTGGACTGCAGAAATCGCTCACGCTCAATGCATTGAATTTGGTAGAGTTTGAGAACTATCTTGCGAAGCGGAAAAAATGATGTCGCTCTGCGCGCGAATTGCAACATGAAGAAAATCTTGGTCATCCGTTTGAGCAGTATTGGCGATGTGGTTCTAACCGCGCCGATTTTGCGTGCGATGCGCATTGAGGTTGGGGTGGAAGTTCACTTGTTGACGAAACATCACATGGGTGATTTACTACATAATGGTGATGCGGTAGACAAATTTTATACCTGGGGAGAACCGGGGCTTTGCGAAAAGTTGAAAGCAGAAAAATACGATGGCATTTTGGATTTGCACAAGAATTGGCGCTCGCTGAATACATTGTCTCAGCTGTTGTACTTCGATGCTACCCGAGCCTTTCATTTGGATTGGCCTGCTGCCTCGTATGACAAAAAACGATTTCAACGGTGGTTGTTTGTAAAGACGAAATCTTCGCGGTTTCATGTTTCGCACGTACAAGAGCGTTACTTGGAGGCTGCGAATGAGTTGCTTCGGACGCTCAGTGAAGAGAATCCTGTGGGTTTGTCCAAGTGGTTTTCACGTGAGAATGGCAAGCAGCAAGAAACGCAGCATAAAAAATTATCCATGATTGCATTGGATGATTTCCGGGGTGGGTTGCCCAGTTACGAATCACTCGAAGAATCAGAAGGGCTAGATGCTCAGGGTGGAACAGAAACCGTGGATTTGGGACTGGGCGATGGTTACGGTGTGGCTATATTGGGTGGTACTTATGCAACCAAGAAAATTCCGCAAGTGGTTTGGGAAAAGGTGTTTCTAGGTGATGCTCGAAAATGGGTGTTAATTGGTGGGAACGATGAAAAGGAGTTGGCCGGTTGTTTGTTGCAACAATTTGGTGATCAGTTAATTGATCGGGTGGGGGTGTTTGATTTGCCTACTTCTGCGCGGTGCATCGCTCAATCAAATATGGTGGTTGGCGGAGATACGGGTTTTAGCCATGTGGCAGCGGCCTATGGGAAACCATTGTTGGTCATTTGGGGAAACACGCATCCGGGATTGGGGTTCGCGGCCGGCAAAAACAACGAAAAGGTGCTGCATTTACTGCCCCAAAATTTATCATGCCACCCCTGCACAAAACTGGGTTTTGATGGCTGTCCGAAAGGGCATTTTCGCTGCATGAACGATTATTCAGCGACAGAAATCAAATTATTGTTGCAAAAATTGCAAGCCTTCTCATAGGAAGGTAGTTAACTGTTATTTTTTGCTTATTTTCGCGGTTCTTATTTTTGCATAGTTATAGATAGTGATGAAAACCAATAAAACCATCGTAGGATTTTCGATTGTACTGGCGCTAGCCTGTGTGTTCCAATTGTCGTTTACTTGGAAAGCCCAAGGATTCGAAAAAGAAGCTAAGGCGTTTGCTGCCAAAGTTGCCGATAAAGGAGGCGACTCCAAAGAGGCCTATCGCCGTTACATCGACAGCCTCGGTAATGAAGAAATTTACAGCGTGGGCTTGGCGGGCTACACTTATTTCGAATGTAAGCAGCGCGAAGTAAACCTCGGTTTGGATTTGCGTGGTGGTATGAACGTAATCCTTGAAGTGGATAAAGGTGCCGTTGTTCGCGTGTTGTCGAACGATACCAAAGACAAAGATTTGGCCCGTGCGATTGAGCAAGCCAATGCGGATGTTCGCGATAAAGGTTCTGATTTCGTTGATGCCTTCGTAGCAAATTTCAAAAAGAACAACCCCAACCGCAATTTGGCCAACTTGTTCATCAAAGGAAATAAAAGCACAATTCAATCCAATAGCAGTGAAGCAGAAGTAGTGAACTTCTTGAGAGCTGAAACCAGCAGCGCTGTGGATCGTGTATATGAAGTGGTTGAAAAACGTATCAACCAATCAAACGTTACCCAGCCTACCATCCAAAAAATTGACGGCGGTCGTATCAGCGTTGAATTGCCTGGTGTAGACAACCCCCGTCGTATGGAAGAATTGGTTGAAAAGAGTGCGAAATTGGAATTTTACGAAGTGTATGGCAATGATGGCCAGCGCAGAGATGGAAGTCGCATTTTGAATGCATTGTACAAGGCGAGCAAATTGGCTCCTTTGGCACCAAAAGCAGAAGCGGTTGATAGCACTGTCATTGATTCATCTGTTGCTCCTGTCGTTGCAAATACTGCGCCTGCTGTGGCTCCTGCAACAACAACTGCTGACGGCCCCGTTGCTGTGGATAGTCCAAAAGTAGCGAGCACGAACACCAAAGATAAAAAAGATAAAAAAGACGAAGCCAATGGAAGTCCTTTGGCGAAAATATTGCGTTCATTCGGCAATGACGGACCAGGTTCGGCAGTTGCTGTGGTAAAGAAAGCAGATCGTGCGATGTTGACCAAAATGATGGAAGACGAGCGTTACGCAGCAGTATTGCGTTTGGAGAGTGCGAAATTGGCCTTTAGTGCCAAGCCCCGTGATTATGAAGCTGATGGTAAAGAAGCGGCAAATTCTGACGAATATTTCGTGTATTTCTTGAAATTAGATCGCGATGGAAATGCAGCGTTGTCTGCAGAAGAAGAGAACATCATTTCTGATGCCCGTGTAAATACTTCACCAACAGGTGAATTGGAAGTATCGATGGAAATGACCGCCAAAGCGGGTACCCAGTGGGCTCAAGTGACAGGTCGTAACATAGGTAAATACATTGCCGTTGTGTTGGATGATCGTGTTTATTCAGCCCCTGTAGTTAACCAGAAAATTAGCGGTGGTAACAGTCAGATCACCGGAAACTTTGATATCCGTGAAGCCAATGACTTGGCGAACGTGTTGAAAGCCGGTAAATTGCCTGCGCCTGCCAAGATTGTTGCCAGTGAGCAAGTAGGAGCTTCTTTGGGACAAGAGTCTATCAACAATGGTTTGAATTCTTTGCTGTTTGGTTTTATCGCCACCATTTTGTTTATGATTCTTTACTACAGCCGTGCAGGTTGGATGGCAATTGTTGCCGTTTTGGGTAACGTATTCTTGATTATGGGTGTATTGGCTAGTTTGGGTGCGGCATTGACCTTGCCTGGTATGGCTGGTATTATCTTGACAGTAGGTATGGCGGTAGATGCTAACGTACTGATTTATGAGCGTATTAAAGACGAATTGGAAATTGGTAAGAGTTTGAAGACTGCAATTGCCGATGGTTTCAAGCATGCGTTGAGTGCCATCATCGATTCAAACATTACCACATTGTTGGCAGGTTTCATTTTGACTTTCGCCGGTGCAGGACCAGCTTACGGTTTCGCAGTGATCCTTGTGATTGGTATTTTCAGTTCAATGTTCACAGCATTGTTTATCACTCGTTTGTTGTTAGACCGTCGTGCCGACAAAGGGTTGGAAATCAAATTTGATGCTCCTTGGAACAAAGGTTTCATGAAGAATTCAAATATTGACTTCGTGGGTAACCGTAAAAAGTACTACATGATTTCAGCTTTGGTTATCGTTGCGGGTATCGCTGCCTTCGTTATGAAGGGTGGAATTAGTACCGGTATTGACTTCAAGGGTGGGCATTCTTATGTGATTCAGTTCGATGCTGACAAAAACTATCAAACTGAAGCCATTAAGACGGCTTTGGATAACAATTTGAAAGAGTCTAGCAACGAAGTGAAAACTTTCGGAAGCAAGGGTCAGTTCAGAATAGTAACTACTTACATGATTGATGCAGAAGGACAAGCAGCGAGAGATTCTGTTCGCGCTGATGTATTGGATGCTTTGAAAGGTTTTGAGATGACCGGAGAAGATCCAGTATTGTCTACATCCAAAGTAGGTGCAGCGATTGCAACCAGTACCCGCGATAAGAGTGCCTTTTTGGTCATTCTTACTGTGGTTGGTATCTTCTTATACATTGTCTTCCGTTTCCGCAGTGTGGCTTATGCTATGGGTGCTACAATTGCATTGATTCACGACGTTTTGGTTGTGTTGTCGATGTTTGCCATCTTGGATGGTGTTGTTCCTTTCCCAACGGATTTTGACCAACATTTGATTGCGGCATTGTTGACCTTGTTGGGTTACTCAATCAACGATACGGTAATTGTATTTGACCGTATTCGTGAATTCTTGACCAACAACAAAGGTGAGCGTTCAGACACTCGCTTGATCAACTTGGCGATCAATAATACCTTATCTCGTACCATCATTACTTCAGCCACTGTATTCGTGGTAGTATTGATTCTCTTCTTGTTCGGTGGTGATGCCTTGAAAGGCTTCTCGCTGGCCTTGTTGATTGGTGTAGTGGTAGGTACTTATTCTTCAATCTGTATCGCAACGCCAATTGTTGTAGATTTCTCAACAAAGAAAAAACAATCGTAATTTCCTCACTTCGAACTTTCGAAAAGGCGGAGTGATAATCACTCCGCCTTTTTTGTTATTGTGATTTTAAAATCATTCAGCATAAAATAGATAATCACCGCAGTGCACATTGCCAAAAGTTATTACCCTTTTACTTATACTTAGAATTTCTATCGCATGTTAAATCAGTCTATCCCTCAGAGTCAATTACAATCCATCGCCGAAACTTTTGGTACCCCAGTGTACGTGTACCATGCCGAAACCATCCAATCGCAATATAAACGATTGCTCAATGCCTTTCCCAAAGCCAAGGTTAAGCTTCATTACGCGCTGAAGGCCCTAAACAATGTGAATATTCTTCGATTGCTGAAAGCCGAAGGGGCGGGCTTAGACGCGGTATCTATCCAAGAAGTGCAGTTAGGACTTCGCGCGGGTTTTGCGCCCCATGAGATCATGTATACCCCCAATTGTGTGGACTTCGCCGAAATTAAGGAAGCGGTGGAACTCGGTGTGCATATCAATATCGATAACATTGCCATATTGGAGCATTTTGGGCATGCTTACGGAAACAAAGTGCCCTGCTGTATTAGATTGAACCCGCATATTATGGCGGGTGGGCACAGTCATATTTCTGTTGGACATATCGATTCGAAATTTGGCATTTCGATTTATCAACTCAGGCATGTATTACGCGTGGTTGAATCGCTCAATATCCGTGTGAATGGTTTGCATATGCATACGGGTAGCGACATCTTAGATGCCGATGTGTTTTTGCGAGGCGCGGAACTATTGTTTGATGCCGCCCGCAGTTTTCCGGATTTGGAATTCATGGACTTTGGCTCGGGATTCAAGGTGGGATACAAAAACGATGATATCGTGACGGATATCGAGGAGATAGGCGTGAAAATTTCAGATGCGTTTGGTGAGTTTTGTCATGAGTATGGCCGTGAACTTGAACTGTGGTTTGAGCCAGGGAAGTTTGTGGTTTCTGAGTCAGGTTCGCTGTTGGTTAAAGCCAATGTAATCAAACAAACCACATCCACCGTGTTTGTGGGGGTGGATTCTGGGCAGAATCATTTGATCCGTCCGATGTTCTATGACGCCTACCACCACATCGAAAATATTTCCAATCCTGACGGCGCTTCGCGTCTGTACAGCGTTGTTGGATATATCTGTGAAACCGATACTTTGGGTTACGATCGCAAATTGCAAGAGGTGAGGGAAGGGGATGTTTTACGCATTCATAACGCAGGAGCTTATGGATTTAGCATGAGTAACAATTATAATGCGCGTTTGCGCCCTGCCGAGGTTTTGGTAAAGGATGGCCAGGCGCATTTGATTAGGAAAAGGGAGGTGCTAGAAGATCTCATTCGCAACGAAATTGAGTTGGATGGCTTGATTTGATTTTGATAATCGCTTTATAAAGAGAAAGGGCGCCAAATATCTTGGCGCCCTTTCTCTTTGTTTGTGCACAGCGGTTGTGCAAAATGCTATAATCCTTAGAAGCAATTACTCGCAATTCTGATTCAAGAAATACTCATACGTTCCGTCAACTGTGTCGTTCGAGTTGCGAATCTTGCCACGTACAATCTGAAACTGTACACTCAGGATTTTCTGCCCACCTGGATTCACCGATGCAAAAAACTTGTTCGGTATCATACTCAATGAAAACTTGCCGTTGCCATTGTTCTTCATCGCCAACTGCGGAGCAGTAGCCACCTTCGTAATGGATACAATTTGAACGAAATCAGCAGCGCCAGCGCCAATTCTGGCTTTTGCGTAAACGTAGAAATCTTCTTTGTCTTTCAATGTATCCTTGGTTTCCAGATTGCGATCGTAAAGGATTGTCAATACGTCGCTGCCACCAATCGACAAAGTATCTTTTTTGGCTAATTTGGGGAAAGGGGCAACTTTTTGAGGCCCAACGACTGGCGGTGCCAAATCAATTTTCAAATCCTCGGTCTTATCTTCACCTGCAGCACCACCGGTACCGTCTTTTTTCTTCAATAACAAACTGATATCGTTGTTATAGAGTTCGGCAGCCGTTACTTCATAAAACTGGGTAGGAACCATGCGGTAGAAATACAAGTCATTCCCTGCTGAACGCATTTGCAAAGCATCGTTGCTCGCCTGCCAGGTTCCATTGTTTAAAGGATGTCCAACCGCATGCTCATTGGGCGTCCATGTCCACATGTACAAAGGATCAGTAGTTCCCGCCAATTGTTGACGATCACACTTTTTGATATCCACCCAAATGGTAATGGAATCGTTTGGGTTGATGGGGTCCGGTGTAGCCCAAGCTTTTTGAGCAACCAACTTGCCCATGCTCATCAATACAGCCGTAATAACAAATAATAACTTTTTCATGGTGTGGCTTATTTGCGGTTAAAGGTTAAGTGATAGCTCACGGTGCGTTTGCCACCGCAAATTTTGTTGTATTTCAAAACCAAGAAATTGTCTTGGGGTCTTACGGGACGGATCATTTTCATGCTGTTTTCATTAGGACTTGACGCATCGAAATTGACAAAACTCGGATATTCGTCGTTGTCAAATGCCCATTTACCTGTGGTGTTTTTAAACAATGAACTTCCGGCACCGGGTGTAATGGTGTAACTACCGCTTTTGTCAAAGCTGATTTCCATGGGTGCTCCATCGATGTAGGCCTCTGTTACATTTCTTAGTGTATCGCTTTCAACAAAAGCCAATTGCACGTTTACATCGATTTGGTCAACCCTACTCAAAATCCACTGTGTGCTTATACCGTCAATTTGATTGGCTTTCGGACCCAATACTTTCTTCTCGGGACGACAAGATGATATGCCCAAGACCAATACCATGGTCATTGCGGCTAGGTTAAATATTCGTTTCATTAGTTGCAACCTCCTGTTGGGTTAATTTCAAAAATCGTGGTTTTTTCAGTAATCGGGAACTGCAATAAAAATCCTGGACAGTCCCAACGATGGCCCCGCACAAAAATATTCTGACTTTCCACGGCACCCAAACGTTTAATTTCTGGGGTGCGGTCGCCCTGGAACAACAATTCAATTCGGCGCTGTACGCGCGTTGCATCAATAATCTGCTGGGCGGTAGATCCGCTAGCAACCACTTTGCTGTTGTCAGTATAAGCGCGGGTAATGATTGCATTGATATCGGCTGTGGCTGTTGTTAAATCGCCACCACTTTTGGCCAAGGCCTCGGCACGAATCAAATGCATCTGCGTCAAATGCAATACGGGCACGTTGAAGAATGGCGCGTTAAACATCTCGCTTTTCACAAATTCGTTTTGTGCTCCGGCATTTACCACAGTTAACAATTTCAAACGCTTGTCGATTGCCAAGTCTACATTCAAATTGGCCCACAATTCGCGAGACATTTGGCAGGTTGGGTTTCCAGTAGAGTAGTTGTCTGAATATCCACCGCTGCGTTTGTCGTTGATCCCTGTGCTCACAATTTTGAAGATGTGCTCGCTGCTTGCATCCGATGAAAACACATTCACTGTATCGCTCAATGTATATTTCTTTGAGTCAATCACACTGCTCGCGTAGGTCGCCGCATCGGTGTATTTGCCCATTTGGAAGTATACGTGCGCCAAAAGGGCCTTTGCACTCATTTTGTCGGCATAGTCACCATTCGATTCAGGTAAATTGGTTTCTGCATCTTTCAAATCGCTCAAAATGGCATCATAAGCCTCGGCAACAGTCAACCTCGGACTGGGCTTGGTAGAAGCCGCTTTCACAATGGCGATACCCGGATGGTCGTTCTTGGCGGAGTATCCATAAGGATGGGCAAACATGCGCACAGCCGTAAAGTGACACAATCCGCGAATGAATTTGATTTCACCCGTCATTCGGTCTTTGTCGGCCTGACTCAAATCAGCCACTTTATCCATGTTGTCTTGAACAAAGTTTGCACGGAAAATGGCGCGATAAAGGATGCTGTAATAACCTCCGCAGGTGCTGTTGAAGAACAAAACGTTGTGGCTGTGGAGTTCGCGCAAGTCGTTATTGTTTGGGCTTGCCAAGTTGTCTGATTGCATTTCGCTCATCATCTGAGAGAATCCGCCGAATGTGTTGGCCACTTCATTGTATGACGCATTCAACAATCGTTGCAAATCATCCGTGGTCTTGATGGCATCATCCACCAACAATTCGTTGGGTGGGGGTGTCTCAATCATATTGTCGCACGAGACCATCGCACCACCCATGATGGCCATCGACAGTAACATAGCGAAGGAATAAAATAAGTTCTTTTTCATGATTAGAAGCTAAAGTTTAGGGCCACACTCACACTCTTTTCTTGGGGTGTGGTGAGGTAGGTGATACTGCCCGACATGTTACGGTCGGTTGGGTTTTCGAAATCTCGGGCGATTTCAGGGTCGATACCTGTGTAGCGCGTCCATGTCAACAAGTTGGTACCCACCAACATGATACGTGCTGCATCGAACTTGGATTTTTTCAACCAAGCTGCAGGTAATTTGTAGCTGATGTTTACGCTGCGCAAACGGATGTAAGATCCATCTTGCAACCACAAATCAGTATTGACCCATGGGGTTGTAGATCCATGATTGAAAGTGCTCAAGGTCATTTTGGGATACAAAGCATCGTCGCCAGGATTCTGCCAACGATCCAATACACGACGGTCCATGTTCCAATCGGTCATCAAACTCAACTGACGTTTCACTGAGCTTTCGAAAATACTTCCTCCCCAATTGAAGTAGATGTTTGCGTTCAATTCCCAATTTTTGTAGGAGATGGTGTTTGCCAAGTTGCCGAAGGCCTTTGGCAAAACGTTACCCACGGCCACGCGATTGGCTGGGTCCCACTTGGTGGTTTGGTTACCATTCAAGTCAAAATAAACAGGGGCTCCAGTGGCGGGGTCTACATGTGAGAAACGTACCAAGAAGTTTGTACCTACTGGTTGATTCAATACCACACGCGTATCATTGGTTCCACCGCTGATTGCATCGGGGGTGTAAACACCAATGCTGGTAATCTCGTTTACGTTGCGGGCGATGCTGAAGTTGGTGGTCCAGTTGGTGCGCTTGGTGCGGATGTTCACCGTTTTCAAACTGAATTCAACGCCTTCGTTGGTGATGCCTCCCACGTTGTCGTAGAAACTACCAAAACCCGTAGAAACTGGAATCGAAACATTCATGATAACATCGCTGGTTACCTTGTTGTAATAGGTAATTTCGGTGCTAATACGACCTTTTGCAAAAGCCATCTCAACACCTGCGTCGAAGTTGACTGTGCTCTCCCAACGCAAATTCGGGTTTTCCAAACGTGAAGGTGCCAATTGTGGCTGGCCATTGTATCTAGGCAAGTTGCTGCTAGGTGTAATGGTACCCCAACGCGCGTAGTTGTCGAAGTTGGCATTGCCAGACTTTCCAATACCCGCACGCAATTTCATGAAGTTGATCCATTTGTATTGTTTCATGAATTGCTCTTCGCTAAGAATGTATCCAACTGCTGCAGCAGGGAAGAAGCCATAACGGTTGTTGCGACCGAAGCGAGAACTTCCGTCCCAACGACTGGTTAACTGAAAGTTCAATTTGTTTTTGTAGCTGTAGTTGAAGCGACCGAAATAACTAATGAAGGCCCATTCGTAAGGCGTTCTGCTGAATGCTTGCAATGCGGTATCAGGGATGGCCACTTCATCGATGGGTCCCGTAGCATCAAAGTTTTCAACGTATTTGCTCTTCGTGGTGCTATGCTGTGACTCCGTGCCGGCCATTGCATTAACTGAATGATTTTTGCTCAATTCCTTGTTCCACTGTGCGGTTAGAAATTGGTTGCGGTTAAAGGTCCAACTTGGGTACCATTTTGCATTTCCGTTTTGCTGGTAATTGCCATTGTACAACTTGATCAACGCGGCAGGTTCATACAAGTACTCATTGTAATCCATGTAGTCGATGCTTGTGCTATAGTTGACGGTCAAATTCTTATTGATCTCGTAGCTCACATTCGCATTGTTAATCGAACGTAACTCAATGGTGCGCCAATTTTTCAAATCGCGTACGGTTTGCAAACCAACGGGGGTGATATTGGATTTACTCGCGCTATCATAAATAGGGGTCAAAGGGTAGATGGGCAACATGGTACTCATCGCAGAGCCCAATCCACCGGCCCATGACGCGTCTACACGGGTGTTTGTACCGCGGCTCAACGACTGCGACAATTGAATGTTCAATCCTTTGATGGGGCGATAGTCTAAGTTAATACGCTCAGAAACACGGTTGTATTTGTTGCCAATGATGAAACTACCGTTATCGTCCATAGACAGGATGCCTTTTACGGCGAAGTTCTTGCCCATGTAATTGGTCGACAAATTGTAGTTCTGTTTGAAGCCATGGCCGATGACTTGATCGATCCAGTTGGTGTGGTTCTTCGGGTCGTTGGCCTGTGCCCAGCTCATGCGGATGCCATTGAGCGACAAATCAGGTGTTCCCGTTCTACCATCGTTATACCATGCTTCTTCGTATAATTGCAACCATTCGGGCGCTGAAAGCATATCGGGCTTGCGGGTTGGACTTGAACTTCCCCAACGGGCGCTTACATCGAATTTTAATCCTTGTTTGCGAGCGCGTTTGGTCGTGATCAAAATTACCCCGTTGGCACCGCGCGAACCGTAAATGCTCGTGGCAGCTGCGTCCTTCAAAATTTCGATGTTCTCAATATCGTCTGGGTTGATGCTCGCCAACGGGTTGTTGTTGAATCCGCCACCCCAGTTTGAACCATTTGCACGGTTCATGAAATAATCTTGTGAAACGGGTATTCCATCGATGACATACAATGGATCGCCCGCAGCAGAAATAGAAGAAGCTCCGCGAACGCGAATCAACGATGCCGAACCCGCCATACCACTACCAACGATAACTTGTACACCGGCAGCTTTACCTTGCAATGCTGCTTCGAATGAAGGCGCTGGCATGTCGGTAATTTCTTTGCCCGATACGGTGGCAATTGAGCCAACCACATTTCGGCGACTCTGACGTCCGTATCCCACAATCACCACATCGCCCATACTGGAAATTGCGTTTTTTAGGGCTGCGTTGAGGTTTGTGGTCTCGTTGAGTTTGATTTCAACTTTTGCCAATACATCCTCCATTTGGTCTTTGGAGAAAATGACGTTGTACGTTCCTGGGGCGATGCCACCGATGTTGTACGAACCGTCGGCCAATGATTTGGCTTTAAAATCGGTTTTGTACACCTCAATGGTGACCCCTTCGATGGGCTTCTTGGTAGACTCGTCGGTCACCAAACCAGCCAAGGATCCTGTTTGCGCGAAGGCCGTTACCGCACCAAATAAGGCAATGGCGGCAGTAATGATGGCTTTACGCGTGGGTATCAATGTAAACATAGGCTTAATTTAGGGCAGCAATATAAAGAAAATTTAAAGAAGTGTCAATTCTACAATTACAAAAAGTGTCAATATGACGATTTAGTTTTTGAATGTCTGCGCAACGACTGCACATTGCAGAATATGTGGTCTTTGGAATACCCAAAAGCAATGGGGTTAATCCTTGGAATTTTCTCTGATTGGATAAAAATGCAATACCGTTCTGAACCCTACATGATTGTTTCGATGATTGCTCTGCATGAAAAAGACCGCCATCGGATCCAAATAGTAAAAGTCCTGTGACCATGCGCCACCTTTCACTGCATAATGCTGTTTTAATGTTTCCGCATCAACCAAGTAACCGGAAAAGTCAAACACAGTCATTTGCTGGTATGCGTTTTCAATCAACTGTCCGTTCGTATTCAGAATGGTGGTTTTGTTGTTGAACAAATGTCCGTAAGCCGGTGTAGATGTCCATTCGGCAACATTCCCTACTAGGTGAGATACGCTGGGGTAGGGTTTTGCTGGAATTTGCCTTGCAGGGAGGGGTTTCAGCAATGTTTCCGACAACTCATTTTGGATATTTAGTCCACGGGCAGTTTTTGTGCCTGCATAGGCTACCGGGATATTTTTACTTTCTTGATGTTGGATAAATGTGAACAATCCACCGCCCATTTTTTGATTGTTGCGAAAATAACTTCCAGCAATTTCATCCTTGCCCACCCCAATTTGACTGGGTTGTTGTATGCTCATTTCGTATAAACACATCCATTCAGCGGTGGTGGGGAGTTCGGCAATCACGGTGAGGCCCGCTTTGCGCATCGCGGCTTGGAGCGAAGCGTATTCGGGAGATGTATTTAGTTCGTGGGTTAACCACTGGCAGTAGGCCGTTGCTTGTAATTGACTCACCCCTACAACTGGGTATTGGTCGTAGGTATTTGCCTGGAAATAAAGCCAAGTATATGGGTTGGTGACCGCGGAGCGCTCCGCGTTAGCCGCAAAAGGGGCCCAAACAGTGGTGTCTGGTTTGAGTTGCGATACCGTGAATCCAAGGTTTTCTTTGATCCATTGGCTATCCCTCAAAAAGTCTTTGTATTCTCCGTTTGTGGTTTCCGTGCGATGGGCCAAAAATGGACCGCAAGAAATCATCTCTTCAATGGCAAAGATGGTGTCATAACCTGTTTGGGCTTGCGATGGAAATTGATTGAAACGCAATCCTTCGGGTTGAAAACAGGGGAAGTAGTTGTTGAGTTTGTTTTGCTTGGATTTTAACAACGAAATTGGAGGAACCAAGGATTGCTTAGCTCCTTCAACAGCGGTAAAATAGTATCTCATCAGGTATTCCGGATGGGGCGTTTTTTGTGCACCTAAAGCCGTGAATACAAGCAGGGATAATATGCCTGTGAGAATGCTCTTTCGCATTCTTCAAAAATAGGGGATTAGTTCAAGGTCGACAAGACCGCTTTGATCTCGTCGAGATTGGGCATTTCGCCGGCATTTTCCAAAATCTCAGCGTGTTGGATAACCCCTGCAGCATCCACAACAAAAGCAGATCGCTTAGAAACACCTTTCATTCCAAAAGCAAAGGTTTCATAAATGGTTTCGTAGGCGGTGCTTACGTCTTTGTTGAAATCGCTCAACATTTGGAAGTTATAACCTTGTTGGGTTTTCCAGTTGTCCAAGGTGAAAACAGAATCCACAGAAATCGCCAATACTTCAGCATTCAAAGCCTCGTAATCCTTCAGGTTGTCGCGCATTGAACACAATTCAACGGTACAAACGCTGGTAAATGCTTGCGGATAGAACAATATCACCACGTTCTTGCCTAAGAACTGCGAAAGGCTAACTTCTTGCTTTTCGCTATTGAATAAAGTAAACTGGGGGGCGGGAGATCCAACTTGTATGCTCATATTTGTATGTATTGATAAACAAAGTTACACGAAAAAGGTTGGTTGAAAATCGTTAGAATCATGGATTTGCTACAGTTTGTTGGAGTACCGCGGAGTTTAAAACAACGCTGGATTACTGTAAACGCGCTTGTTGAGTTTCAAATCTTGCAATAACGCACTCTTCGGTCGCAATGTAAAGAGCCACTGCTTTCCATAACCACTCGGAACCCACATGAACTCCAATTGCCAGCAGTGCAAGTTCCTAACCAACGAGAATTCACTGGCATTTAAACTGCGCTTTTTGAAATCGTAACCCGTATTGTAGGAAATTTTCCATTCTGGCGTGATGCTGATGTCGCCGCGAAGGGTAAGGGCATTCCTGCTCAATCGCTGGGTGGCATTGATGATTTCAGCATTGTATCCCACGGCGTATGTGACGTTCAATGACCAAGGAATGGAAAAGTCAAAATAGTTCCAAGGCTGTAGTTGAATTTGCCTAAGCTCTAAATCATCCGTGGCGAGAGGATTTGTGATGCGCGCTGGCATGTCCTCCTTGGATTTCTTGCCCCCGAACATTTCTGGCGTGATGCGCGAATTCACGTTAAAATCAATGTTTCTGTACCGCAAAACCCCTTTGTTGTTTTGGTAATAAAGCGATGACAAGCGACGTCCGTTCTTGTATTCATAAGGACTGTACCCCGCGTTCAACCCAATGCGAACCTCTTTGGCCAAAACTGTATTGAACCCAATGTTGATATCAGACCACTGAAAACTATCTGCCGATAAATCATAACTGCCATTGAGTGAAAGCTGGTCGATTAGGTTGAACTTTTCAGTTTTTTCTTTGCCCAGGCTGTCAACGCTGATCACCTTTTTGCCTTGTAAGTTGTTGCCCATCGAGAAGCCCACAGAACCCGATTTTCTTTGTCCAAATTCAGATCCTCCGCTTTTCTCGAACAAATTGTAGTTGATGGTTTTGCTTTGTGAGTCGATGTATGAACGTACCCATCCCTTTTTAAATCCATCGATTTCTGGGCGATAGCCCATCGCAATACTTGGGGTGATTGTATGTCGAATTGCACGCAATTTACCGAGTTTTATGTCGGTGAATGTTCCATAAATGTTGGTGGTTAATCCCGCAGAAATATTATAAGAATTTAATCGAAAAAATCCGGATGTGTCTTTAATAATCACAGATTTATTGACGGCGTCATAAGTTTTGGTTTGTCCTTTGAATAACCACTTCTCTTGATAACTGGCCGATGGGGTTAAATTCAAGGCGCCTTTGAATAGCTTAATATTTGTGCTAATTGGGATTGAGTGACGAACACCGGATTGAATGGTTGACAAAACATCCTTGTATCGATCACTGAAAATTAAGGTGTCTTTGGTACTTAAAGAATTGGTGAAATTTAAATTATATGACAATCGAATTTGTTCATACCAAGATGTATTGTTTCCGTTCTTTTTTGCAAAAGGCGTGAGACTCGAAACACCCACGTTTACATTCGGTAATTCAAGGCGAAAATCATGCGTTTGTACGTTTTGGGTATGTCGGGCAGAAGCCGACAAATTCACCTTGTTCGCAAAGAAACTACGACCATAATTTACGCTGGATTGAAATTCGTTGCGCGACAATGTTTGGATGTTGCGGGAGTTGCGTTTGTTGAAATCGCCTGAAACGATGTTGATATTACCGTTCAAAGTGGTGCCGGGCAAGAATTTGTTGTCGAACCCAAATCGTGAAATAATACTAAAGTCATTGGATCTGGCGAATTCTGGATTGGCGCGATCAAGTCCGTTGCCAAAGCGACTCATGTTTACACTCAATTCGCTGTTGTATTTGTATCGCCTTAGGTAGCGAGTGGTTAATCCCACCCGAAAATCGCCATTGAAGTATAAATCTGTATTCAATTGGGCATCGGCGTTTTTTCCTAGACCTTGGTAATAACCCAGATTGGATAAGTAAAAGCTGTTATTTGCCCCGTTGAATCCGGGGTTTGGCATGATTAAGCCATTACTCCGTCCTTTTTGCAAAGGTGCGATGCCAAACGGCAAGGCCAGCGGCGTAGGGATATCGGCAAAAACCAAATTTGCAGCGCCGAAAAGTACTTTTTGGTTTGGGATGACCTTGATTTTACTGGTGTTTAGGTAGAAGTGAGGGTGGGGGTCTGAGCAGGTGCTTAATTTTCCGCTTTGCCCCATGAAACTGCCATCGGGCTGCTTTACTACTTGCTTGAGTTGAATGTGTGCCTCGTCCTGTGTCAGTGTGAGGCCATAAACCTTGCCCTTCTTTGTGCCAGAATTGTAGCTAAGACTGTCCGATACATATTGATCGGCTCCGTCTTTGAAAATGGGAAGGTCTGTATATGTTCCCGCTGAATCCTGTCCGCCTCTTGCAAAAAGCAATTTATTGGATAATCCAACTTCAATATAACGTGCTTTCAATTCCATGTTATCGGTGTTGACCGCCGCCTCTTTGTATAGGTTGGCTTTGCCCGATTTCATTTGCAGTACGATGGAATCTTTGGCTTCGTATCGTATGGGCGACTGAAAAGGTTTGGAAGCGGGCGCGACTGTCTTACTGCTGTCTGTTTTTATGGACGATGAGTCAATGTCTTGTGCCTTCAAGGGGCTCCATAAGCCGCACAGGCATACAACCACCAATGTTAACAAGGGGTGTAGGGATGTTTTTTTATGAAAATTACAAGAGTCCAAGAAGTTTGGCGAATTTCGGCAAAAAGTTTGCCATGATTGCCATATGACAGCAGAAAGAATGCCTTTTATCACAAAATATGTTCCTAAATACAGTCGGTGTATTTTAGTTGCCTGTTTGTCGGTCATACTTATGTGGGGGTTGCCCGCTGCGAAAACGGTGCGGGTATCGACGGGTTTGCGCACTTTGGTGATTGATGCTGGGCATGGTGGGTTGGATCCGGGTTGTAACGGAAACAACGAAATATTTGAAAAGGATGTGACATTGGGTGTGGCCTTGAAATTGGGAAAGATTCTCAAAGACAGCATGCCTGGACTGAAAGTGTTATATACAAGGACAACCGACAAAACGCTAAAATTGTGGGAGCGGCCCAATTTGGCCAACGATAATCGGGCCGATTTATTTATTTCTATTCATTGTAACGCAAACAACAACCGTGCGGCGGCGGGTAGCGAGACTTATTTTATGGGGTTACACAAATCGGAAGGGAATCTGGATGTTGCGAAGCGTGAGAATGCGGCGATAACTTATGAGGCAGACTATCGCGAAAATTCTCGGTATGGTGGATTTGATCCGGAATCGGCGGAGGGACATATTATATTCAGTTTGGTTCAGAATGCCTACATGAAACAAAGTTTGAAATTGGCTTCTGGCATCGAAACGCATACTAATAAAATCAGTGCCATTAAGAGTAGGGGGGTGAAGCAGGCTGGGTTCTTGGTTTTGTGGCAAACATCGATGCCTAGTGTATTGGTGGAGACGGGATTCTTGACCAATCCTACGGACAGGAGTTATTTAAGAACAACGGAGGGACAGCAGAAAATTGCTTTGGGTGTGTTTCGGGCAGTTCGGGATTACAAGCGATACATGGAAACCGTGAACGCAGGCGTATCGGGTAGTCGATAATTTTCAGGCTGTTTTCAGCTCCAAGAAAGTCTTTGCCCGTCTGTGTTATGGGAAGTGACCATTTTTTTTAATTTTTTTCAATTTTTTTGGGGAATTCCTTGCAACCTTTTACAATTATCGCGTCATTTGTGAAAATAACTTTAAAATAAATCTATGAAATCAACAATTACACAACTCAAAAAGCTTGCGTTTTTGGGTGTCCTGGTGGGAGGCTTTTTCTCCGCTAGTGCACTGAAAGCGCAAACCCCATGCGCAGGAGCAAACTCCTGGGGATGTGGTGGTGCTATCCTCAACAACGGGGTGGACTTTCCGGGTGACATTCTTGACTTTACTGTGAAGGACAAAAAGGGTAACTCTTTGGCGTCTTACAGTGGTTTGGGCTGTCAATCGACGTCTACTGCGTCAAGTTACAAAGGGGTTCTGAATTCTGGTAAAGGATTCGATTTGACCGCCAGCGAAGAAATTGCCGTGACTGTTAACGGCGGTACGTGGGCAACCCAGTCATGGGGAACTCGCGTAGGTATCTGGATTGATGCCAACCGTGACGGTCAGTTTGGTACTTCAGAGTGCTTGGTAGATCCAGCTTCGAACATCGCATCGGGTTTGACTACTTTCAACTTGAAAATGCCTTGTTGGTCAACAACCGGCTTGAGCCACATGCGTATCCGCGGTGGTGCAACCGTTTATACGTTGAGCAGCAGCAATGGTTGTGGTACTGCCAATACTTATGGTAACATTATGGATTTGGAAATAAACTTGAAATTGGGTGCAAGTCCAACGGCTAATTTCATTGTTCCAACTTCTACCAATTACGTAAAAACCAACGTTAAGTTCAACGCACTGAACCCAAGTAGTGGTTACAAGTACACTTGGACGTTTGACCAAGCCGTGGCGCCGCCTTATGCTGGTTATTCTAACAATTCTGAAAAGGGTGTAGCCAAGTGGGCGTCTGCTGGTAAGTACGACGTGAAAATGTTGGTGAATTATTGCGGAATCTCGGATTCCATAACCAAACAAGTTACCATTTCGGCACCGACGGCAGCGCCTGTAGCTGATTTCGTATCTTCTACGAATGAAACAGAGATATACTATGATGTTACATTGTACGATTTGAGTAACAACGGTGCTTATAGTTGGTCTTGGGAGTTGTTGTCACCAACTGGTTTGGATGACCAAACTTCTACTGCACAAAACCCACGTTTGACTTTGAGTGAAACTGGATGGTACAAGGTTTGTTTGACATCTTCAAACGATATCGGACCTTCTACCCGCGTATGTAAAGATCGTTACATCGAATGTATCGCTCCAACTGAATACTATATGGGTCCTTCAAAAGAGGGTACCTCTAAGAATGGTAAATTGTTCGACAACGGTGGACCAAATGCGAATTATGGCAACAGCCGTAAGACATCTATTGACTACTTCAAGATTTTGCCATGTGGTGCTGAAAAAATCACTTTGTCATTTGCTCAATTGAAATTGAACGACAAAAATGACAAATTGCGTATCTACGATGCGAAAGAAGCGACTCCGAACAAATTGATCGCTACAATCACCGGCGACAATGTTTCTACTTACGATACTGCGAAGATTGTTTGTACCAGCGGTGCTGTGTACATCACTTTCGAATCTGACGGTGCAGGGAATGCTGCAGGTTTCATTATCAACTGGGAATCTAAGTTGAGTCCTCCAGTTAAACCAACTGCAAGATGGACAACTGCTTATAATCCTGCCGCCAACGGTTTGACTGTTGAGTTCAAAAATGCTTCAAAAGACGTTCAAGGTTTGCCAATCTACGAATGGCAGGTTGATCAAAACCCTGAGTCTTCAGCAACTGATTTCAATCGTGCGTTTTTCACTGATGGTCAGTACGATGTTTGTTTGATTGCCTTGACTTGTACTGGTGTAGATACTTTCTGCAACACAATCACAATCAACACACCTACTGCCGCTGGTTTCTTGGATTACACCGCGAGCAACGTTCGTCCTAACTTGGGTGATGTTGTAAAAATCACTACGAAGACTGACTATGCCAACACATTTGAGTGGAGCATCTTCCCAACCACTTTCACTTTCGAAAATGGTACCTCTAAGAATAGTCAAAACCCAGAGATTAAGTTCCAAAAGGGTGGTGCGTATACTTTCACTTTGAGCGCTTGGAACAGTGTAGGTGGTAAAGCCGCTACTGAGAAGAAGTTGATCAAGAACAAGTATGTAATTGCTTTGGATTATTGCATTCCTTTGGTGGATCTAATGTCTGCTGACGTAGGAATCAACAACGTGACTTTGAAGAAAGGTTCTAAAGAATTGTTGAACGCTACGAGCACATCAGGTATTGATATGTACAGCAACAACACTGAGGATTACGCTCCAGCTGAATTAACTTTCGGTGCTTCTTACGACTTATCGGTATCTCGTAACACGATTGCGAACAACGTAAACTACAAAGCATGGATCGATTTTAACATCGATGGTGACTTTAACGATGCTGGTGAAGAGATTATGAGCAGCGGTTCTACTGCAGCTTCTAGCGTATCTGGTTCTTTCACCGTTCCAACATTGGCAAACAGCTTTGAAGGTATGACTCGTTTGCGTGTAGGTGTTTCTTACGGTGCATTCTCTAACACACCTTGCGGTTTGAACACTGTTGGTGAGTTTGAAGACTACGCCATCAAATTGGCCAACGATAATTTGCCTCCTAGCATTACATTGGTAGGTGCTGATACAGTTCGTGTAGAAAAAGCCGGTACTAAAACCGCTTGCTACTCTGAAGTTGCTGGTCAAACATACAAAGCGTCTGATCCAACCCAAGGTGATATGACCAACAACGTGAAGGTTGTTTCTGACTTGGATTGTACCGTACCAGGTATTTACACCATCCAATTCGATTTGGAAGATGCATCTGGTAACAAAGCAATCACTCGTTTCCGTACTGTAGTAGTTGCTTTGGACAAAACTGCTCCTAAGTTGACTTTGAACGGAAATGACACCATGGTATTGGAACAGTGCGATACTTACACCGAGCCCGGTGCAGTAGCAATCGACGCTAACGATGGTAACTTGACTTCTGCTATCAAAATTGCTGGTACTGTAGAGGCTGGAAAAGTAGGTAGCTACTTGTTGACTTACTCTGTAAAAGATGCACAAGCCAACGCCGTTTCAATCACTCGTTTGGTTATCGTTAAAGATACCAAAGCTCCAAGCATCTTGAAGTTGGCTAAAGCCATCGTTGATGGTACTACACTTGATGTTCAAATTGGTTCTGTATTTGTTGATGATATCTATGCCATCGATCCATGTAACGGTTCAATCTTCGTTGCTAAGAATCCTGGTTTCAACGGTCCAGTAAACACCAACGTTCGTGCTACTTACCCTGTAACTTACAACGCTGTTGACCCATCAGGTAACAAAGCGGTTGAAGATGGATTTGTAATCAACTACCGTGTGGACGACTTTATCGCTCCTGAGATTGAGTTGAACACTGGTGATACTGTAATCCATGATGTTAACAATGCATACTACTCACGTTCAGTAACTGTTACTGATAACTACTACGCTAAGTCTCAGATCTCTTTGACAAAGGTTGGTAAAGTAGATGCTTACACTTTGGGTACTTATGTTGAAACTTACACTGCAACTGACGGTAGCGGAAACGTGACCACTAAGCAGCGTTTCATCAAAGTTGTTGACAGAATTGCTCCTACCATCACTGCACCTCCAGTGTCAGTATGTATCGGAACTCCTTTCTGGGCAATGTCAGGTTTGATCGTTCGTGACAACTACTACTCTGCCACTGATTTGAATCCTTTGGTTAAAGTATTGGGCCACAACGTAAACGTAATGGAAGCTGGTGTTTACTACATCAACTACTCATTGGTTGATCCTTCTGGAAACGAAGCGGTAACTGTATCTCGTCCTGTATTCGTAGCTTATCCTCCTAACTGTTTCAACACCTACATGGGTACTGAAAACGTGAAGTTGGAAGATGCGGTATCAGTTTATCCTAACCCAACTTCAGGCATCGTAACTGTAGGTTACAACTTGAGCAACACCCAACCTTTGGATGTGACAGTTGTAAATGCAATGGGTTCTGTAGTTGCTAAATTGGATAACATTCAGGGTGGATTCGGTGCAAGCCAAATCGACTTGACCAATGTAAGCGAAGGTATCTACTTTGTAAACTTGACCAACAATGGTCAAACCGTTACAAAGCGTATCGTTGTGAAGCACTAATTTTAAAATGATTTCATAGAGAAAGGCCCCGCGAAAGCGGGGCCTTTCTTTTTTTATAAGCTAGAACATTTTTACTTATTTTTGAATCAAATACTGCTGTGTTCAAAGGTCTTTCAAACGAATTCAAAGTAGGCGTTCTCGCCGTAGTGTCGATCTGCATCTTTTTTGTGGGTTATAATTTCATGATGGGAAGAGATAACTTCTTTTCCCGCGGTCGCGATTTTTATGTTCGATACAACAATACACAAGGTCTTTCGGTGGGTACCAAAGTCATGTTTAACGGCTTTAAAGTGGGCATGCTGCGCTCCTTGAAGATGGATGATGATCAGATGATTGTAGCCAAATTGGAAATTACTTCCGACATGCCAATTCCCAAAGATTCTAAAATCAAATTAGAATCCGCCTTGTTGGGAGGTGTTACATTGAAGTTGATTTTGGGTACGTCAAAAGATTTGGCTGAAGATGAAGCTGAACTCGCTGCGGAATATAGTAGCGACATTTTTAATATGATAAATAGTCGTATTGTGAATGTAACCAATAGCGCTGATTCCGTGTTGGCTACGCTCAATGATTTCTTTCATAAAGATGGTTTGAATTCAGCAATTGGCGAATTACCCGTTGTATTGCGCGAATTGACACGTACCATTGCTGAGGTGCGTGCAACCGTAGATTTGATTCAGCCCGGTTTAGCGGCTACCGCCAAAGGCATGGGTGATTTTTCAAATAATTTGCCGGAGTATGATAAACAGTTGCGAGAGGGGCTAGGCCACTTTAACCAAGTGGGTAGACAAGTAGATTCTGTTCGTGTGGATGAGTTATTAAACAACCTCAGTGTTTCCAGCGGTAAATTGGCTTCTATGTTGAAGCGCTTGGATGCAGGTGAAGGCAGTGCTGGTAAATTGTTGAACGATGAACAGTTGTATACCGATATCGTGAAGACCAATTTGGAATTGCAAAAGGTAATGCTTGACTTGAAAAAGTATCCTGAGAAGTATATCCCAGTTCCTGGTACAAGAAATCAACGAAAGAAAGCGAAGAAGTTGAGTGCCAGAGATACCGCAGTGTGGAATTAATAAACCGTAGTATTAATTCTGATGATGCATTGTGCGTCTTTCTCGTAGTTTGTACCATTCATACAAACTAATCATCCATGTCATGTAAAGTAAATTGTAGAAGAAGTCCTCAAATGGGATGGTTCCTATTCTAATTCCGAGATTTTCGGCATCGTCATAGATCAAGACTGGGTTGCCAGTGAGTATTCCATTAACAAACGCCATAGGGATTAATGCAACGGTCCAGGCGGCCATCAAATAGGAAAGGTGTCCCGTAAAACGAATGGCTTGCAGTGTGACGAATGTAATGCCCAATAATCCGAATGTACTCCATGTGTAGGCATGTCCGGGTGCCTTGATTTGTGCAACCAAACACAGAATGATCACAATCGCTGAAATGGCATTGTGCCAATTGGGTTTGCTAAGTTTAGGGAAATAAGCTTTCAAGCACGCATAAATAAATAGGCAGGCATAGGGAACAACAATGAAGAATAGGTATTCCTCTAGGGGAAGGTTACCGATGAACGGGCCTAACAAAAATTCTGTATTGAATTTCCAAACGCCAGTTTTCGTTGCGATAACGTCCCACAGGATGTAGGCTAAGCTGGTTGGAAGCATTGCCCAAAAGAAGTGCTTCCATTCTTTGTAGAACGCTACTTTTTTGTCGAACGATAGCAGAAAAGGTCCGCTTATCGTAAAGGCAATGAGGATGATGTAGGTGTAATGGCTTTGTAGGAGATTCACGCTAAATGGATAGATTATGCAATTTGGTACCCGTAGGCATCTGCGTAATCTTTCAGGCGCTCACGCAAAATTCTACGTGCTACAAAGATGCGTGTTTTTACCGTACCAATGGGAATTTGCAATTCTTCTGCAATTTCATGGTATTTGTATCCTTCAGTGTTCAATTTGAAAGTCACGCGTAGGTCAAAGGCTAAATCATCGATGGCATGGTCCAGGTCGCGTCGGATAAACTTGGTTTCTGCATCGTTGTCGATCTTGTGCGATGGTAAATCAATGAAATAACTATTGTCCGTGCTATCCAAGAATGTGTTGCGCTTCATATCGCGACGGTAATTATTGATAAAGCTATTCTTTAGGATGGTGTATAGCCAGCCGCGAAGGTTTGTGCCTTCCTGAAATTTGGCTTGGTAGCGATACGCTTTCAAAACAGTCTCTTGCACGAGATCTTTGGTTTCGTCCATATTGTGGGTCAAAGACAATGCATAATTCCGCAGTGGCAACAATTCTGCCGCGATTAGTTGGTCGAAGTCGTTTTGTGTAGCGTTCATGGTGATAACTTATACAAATCTGCGGTTTTGTCTAGGTTATTCCAAATTTTTTGTTGAGGTTTTGGTGCTGAAAAGATAAACAAACAATATGTTGATAATGGAATTTGTTTAAGTGTCAGATTGACAATTTGACACTTTCTCTCTGTAAATTTCCTTTAAGTTGTTGATTTTAAAAGGATTGGGTGATTGAATAGGGTTGGACAGGTTGGTTGAATGGCTTTTCGGATATCAGGTTTGCAATCATTTTGTTTAGGGTTGATGTGGATAAGTGAAACAAAAAAGGCTCCCATGTGGAGCCTTTTTTGTTTCACTTATTTGTTAAAGTAATCGTTGCCTTGTTGTTTGTTGGATTATACCAAGACCACCACTTTGTTTTTTAAGACTTCCACCAATCCACTTTTGATATCAAAAGTTTGGGTTTCTTGTTTGTCTTTGATTTCGATACTTCCACTTTTTAGGTTTGCGATCATGGGTGCGTGATTTTCCATTAACTGGAAGCTACCATTTACACCGGGTAAGGTAATTACTTCGGCTTCGCCGCTGAAAAGGGTTTTATCGGGAGTCAATAGTTCAACAAACATGACAATTATGCGTTAGCGTCTTCCAACAATTTTTTACCTTTTTCTACAGCATCTTCAATGGTTCCAACCAAGTTGAAGGCCGCTTCAGGGTATTCATCCACTTCGCCGTTCATGATCATGTTGAATCCTTTGATGGTTTCTTTGATATCAACCAATACACCAGGGATACCCGTAAACTGTTCTGCTACGTGGAAGGGCTGGGACAAGAAACGCTGAACACGGCGTGCGCGGTGAACCACCAATTTGTCGTCTTCGCTCAATTCATCCATACCCAAAATGGCGATGATATCTTGCAATTCTTTATAGCGTTGCAACAACTCTTTTACGCGTTGTGCACAGCCGTAATGTTCTTTACCCAATACTTCTTCGCTCAAAATACGGCTGGTTGAATCCAAAGGATCTACCGCAGGGTAGATACCCAATTCCGCAATTTTACGAGACAATACGGTGGTAGCATCCAAGTGTGCGAAAGTTGTCGCTGGCGCTGGATCCGTCAAATCATCCGCTGGAACGTATACTGCTTGAACAGAAGTGATAGAACCACGGGTTGTAGAAGTAATACGCTCTTGCATCGCCCCCATTTCTGTTGCCAATGTTGGCTGGTAACCCACGGCGCTAGGCATACGACCCAACAACGCTGACACCTCAGAACCGGCTTGTGTAAAGCGGAAAATGTTATCAATAAAGAAAAGAATGTCTTTTCCTGCACCTGTACCGTCGCCATCACGGAAGTATTCCGCAACGGTCAAACCGCTCAATGCAACACGAGCACGTGCTCCGGGAGGCTCATTCATTTGTCCGAATACCAAGGTAGCCTGACTGTTTTTCAACTCTTCCATGTCAACGGAATCCAAATCCCATCCACCTTGTTCCATGCTGTGCTTGAAAGCGTCGCCATATTTGATAACGCCTGATTCAATCATCTCACGCAACAAATCGTTTCCTTCACGGGTACGCTCACCCACACCAGCAAATACTGACATACCTGAGTATGCTTTTGCAATGTTGTTAATGAGTTCCATGATCAAAACGGTTTTACCTACACCAGCACCACCGAACAAACCGATTTTACCACCCTTTGCATAAGGCTCCAACAAATCGATTACTTTGATACCGGTGTACAGAGGTTCTGCACTGGTACTCAAGTTGTCGAAAGTAGGGGCAGGTTGGTGAATACCACGTCCGTTGTCTTTAGAGAGTTGTGTCATACCATCAATGGCATCGCCCACTACGTTGAGCAGACGTCCACGGATAGACTCACCCACGGGCATGCGAATTGCATCGCCAGAATCCACGCAGTCAATTCCGCGACGTAAACCATCGGTACCATCCATCGCAATGGCGCGTACCATGTTTTCGCCCAGGTGCTGCTGTACTTCGAGCACCAAGATTTGACCGTTGTCTTTCGTAACGGTGAGAGAGTTGTAAATTTTTGGGAGGATTGATCCGGGTTCGTTGAAACTTACATCGACCACAGGACCAATGATTTGAGATATTTTACCTACGTTGGCCATCGTGAATTTTCGGTGTGCAAAAATACACAAAGGTTTCCCCATCTCCAAAGGTTTTGAAAAATAGTTGTGCTGCTGCGGGAAATGTTTTTGAAACACCAATCTAATCCTCTCCAATCTGCGTGTGTTCGCATGGAAATTTCCCCGTACCGATACAAAAAATCGTTAACTTCGCGTCTTTATTCATGGATCGCAATACAGTCATTGGATTTTCGCTCATTTTTCTTATCCTCATCGGATACTATTGGTATACTGCACCAACGCCTGAGCAACAAGCAGCTTTCCAACGCCAGCAGGATAGTTTGGCGAAAGTTGAAGCAACGAAAAGCGCACCCGCTCCCGCAAGTGCTTCGGCCGCTGATGCCAGTGCCCAATCTACGCCCGCTGCGGATTCTGCCTTGGTGAATACTTTGGGTGCTATGGCAACCCAACTAAAAGGTGAGTCGCAATTTATCACCCTGAAAAGCCAAAAGTTACAAGTAGATATTCGTACCAAAGGGGGTAGCATCGGTCGTGTGGTTTTAAACAACCAAAGGCGCTCCGATTCTTCTGCCCTGGAATTGTTATCGAACCTCGACGCCTATAACCAATGGTTTTTCGAACTTTATACAGCCAATGGTGCTCTGAAAAGTAGTGACTTTTTCTGGCAGGTTGTCAAGCAAACTTCCAGCAGCGTAACATTGCGCTTGGGTGATTCAGCCCGTTACATAGACCAAACCTATACCCTCGATGAAAAGGGTTTTACGGTAAAGCATGGCCTAGCGCTGAAAGGCATTGATGAATTGGTGAAGTCTCGTACATCGGGTATAAAGGTGTTCTGGCGTGCACAATTGCACAAACAGGAGCGCGACATGAAGTGGGAGTCACAAAACACCACTGTCGTATACAAAATGGTGGGTGAGGATGCTGATAAATTGGATGTTGCGAGTCCGGATGCCGAAGAATTGAAGAATAATCTTGAATGGGTGGGCTTCAAGCAGCAGTATTTTTCTGCCATCATGGTGGCCGATTCAGGATTTTCTTCTGATGCCAAAATCGCCTGGAAAGAAACCAAAGAGCCAGGAAAAATCAAAGACCTTCAAGCGGAAGTATACCTCGATTACGAGCGTCAATCTTTCAAAGAATACGGATTTAACTACTATTTCGGTCCAAACCAATACTATACGATGCAAGAAGCAACGGTGGGTAAAACCAATGCAGGCTTGGAGCGCATCATTCCTTTGGGATGGGGTATTTTTGGATGGGTGAACCGTTATGTGGTAATCCCTGTGTTTCATATGCTTGACGGTGTCATTGGAAGTATGGGTATTATTATCCTTCTGTTGACCATCATTATCAAAACCGCCTTGTTGCCATTGGTATACAAATCATACATCAGTACGGCAAAAATGCGTATCCTCAAACCCGAGTTGGATGTAATCAAAGAAAAACACGGAAACGACATGCAGAAAATGCAGCAAGAAAATATGGCACTTTACCGCAAAGCGGGGGTTTCTCCCATGAGTGGTTGCGTACCTGTGTTGTTGCAAATGCCCATTTTGTTTGCAATGTTCCAGTTCTTTCCAAATGCCTTTGAACTGCGTCAGAAAACATTCTTGTGGGCAATGGATTTGTCGCAGTACGATGGTCCAAGCTTGGGCTTCAATATCCCATTCTATGGCGATCACGTGAGTTTCTTCACCATCTTAATGACCATTTCTACCCTCATCTACACCCACTTCAACAATCAGTTGTCGGGTGTTACGGGTCAGATGAAATACATCGGATACTTCATGCCCATCATCTTCTTGGGTGTGTTGAATGATTATGCGGCCGGACTTACGTGGTACTATTTTGTGAGTAACATGATTACTTTCGGACAGCAGTGGGCGATTCGCAGAACCGTAGATGACACCAAGTTGCACGCACAAATTGCTGAAAATCGCAAGAAGCCTGTGACCAAGTCGAAGTTTCAGCAACGCATGGAGGAAGCCATGAAAGTGAGTCAACAGCGCGCTTCTGCACAAAAGAAGAAGTAATCACTCAGCATTGGGCGGTGTAGAAGTTGCCCGATTGTGCTGTTACAAGTCCTTTTATTTCCAAATCCAATAGTGCCATCGCAATGTGACTGGCCGACCATTGATTTTGTTGTAGCATGTCATCCGGTTTTTGTATGCCTTGCATGAGCCATTGCATGACCTGTTTTTCTATTGGATTGAGGTTGCCAAACAACTGCATTTGATCTCCAGATTGGCTGTTGCCCTGTTTGTTGTGTTGGTTGCGTGTCCAATTCATGGATTCAACAATGTCTTCTACATTCCTTGCCATGTGCGCCATCTGGTGTTTGATCAAGAAATTGCATCCCTCCGAAGCGCTGTCGGAAGGCCTACCAGGTATGGCAAATACATCTCGGTTGTAACCATGTGCGATGCTTGCTGTAATCATTGAGCCACCTTTTACGCCGCTTTCTATCACGAGTAGGGCGTCGCACAAACCGGCCACAATTCGGTTGCGTTTTGGGAAATAATCGGGGTGCATTTTGGTATGGGCCGGAAAATCCGCGATGAGTCCGCCCCCATGCGATTGCATTTGTTCCGCTACTTGTCGATGTTGCGTTGGGTAGATATGGTCGAGACCATGTGCCATCACCGCGAAATTCGGTATCCCTGCGTCTAATGCTGCCTGGTGTGCTACGATATCAATCCCATAGGCGAGTCCGCTAACCATGACAACATTATACTGCGACAGTTTCTCTACCCAAGATTTTGTGTAGGCAATGCCCTGTGGGGTGGGTTTGCGGGTGCCAATGACCCCAATAATTCTGGGTGCATTCCAAGGGGTGTCACCCACGGAAAATAGCACGAGGGGTGCGTTGGCCAATTCGAGTAGTCGGTGAGGATAATCCGGATGGCTGATGGATGTACCTCGAATGTTCAGTTCTTGATGGTTTTCGGCGAGCTCGCGAGCCGCCTTGCATCCATTGTCTTTGCTCAGTTGTAACTGGTGCGACAGTTTTATGCTCAGGCCCGTAAGTCCTTGCCAATCAATTTTTGTGGCTTGGAAAACGCCTTGGGCACTGCCAAAATATTGGATTAAATGTTTGCCTACCACCGGGCCGATGCCTTCACACAAGCCCAATTCCATCATCGCGATGGTCTCTTCACAATACCCCAGGGAAATCATACTTTCCCAAAGTTAGTTTACTCGTTCAATTTGAGGACGGCCATGAAGGCACTTTGGGGAATATCGACATTACCCACTGACTTCATGCGTTTTTTACCAGCTTTTTGTTTTTCCAACAATTTTCGCTTACGAGAAATATCACCACCGTAACACTTGGCGGTCACATCTTTGCGCATGGCTGATAAGGTTTCGCGGGAGATGATTTTGGCACCCACAGCGGCTTGAATGGCGATTTCAAACTGTTGACGGGGGATCAAATCGCGGAGTTTCTTACAAATCTTACGACCCAAATCTTGGGCATTGTCGCGGTGAATGATGGCACTCAACGCATCAACCCCTTTCCCGTTTAACATGATGTCCATCTTCACCAATTTACTCTCTTTGTATCCCAACGGAGAGTAATCGAAACTGGCATATCCTTTAGAAATGGATTTCAAGCGATCGTAAAAGTCGAACACGATTTCCGCCAATGGCATTTCGAAATTCATCTCTACACGGTCGCTGGTCAAATAAATTTGGTTGGTAAGCATACCGCGTTTATCCAAGCAAAGGGTCATGATTGGACCTACGTAATCGCTTTTTGTGATCACGCTGGCCCGGATATAGGGTTCCTCCACATAATCGATTTTCTCGGGAGGGGGAAGGTCTGTAGGGTTGTTCACCAAAACGGTTTCTCCTTTGGTGGTGTAGGCGACATAGCTTACGTTGGGCACGGTGGTGATGACCGTCATATTGAATTCACGCTCAAGTCGCTCCTGGATAATTTCCAAGTGCAGCATACCCAAGAATCCACAGCGGAATCCAAATCCCAATGCGGCTGAACTTTCGGGTTCAAATACAATACTGGCATCGTTCAGTTGTAACTTGCCCATCGCCTCACGGAGTTCTTCAAAATCTTCAGTGTCAACGGGGTAGATCCCTGCGAATACCATGGGCTTCACATCTTCAAATCCGTCGATGGCCACGGCCGCTTGATGAATTTTGTCTGTGAGTGTATCTCCAACCTTTACTTCTTTGGCATCTTTGATGCCTGAAATGATATAGCCTACATCGCCCGCGCAGACTTCGCTGCGCGGACTCAAATCCAACTTCAAAATACCCACTTCATCGGCGAAATACTCACTGCCACCGTTCATGAACTTAACGTGTTGCCCCTTTTTGATTTTGCCATCGATTACGCGGTAATACGCAATGATTCCTCTGAACGAATTGAAAACAGAGTCAAAAATTAACGCCTTCAACGGTGCATTGATATCGCCCTTGGGTGCAGGCACGCGGGACACAATCGCTTTCAAAATATCGTGAACACCAGCCCCGGTTTTACCACTGGCAGCCAAGATGCTGTCTCGGTCGCAACCAATCAAATCTACAATCTCGTCTTTTACTTCTTCGGGCATCGCACCAGGCAAATCAATCTTGTTCAAAACAGGAATGATCTCCAAATCATGCTCCAAAGCCATGAATAGGTTACTGATGGTTTGTGCTTCAATGCCTTGTGATGCATCTACAATCAATAACGCACCCTCACAAGCCGCAATACTTCTGCTCACTTCGTAGCTGAAATCCACGTGGCCGGGAGTGTCGATCAAGTTCAAAATATACTTCTGACCATCGAGCTCATAGTTCATCTGAATAGCGTGGCTCTTGATGGTGATACCGCGCTCTCGCTCAATGTCCATATCGTCTAACACCTGTGCCTGTAAGTCGCGCTTACTCACCGTATTGGTATATTCAAGCAGACGGTCGGCTAGGGTGCTTTTGCCGTGGTCAATGTGGGCGATAATACAGAAATTGCGAATGTGTTGCATGAAGCGTTCAAAAAGAACTGCAAATATAACCCTTCGCGGGCAAGGTTTTGTTTGAATTTCTTGATAGACTTTCCGCTGTTGAGATAGCGTTTGCGGTTAAGCCTTGAGTTGCTCTACGATGGCAAAGACAGCAGGGCAGATTTCGATGTTGTGGTGCGCCAATGCAAGGTGGGTGTGCATTTTTCGGTGGTTGGTATGGGGGAATTCTCGGCAGGCTTTCGGACGGTCATCGTAAACCGAGCAAGCGTTATCGTCGCCCAAGAACGGACAGGGAGTCTGTTGCATGCAATATAGTCCGTCTGTATCAAGGGTGAGGTATTGGGTGACAAAATCCCCGGGTTTCATTTTGAATCGGGTGGATAACCGTTCGATGTCTTTTTCAAACAACATCGGCGAGGTGGTTTTGCAACAGTTGCCACAATTCAAGCAGTCGATTTTTTTGAAGGCTTGGTTGTGAAGTTTTTCAAACTGCTCATCCAAGTCGCGCGGTGGTTTTTGCTTGAGTTTTTTCAGGGTGGCCCGCATGGCTTTCCCTTGCTGAAAAACTTTTTTACGCAATTCGTCAACCGATGGAACTTCCAGCGGTTTGGCAACGATTTGGTTGGGATGTTTGAAGGGGTTAGACATGGGTTTGGGATTTAAACATTACACATCGTAGCGATTCAACAATTTGATCATGACCTCCATGTCTTTGGCATAGGGGGCTTCAAAAGAAAGCGCCGTACCGTCGAGGTCTTGCAAACTCAGATTTCTGGCGTGCAAGGCGAAGCGCGGAATCAATGGAGAATCGGTGCCATGCAATTTTCGTTTTACCCAAGAAAGCATGGGGATATCGCTTCCGTAAAGGGTATCGGCGGCAATGCAGGCGTTCTGAGATTGAAGATGTACACGAATTTGGTGCAGTCTACCGGTTTTGGGTTCGCACTCCATCAGTGTGAAATGCCTAAAAACTTGGAGCGATTTGAATCGGGTTTGTGCGGGCTTGCCATTTTTTCTGTCGATTTTGATCTTGCCCACTTGTTCCGCAATGATGGGGAGGTCAATCCATAGGTCTTGGAAATGCAACTGCCCGTTCACCACAGCATGGTATATTTTTGTCACTTTGCGATGTTCAAATTGCATCGAAAAATGGCGATAAGCCTCTGGGTTTTTGGCAATTAATAGCACACCTGATGTTTCACGGTCGATGCGGTGACACAAAATGGCATCCGGCCATTGGCTTTTGGCCCATTCTTGCACGGATACGGCGGTAAATTTACCGCGTTCAGGGAGTGAAGGGACGTAAGGGGGTTTGTTAATGGCCGCCCAATTTTCGGTTTCTTGGATGATTTGAATTTTGCCGATATGGGGCCCGCGCTTGCGCGGGTCTTCTAGGGGTTCATCGTCGTCGATGATTTCAATATCGTCTATGTTGATCATTCTCAGGCTATCGAATAAACTGCGATTAGTTTGATTTGAGGCTGAGTCTGATGCGCGACATCACATTCTTGGTTTGTTGGGGGAAATCGCCCTCCATCATCCAATTGTAATAGCCAGGTTCATTCAATAAAACATCTTTCACTGTTCTGCCTTTGTGTTTGCCAAAGTTGAAAATGACTTCGCCTTTGTCGTTGAAGACCAATCGGCCGGCCAAATCCGCCAATAAATCTTGTCCGGTGAGTTTGTGCAAGCCATCAATGTCTTCGGGCAAATCGGTGTATTTCTGCATTTGTGCTCGGATGATTTCCCACGTTGCCACGGTGTCGGCCTCGGCACTGTGTGCATTTTCCAGGTCTCTGCTGCAGTAAAATTTGTATGCTGCGCTCAGGGTGCGTGGTTCTTTCATGTGATAGATGCGCTGGGCATCGATGAATTTGCATCCGCGGACATCGAACTCCACACCGGCGCGAAAAAATTCCTCCACCAACATAGGAAAGTCAAATTTGTTGGAGTTGAAGCCGCCAAAATCGCAGTCCTGCAAATAGGTATACAATTCCTTGGACATCTCCTTGAATGAGGGCTTGTCGGCTACATCTGCATTCGAAATTCCATGCACTGCCGTTGCGCCAGCCGGAATGGGAATGCCAGGATTGATACGGTAGGTGCGAATCTCTTCACGCATATCGGGGAATACCTTCAGCAAACAAATCTCAACGATGCGGTCATGGGTGACGCTCACACCGGTGGTTTCCAAATCAAAAACGACCAAAGGCCTGCGCAAATTCAACATATCTTTCAAAATTCGGTGCGATGTGGTGGCTTTCCAAATTTGCCCTTCCAATTAAACGGATAAATATCAACATCGGGTATCTTTGTGGCATGCGATTCGACATAATTTCTGCGGTTCCGGGTTTGTTGGAGGGTTTGTTGGGTTATAGCATTCCTAAGCGGGGGTGCGACAAAGGCTTGGCGGAAATTCACCTGCACAATTTGCACGATTACGGTTTAGGGAAATACAAGCAAATCGATGATACGCCATTCGGTGGTGGCGCTGGGATGGTGTTGATGCCCGAGCCATTGAGCATCGTTATTGAGACGTTGAAATCGGAAAGAAATTACGATCAGATCATTTACCTAACACCCGACGGTATGCCCCTAAAGCAAGGTTTGGCCAATCAATTGAGCCTGGGAGATAATTTGATGCTGATTTGTGGACACTATAAAGGGATCGACCACCGTGTACGCGATTTGTACGTGACAATGGAGATTTCCTTGGGCGATTTTGTCTTAAGTGGGGGAGAAATTGCCGCTGCCGCTGTTGTGGATTCCGTGATTCGTTTGCTGCCTGGCGTTTTGGGCGATGAAGAAAGTGCACTAAGCGATTCGTTTCAGGACGATTTGTTGGCGCCACCCTTATATACCCGTCCGGAAGTGTTTCAAGGAATTCGCGTGCCTGATGTACTCACAACGGGAAACCACCCCAAAATTGCGCAGTGGAAACACGAGCAGGCGTTGGAGCGTACAATGCGATTGCGTCCAGATTTGCTGGGCGATGAAGAAATTTAATTCAAATTTAATTTAAACAAGTCCGTGTCTGGCTTGTTCAGGTCTACCAATCCAATTGGGAGCGACATGATAATGTGTTGATGCTTATCATCGATGCGGGTAATCCAATCCTCTACCAAGGGGATTAGAACAGGGTTGGTTTTGTCTTCGCCGACTACGGTGAACATCATGCCCTGTGGCAGGGTTTCTACCTGGGTAACAGTTCCTTGGAAACCAGATGTTTCATCGGTGATCTTGAAACCAATGAGTGCATTGTCTTTAGGGATGACCGACATTTTTTTGCTACTAGGGATACCAAAGGATAATCCGATGAGGGCTTTGGCCTTTTCTTCGGTGTCAATGCCTTTGAGTTTGATTAGCTCTTGGGTTTTGTTGACGTCCGTAATACAAAAGGGAACCCCTTTTCCGTCAATGATGACAAATAGGTAGTTCCCTTTGGAAATGACTTTATTTGAAGTGGCGAAGCACTCGATGGATAATCGTCCGTCGAAACCATGTTTGGCGTGTATCTTTCCGACCAATGTGAGGGGCGGTGGTAGTACACTCATGGCGGGAGATTATTCAGCGGCAGGAGCTTCGTCGGCAGCAGGTGCTTCTTCAGCAGCAGGTGCTTCTTCAGCAGCAGGTGCTTCTTCAGCAGCAGGTGCTTCTTCGGCAGCAGGTGCTTCTTCAGCAACAACCTCTTCGGTTTCTTCTACTGGGTTAGCAGCAGCTTCCGCTTCCGCAATTTTCGCCGCGATTTTAGCCTCTGTAGCAGCTCTGCGTTTTGCTTCTTGAGCCAAACCTTCTGCTTTCACTTTCTGAGCAGCAGATGATAAGTTGGATTTCTTCGCATCGATACGAGCGGCTTTTTCTTCCAACCAAGCAGCGAAGCGCTTGTCAGCTTCTTCCTGCGTGATCGCACCTTTGTTTACACCTACCTGCAAGTGTTTCTTCATAGAAGCACCTTTGTAGCTTAAAATTGCAGCTGCAGTGTCGGTTGGTTCAGCGCCGTCGATCAGCCATTGGGCTGCGCGGTCTACGTTCAATACGATTGTAGCTGGATTGGTGATGGGGTTGTAACTACCGAGTTTCTCGATGAATTTACCATCCCTTGGTGAACGCGAATCCGCTACCACAATGTGAAAGAAAGCCCGTTTCTTTCTGCCGTGTCTTTGCAATCTAATTTTGGTTGCCATGTCTTTATTGTGTATTTTTTAATCCCTGTTTCTTCAAAACGGGGGTGCAAATATAATGAAAGTGAATGGAATAACCAATGGAAATCGGAATCGCCCTGAAAGCGCAATGCGTTGACTGTCTTTTGCGTTGATTATTTGACCTATGGTCAGTCTACATAGGTTTGTTTAATAACGCTCTTGCAGTCTTGAATTTCTTCGCTTGTGAGTTCTCCAAAACTTCGAATAATCCGCGATTTATCAATGGTTCTAATTTGGTCCAATACTACCTGGCCATTGATTTCGTTGTGCGTAACAACAACTCGGGTGGGGTAGGGTTTATTGGCTGAAGTCATTGGCGCAATCACTACGGTGCGCAAGTATTTGTTCATTTCGTTGGGAGATAGCACAACGCAAGGGCGTGTTTTGTTGATTTCACTTCCTTGGGTGGGATCTAAATTCACCAATACAATGTGATACTGTCTTATTTCCATTCGTCAAAATCCTCATCGTCAAAGACATCGTTGATCTGCAATTGATCATCACCATGCGCGGCCATCAATTTGAAGGCTTCCTCCCATCCTGCTCTTGGTTGAGCGACCGGGACCAAACGGATTTGATCCTTATCCATCACCAGCGTGACCTTATCTGTGATGTTGTATTTTTCCAAAATGGTCTTGGATAAACGAATGCCCTTTGAATTGCCGATTTTAATGATAGGGATTTCCATGATGCAAATGTGTAATTACAAAGTTATTACAAATAAAGCCTTTTACAAACCGGTAGGTTAAACAATCCGCATTTTGGCGAATTTTAATACCAGCGTTTTCTGTCCCATTTGGTCGAAATTCACCATGGCCTTCGCGTTGGCGGCATCCCCTTCAATGTTCACAACAACCCCCAGTCCAAATCGCTGATGCTGCACTTTGTCGCCCACTTTCAATCCACTAATATCGCCTTCTATAAAATTGGGGTCAACCGGTGGAACCGGCGGGGAAGGTGGTTTGCTGGCATTGAACAACTTGGCCGTTTTTGTGGGTTTGTCTTCTACGCGCTTGCTCGTATACTGTCCGCCAATATAACCACTGCCCGAAAAATCAGGTCCACCACCGCTAAACGGGGATGCCGTCTTCAGCGAGGCGGTACTCATATCCAAGTATTGTGCATCGATTTCTTGAATAAACCGACTGGGTTCGCAAGGGACAAGGCTTCCGTATTTGAATCTTGAGGTGGCAAACGTCATATAGCACTTGGTTTCCGCGCGGGTGATCGCTACATAGAACAATCGACGCTCCTCTTCCAAATCGGCCCGCGAATGAAGTGAAAGTTGGCTAGGGAACAAATTTTCTTCAATGCCGACAATGAAAACCACGGGGTATTCCAATCCTTTACTGGCGTGAATCGTCATCAAAGAAACGCAATCTCTGTCTGGGTCTTTGTCTTTTTGATCGTCGGTGTATAGCGCCACATCCTCCAAAAAATTCGCCAAGGTTTTTTCCTTTTCACTTTCATCGTCCTCCACAAATTCTTGAATACCGTTCAGTAATTCCGTCAAATTCTCATACCTCGAAACGCCCTCCACGGATTTGTCATCGTACAGCATTTTTAGCAGCCCACTTTGCTTGGCAACATGCATTGCAAGGTCATAGGCATTGTTGCCATCGAGCATGGTTTGAAAGCTTTTGATCATCATTGCGAAGTTTTCGACTTTGCCTGCGCTCACACCCAATTCGGGGATACGGCTCGCCGAAGCCACTACATCCCATAGCGGCACGCCCAATTCTGATGATTTTACGATGATTCGGTTGATCGTGGTATCGCCGATGCCGCGGCCGGGGTAATTAATCACCCGTTTGAGCGCTTCTTCATCGGAAGGGTTAATTACCAATCGCAAATAGCTAATCAAATCTTTGACTTCTTTTCGCTGGTAGAAACTCATGCCCCCGTATATCCGGTAATCGATCCCCTGCCTGCGCAGCGCTTCTTCAAATGCTCTGCTCTGGCTGTTGGTGCGATACAAGATGGCAAATGCTTTGTTGGGTAAGTGCAATTGCATTTTGTCATCGAAAATGGCATCTGCAACCCTCCGTGCTTCTTCCCCTTCGGTAGAATTTCTAACCACCTTAATTTTCTCTCCGATGTCGTTGGCGGTCCATACATTTTTTTCCAACTGCTTCTGGTTGTTTTTGATGACAGAGCTGGCGGCATTTACGATATTTTGGGTTGAGCGATAGTTTTGCTCTAGTTTGAACGTTTTTACATCGGGGTAATCGCGTTCGTAGTTTAGTATATTTTGGATGTTGGCACCGCGAAAGGCGTAAATACTCTGCGCATCATCCCCCACCACGCAAATGTTTTGATGAACGGCCGCCAATTTTCTTGTAATCATGTACTGAACGTGGTTGGTATCTTGGTACTCATCCACCATGATGTATTTGAACTTGTGCTGCCACTTGTTGCAAACATCTATATGGTTGTTCAAAAGTTTGTATGTGTTGAGGAGTATGTCGTCGAAGTCCATCGCCCCAGCTTTGAAACAGCGGGTGGTATAGGCCAAGAAAATTTCTGAGAACTTGGCGCGATTGGCGGCCTTGTCCTGGTTCATGAGGTCTTCCTTGTCTACATAATGCTTGGCTTCAATCAAGTTGTTTTTAGCCATGCTGATTCGGCCCAAAACCATTGATGGTTTGTACATTTTGTCGTCGAGATTCATCTCCTTGATGATGCCTTTTAGCAAGTTCTTACTGTCTTCGCTGTCGTAGATGGTGAAGTTCGCAGGGTATCCAAGGCGATCGGCTTCTTGTCTCAAGATTCTGGCAAATACGGAGTGAAATGTGCCCATCCATAGGTTGCGCGCTTGCGCTCCGGCTACTTGTTCAATGCGGTGACGCATCTCTTTAGCGGCTTTGTTGGTAAACGTCAACGCCAAAATATTGAATGGTTCAGCCCCTTTGTGCAGCAGATAGGCCATTCGGAAAGTGAGCACCCGCGTTTTGCCGGATCCTGCACCCGCAATGATCATCACAGGCCCATCGGTCTGCATCGCCGCTTCTTTTTGGGCAGGGTTTAATTTGTCCAAATACGGAGGGAGTTCGTCGGGCTGGGAATGATCGGGCCAATGCATGAACCACAAAAATACCACCGAAACTTGATGCGATTTTCACAACTTGTAAACCTTGGTTTGTGTATCTTGCAACCTGTGAATTATTCCCCCCTTCATTTGCTCACAACCTTGGGTTTGTCGTCACAGTCGTTTTTCATCCTTTGGGTCGTTACCGTCTTTCTTGGTATTACGGTTGGATTGTTGTGGCTGCGCAGGGAAAAGCAGTTGCTCAAGCGATTGCAACAAATGATTTCCGAGGAGAATCCCGAAGAGAATGAGGCGGTAAAGCACAACTATGACGATATTGAAGCCGCTTTGAAGGCATTGTTCGACACCCGTAAGGAGGAGCTGCAACAGCTTCAGCGATTAGAGAACTATCGCCGCGACTATATTGGCAATGTGGCGCATGAATTGAAAACGCCGATATTTTCCATTCAGGGATACATTGAAACGGTTCTCGATGACCCTGATTTGGATAGAAATACGCTAGAATCTTTCTTGGGTAAGGCAAATAAAAACGCCGATAGATTGGGACAGATTGTGATGGATTTGGATACCATCACCAAATACGAAAGTGGATTTTTGGTGTTGGATCAGCAGCCATTTGATTTGTTGGCGTTGGTGAATGAGGTTGTGGAGTCACTGGAATTACAAGCGAAGGAGAAGCACATCACATTGCAGGTATTTGCGCCAGCCGGTGAATATCAGGTGATGGGCGATCGCGGACGCTTATCGCAAGTCCTCACCAACTTGGGATACAATTCCATTCGATATGGGAATGAATCGGGCAATACACGCTTTCGCTTAAGTTCCACGGGTACCAAGGTGATTGTGGAGGTGGCCGACAACGGCATTGGTATTCCGCAAGAGCATTTGGGTCGCGTATTTGAGCGATTTTTCAGGGTGGATAAGCACCGCAATCGCGCTACCGGGGGCAGTGGTTTGGGTTTGAGTATTTGTAAGCACGTTGTGGAGGCCCATGGGGAGACCATTAGTGTGATTAGTACCGAGGGCGCAGGTTCAGTATTTAGTTTTTCGGTAAAGTCAGCCGTTGAGGCCTGATTTTAACCCAAGGCTACCCAAACAACGGCATAGCCATCCCAACGGAGGAATTGTAGCGTGCACGCTTGTTCAAAATCAGTCAATGTAATGTTTGCTTCCATCTTGCCTTCCGCAATGTTGGTGTCTGTTGGCCATACCGTTAAATGCAAATGCTCCCTGAAATCCGTGCCTTTCTGTCCGATCGCCTTATACAACGCCTCTTTCGCGCACCAAATTAATAACAGGGTTTCGAGGTTGGGGTCGGGTCCGAGCGCGGCCAATTCCTTTGCATTGCAAAATCGCGGGTAAATTCTCGCCAATTGAGGTCGGATTTGTTCGATATCAACCCCCACAGCAAGGGAAGGGTGGTGGATGAACAGGGCGAATTCACCGGCGTGACTGTGGTTGATATGCGCGGTGTTGGGGCTGAGGGTTGGTTTGCCGTGCTCCGTAAAAATCAGTTGGTGTTTGGGGAAGGCCGTGCCGATGGTGTTTCTGGCGGCCAATTTATGCACAGAGCCGGTTTCTGCGGTGTTGGGATCTGCTGCATCGCCCCATATTTGGTTGTACATTTGTGATAAATCCTCGCGGGTTTCGGTGATGTGCCAGCGCAACAACTGGGCACCTGATTCGCAAGACCAACTCAAATCCAAAGGCATGGGTACAAAGATAGCGGTAAATGAATATACGAAATTGGAAGGACATAAGCAAGGGGTTTATGCTTTGTCGTGGCTAGAATCGGAGCGTTGTTTGTTGAGTGCCGGTGGCGATGGGGCGGTGGTGAAATGGGATTTGGCGGGTATCCAACCAC
>Ga0255137_1000013_pt1 | contig 48033 bp, 39 predicted proteins | sample Law_Atlam_RepC_8_FD_188548 | JGI IMG/M metagenome (GOLD analysis project Ga0255137, IMG submission 188548) | Freshwater microbial communities from St. Lawrence River, New York, United States - Law_Atlam_RepC_8d | ecosystem: Environmental > Aquatic > Freshwater > River | place: USA: New York... | reverse complement strand
GTACCGGCAGGCGCCGTGCAAATGGCCACCGGCTACCAGTGGCGGGACTCGCAGGGCTGGACCTTCGCCAACCCCTACTCAATGCTGAAGCAGAACTACAACACCAATATCTTCTCGACTGTTCCGACGGACGAGTACTATGCCAGCTCAGTGAAAGCGGCTTTCGCAGAGATTGAAGTGCCCATACTGGAGAGTTTGGCTTTGCAAGTGGCCGGACGCCATGAGCGATTCGCTGATTTCGGTCTGGATTCAACGACTCCGAAGGTCGCCTTGCGTTGGGAGGCACTGCCTACACTGGCTATACGTGGGTCCTGGGGTCAAAGCTTCCTGGCCCCGACAGCGTTCAGCATCCGTCCCTTCGATCCAAATTCCAACTGTACGGAGTTGTTCTCTGGTACTGATCCCTTCACTCCAATCGATCTGACTGGCGGAACCACCTGTCTTGCTGGTAACCCCGCTCTGGTGCCCGAAACATCGGAAACTACCAACGTCGGATTCACCTGGGAGCCAGATGGCACTCTCGAAGGCCTGAGCATCAGCGTGGACTATCAGAAAGTGGAGTATGTGGACCGCATCCGCGCCTTGACCAATGATGACGTTGTAAACGCGGAGTTTGGGCGCTTTCTCAGTCAGAATGGCTTGACGAAGGAGCAGTATGTCAGAACACCAGGTTCACCGACGCGTTTGCGCGCAAATGACTGGTTGGCCAAACCTGAAAACCAGCAAATCGTGTATCGTGATCCAGTAAGCCAGCGCGTTACCAGGGTGATTCGCCAGTCAGCCAACATCAGCTCGCTGTGGATTGATCTGCTCGATGCGCGGGCTCGCTACACGTATGAGAGCGACAATTGGGGAACTTTCGAACCCACCCTGACTCTGTCGCAGTTTCTGAATTACGAGTACGCGGATCTGACCGGCGGAACAAAGGATGCCAATGGCCGTCAGAATGCCAATACCTCCATCGTGCCGCCTTTGCCTGAATTCAAAGGGACATTCATGCTGAATTGGTTTCTTGACAAGCACAGTGCCAGCCTTTCAAGCAATTTCTACTCCAGTGTAATCTGGGACAACGTGCTCGTCGACCGCTACAGCCAGGGCTGGGTTGCGCCACGCAAGATCCATGGTCAGGACATCTGGAACGTGCAGTATGCCTATGTGCTCGATCAGTATCTGGACAGCCAGATAACACTGAGCGCAGGCATGACCAATATGTTCAACACGATGCCACAGCCAACTCCTGAACTGGGCGTAGGCGCTGGGTTCGAAAGCCGTCTACAGGATCCATTCGGCCGACGCTACTGGGTGTCGATTGACTGGAGTCCCAATAACTAGGTAGATGTCCTGTCACTTGAGAGCATTTCGGCCTGCTTTCAAATCCGGAAAGGGAGACTGCGAAGTCTCCCTTTTTTTATTGGAGCAGCGAAGGACCTTGCCAGGCGGCGGTGACCGATTCAAAAAAAACCCGCCGAAGCGGGGTTTTCTGGCTGGTTCGCGGACAAGTCCGCTCGCACAGAGCCGGGTTCGCTTGCAAGCAAGCTCCAACAGGGGTCGGACGTTACATCATGCCGCCCATACCACCCATGCCACCCATGCCGCCCATGTCACCGCCGCCACCGCCTGCTGGCTTGTCTTCGACGATGTCGCTGATCATGCACTCGGTAGTGATCATCAGGCCTGCCACGGAACCGGCAGCCTGCAGCGCACTGCGGGTCACCTTGGCGGGGTCAATGATGCCCGCTTCCACCATGTCCACGTACAGACCGGTGGCCGCGTTGTAGCCGTAGTTGCCTTTGCCGGCCTTGACCTTGTCCAGCACCACGGACGGCTCGTCACCGGCGTTCTGCACGATCTGCCGCAGAGGAGACGTCACAGCGCGCAGTAACAGGGCGATGCCCACGTTCTGGTCTTCGTTCTCGCCCTTCAGGCCTTCCACTTTCTGCAGGGCACGTATCAGAGCCACGCCGCCGCCGGGAACCACGCCCTCTTCCACCGCTGCGCGGGTAGAGTGCAGCGCGTCTTCCACGCGGGCTTTCTTCTCTTTCATTTCCATCTCGGTGCCGGCACCGACCTTGATCACTGCCACGCCGCCGGCCAGTTTGGCCACGCGCTCCTGCAGCTTTTCCTTGTCATAGTCAGAAGACGTGTCTTCGATCTGACGACGGATCTGCGCCACACGGCCTTCGATGATCTTGGAATCGCCAGCGCCGTCGATGATGGTGGTGTTTTCCTTGGACAGGACCACGCTCTTGGCATGACCCAGGTGTTCCAGCGTCGCGCTTTCCAGGCTCAGGCCGACTTCCTCGGAAATCACGGTGCCGCCAGTCAGAATGGCGATGTCTTCCAGCATGGCCTTGCGACGATCACCAAAGCCCGGGGCCTTGGCAGCTGCCACTTTGACGATGCCGCGCATGTTGTTGACGATCAGCGTCGCCAACGCTTCGCCTTCCACGTCTTCCGCAATCACCAGCAGCGGACGGCCGGATTTCGCAACGGATTCCAGCACCGGCAGCATTTCGCGGATGTTGGAGATCTTCTTGTCGACCAGCAGGATCACCGGGTTTTCCAGCTCGGCGCTCATGTTGTCCTGGTTGTTGATGAAGTATGGAGACAAGTAGCCGCGATCGAACTGCATGCCTTCCACGACGTCCAGTTCGTTGTCGAAGCCGGAGCCTTCTTCCACTGTAATCACGCCTTCCTTGCCCACTTTTTCCATGGCCTCGGCAATGATGGCGCCGATGTGCTCGTCAGAGTTTGCGGAGATGGTGCCAACCTGGGCAATGGCCTTGGAGTCAGTGCAGGGGATGGACAGTTTGCTGATTTCTTCGACCATGGCCTTCACGGCCTTGTCGATGCCGCGTTTCAGGTCCATCGGGTTCATGCCCGCGGCAACTGACTTCAGGCCTTCGTTCAGGATGGCCTGGGCCAGCACAGTGGCTGTCGTGGTGCCGTCGCCGGCCACGTCGGACGTCTGTGACGCGACTTCCTTCACCATCTGGGCGCCCATGTTCTCGAACTTGTCTTTCAGTTCGATCTCTTTGGCGACGGACACGCCGTCCTTGGTGACTGTCGGCGCGCCGAAGGACTTGTCCAGCACCACATTGCGGCCTTTCGGGCCGAGGGTCACTTTCACTGCGTCTGCCAGAATGTTTACGCCTTTGAGCATTTTCTGGCGCGCGGGATCACCGAATTTTACGTCTTTAGCCATTTTCTTAAGTTCCTGTAATCAAAATGTCGTGTTCAAGAGGAGTGGGTCAGAGCGCCGGGGATCAGGCCTCGATGACACCGTAGATTTCGTTTTCGCTGAGGATGAGCAGCTCTTCCCCGTCAATCTTGATGGTGTTGCTGGCGTATTTGCCGAATACCACTGTGTCACCCACCTTCAGATCAACCGGACGCTTTTCGCCATTTTCCATGACCCGGCCTGGGCCAACCGCCAGCACTTCACCCTGGGCGGGCTTTTCAGCTGCAGAACCGGGCAGCACAATCCCTCCTGCTGACTTGGTTTCTTCTTCCTTGCGTCGTACTACGACTCGGTCTTGCAATGGTCTGATTTTCATTACTATTTGTCTCCTGGATCAGTGTTGTTGAATGCGCGCGGTCAGGCTCGGCAACGTCGCCGTCCGCAGTAGTGGCTTCAAGATGGGGGGCTGGCCGCGTTTTTCAATGGCCCTGCGGAAAAAAATTCATTTTTTTTCAGTGTCGTCGGGCAAGGTGGCACGAGGATCTGACTCGTTGCGGAATTCGCCGTCGATGATGTCTCCGTCTCCGACATCCCCGCGCGGGCCGGGTCTGCGCGCGAACGGATCGCCATAGCCGAACGTGGTACCGGATGCAAAACTGCCGCCCGTCATGAACATGCTGCCGGAACTCAGGACCCGCTTCGCAATGCGCTTGCGGACCGGGGGCGTCAGGAGCAGCACTCCCAGGGTGTCAGTGATGAATCCGGGGGCCAGCAGCAGTGCGCCGGCAAATGCTACCAGCATGCCTTCAATGATCTCCTGAGCCGGCAGCTGCCCGGCACGCAGACGTTCCTGGAAGCGCAACAGGGTACTGAGTCCCTGGCGCTTGAGCAGGTTGATGCCTATGAAGGCCGTTCCCACCACCATGGCGATGGTGGGCAACGCGCCGATGGTCTGCCCGACCTTCAGCAGTATCACGATCTCCATGAAGGGAATGACGATGAAGATCAGTATGGGAAATCTCATGCGCGCACCCCTGAAGGAACCTGCTCTGTTGTGGGAGCTTTCTCTGTTGTGGGAGCCTGCTCTGTTGTGGGAGCGGGCTTGCCCGCGACGCTTTCAGGGCCAGCTGGTTCGCGGGCAAGCCCGCTCCCACCAGGTACAGTCCCCCGCACCACCAGAAACGCCAGTGTGATGGCCACTATTCCCAGCCCGAAGGAATACAGGAAGAAACTCATATAGCCAGCGCCCAGCGCCGCGGCCGATACCCCGGCTACTTCGGCACCGCCTGCCAGCGACTGCGGCGGTAGCCCCCCCAGCAGCGGCATGAAGGCTGAAGGCAGCCCGCCTGCATCGGCTGACCTGGCTGCGCCTTCCACAATGCGGCCGCTCTGCGATGCCACAAGCTTGCCCAGCAGAGCATAAAGGGAAGAGAACAAGGCGTATTGCGTGGCCGTGAACCCCGCGGAGGTGAGTGAGGACATGTAGGCGATCAGCGCCGTGCCGGCAAAGCCGGTCGCCAGGTTGTCGATGCTGATGGACACATACAGCGCCCACACCTGTGGCCCCTGGGTGGTCAGCCACAGGAAGACGAGGTTCGAGAACGGGCTGGCAAAGACGCCGAACAGCATGGTCTTCAGGACTCCGAAGCGCGCCACGCAGTAACCCCCGACCGCCACGCCGCCGATCAGGGCGACCACGCCGAAGATTTTGCGCACCTGGGCAATCTCGCTGAGCGTGAAGCCCAGATCCAGGTAGAACGGCCCCATCAGATTGAGCACGAAATCAGACAAACGATACAAACAGATCAACGCCAGAATCAGGCCGCCGAGGCGGCCGCCAAAGCGGGTGAAGAAATTGCGCAGCGGCGCCCCGTAGGCACGGCTGAGATGCTCGCCGGGACGCGTCTGCACTCCGGGAATGGGCCGGCAGGCCAGGGCCAGCATCCCCAGTCCGGCCAGCACCGCAAACACCTGCAGATAGACGCCGGTCGGGATCGAGCGCCACAGCGCCAGCAGCGTCTCGCCGAACTCCTGTGTCGCGCCGGCTCGCAGCAGTATGTCCTGCAGCAGCACGGCGTTGCCAGTAAGTCCCGAGCCCATGAGCAAGGCGGCAACGAGGATGATTGCCAGGCGCAGTGCCCATTCCAGCGCTTCCACGGCAGGGCGCGCGGGCAGTTGGCTGAGTGCAGCTGCTGGCGGGCGGATGGCCACTTCCCGTGGGGCCAGCAGCGAACCTGCCACGCCCACGCACATCATGGCTGCCATCACGGCATAGGAGACCTGCCAGCTGAAGGCCTCTGCGAGCAGCAGAGGCACGGCCCCGGCCACGATCATCGCAATGCGATAGCCCCACTGATACGCGGCCGCCATGGCCCCGTGACGGCTCTCATCAACGGCTTCAATGCGCCAGGCATCGATGACGATGTCCTGCGTCGCGCCGGCAAAGCCTACCAGCGCAGCAAGAGCGCCAACTTTCCACAGCTGCAGTTGCGGATCTGAACCGGCGATCAGCCACAGTCCCAATATGACCACCAGCTGAGTGAGCAGCATCCACGAGCGCCGCGGACCAAGCAGTGCGTCCAGCACCGGCAGGCGGACGCGATCAATCACAGGCGCCCACACGAATTTCAAGGCGTAACTGAGCGTGGCAAGGGCGAAGATGGAGATGGACTGCAGTGAAAGGCCTGACTGCCGCAGCCACACGGACAGGGTGTCGAAAATCAGCAGAAAAGGCAGGCCGGCGGCGAACCCCAGCAACAGCATGACCAGCACGCGCCGTTCGCCATAGACGGCCAGCGCCTGCAGGTTGGCGGCGGTGCGTGCGGACAGACTGGGCCTGGAATCACGCATCGGCGCGTATCCTGCGGTGAGGGGTTCGGATGAGCAGACCGCCAGTCAGTCGCGGAAATTGTTGAACTGGACGGGCACGTCGAGTTTGGCTTCGCGCAGCATCGCGATCACTTCCTGCAGATCATCGCGCTTCTTGCCGGTGACCCGCAGCTTCTCGCCCTGTATGGCTGTCTGCACCTTGGACTTGGAGTCCTTGATCAGCTTGACGATCTTGCGGCTCATGTCGGCTTCCAGCCCCTGCTGAATGGTCAGCACCTGAAACACCTGCTTGCCGGATTTCTGCAGCTCCCCGATCTCCAGCGACTTGGCATCCACGTTGCGCTTGACCATCTTGCCTTTGAGGATGTCCAGCATCTGTTCGAGCTGGAACTCGGAATCCGCCGTCAGGGTGATCTCCTTTTCCTTGATCTCGAAGCTGGCGTCCACACCCTTGAAGTCAAAGCGGGTGGCGACTTCGCGTCTGGACTGGTCCAGGGCGTTGTTGACTTCGGGCATATCTACTTCGGATACGATGTCGAACGATGGCATGGGCTTTCCTCTGACGGGTTTCTGGCACTGAATGAATGGCCGTCATACTACCACTGCGCAGGAAGATGGTGAATCATGGTACCCCTGCTGCCTGAGGATACCGAACCTTGAAAACACCTGCTTCTGATCTCGCCGCTGCGCAATGGCACGTGCTTGGTGCCGGCGCCATGGGCTGCCTGTGGGCGGTGCGGCTGTGGCAGCACCCGCCATTGGCCCGCAGAGTGGCCCTGTTGCTGCGTTCCGCCGAAGAGGTGGAGACATACCGCAGGCACGGTGGCGTAACGCTGGAGGAAGGCTGGGAAAAGCCGCTGCGGGCGGGCGACGAGGTGGGAGCGGGCCTTGCCCGCGAACAGGGTCAAAGCGAGGAAGTGGATGACTCGCGGGCAAGGCCCGCTCCCACCTCTGGCCCCATCCCCACGCCCGTACCCGCCGCCGCTGTCACCGACGTTGGCCCTCCTCTGTCGCACCTGCTGGTGGCCACCAAGTCCCAGGACGTTGCGGCAGCACTGCACAGCGTGCACGCGCGACTGACACCAGATACCTGCATTGTCCTGCTGCAGAACGGCGTGCGGGTGCAACGCGAGATCACTGACCAATACGGCGCTGACCGGGTGTACTGCCTGAGCACCAGTCACGGAGCGTGGCGTCGCGGGCCTTTTCACGTGGTCCACGCCGGACAAGGCACAGCGTGGCTCGGTCAGCTGGAGGGCAACAACGCAAGGGCACTGGATGCTCTGCTGGCCCTGTTGCCTGCAACTGCCATGCAGATCGACACGGACCCGCACATTGCCCGCCGACTGTGGCAGAAATTTGCAGTGAACTGCGCGGTCAATGCACTGACCGTGCTCTACGATTGCCGCAACGGCGAGTTGCTGAAGATTCCGCAGGCGCGAAAAGATCTGGACGCGCTGACAAGCGAGATCGAGGGCCTTTTGGACGTGCTTCCAGAGGCGCCGCCACTGCCCGATCTGCAGGAAAGTGTCGCCGAGGTGTTGCGGGTGGCAGCAAGGAATTTTTCATCCACCTTGCAGGACGCGCGGCAGGGTCGCGCGACGGAACTGGCCCATCTCAACGGGTATCTGTGCGAACTGGCCACGCTGCATGGTCTGGCCAGTCCACTGAACCACGCGTTGCTGCAGCGTGTCGCGTCCCGCTCCGGCCTGCCGGCTGCTTGATTGCAGTGACTGGATCGATCCCTTACCATCGCCCTGCCTGCTGCTCCCCGGGCCCATTCACTCGCCACTCACGGCAAGGACAACAATAAAATGACACGCTTCTGGCGCACCGTCGCACTGGGCTGGGCCCTCATTCTCGCTGGCTCGCTGCTCGCCCACAGCATTCAGACCAGCGGCGACATCCGCATCAAGGACGTGCGCTTCAACGGCGCCGCGGGCAAAACCCTCAGTGCCTATCTGTACATTCCGCCCAACGCCACGCCTGACACGCCCGCCCCTGGCATTCTGGCTGTGCATGGCTACATCAACTCGCGGGAAGCACAGTCAGGATTCGCCATCGAGTTTGCGCGACGCGGCTACGTGGTGCTGGCACTGGACCAGGCAGGACATGGCTACTCCGACGCGCCCGCATTCGCCAACGGCTTCGGAGGTCCTGCGGCCCTGCAGTATCTGCGCAGTCTGGACATTGTTGACACCAGCAACATCGGCCTGGAAGGACACTCCATGGGAGGCTGGACAATTCTTGCAGCGGCCGCTGCGCACCCTGACGACTACCGCTCGATGGTGCTGGAAGGCTCCAGCACGGGCGGCGGCCGTTCAGCGCCGGGCACGCCTGAGTGGCCGCGCAACGTCGCCGTCGTGTTCTCCCAGTTTGACGAATTTGCCTCCTCCATGTGGCAAGTGCCCAAGGGCAGCGACATTGGCAACAGCGCCAACCTGCAGGCCCTGTTCGGCGCCACCGGGACTGTCGAGACCGGCCGCACCTACGGCAACATCGCGGAAGGCACCGGCCGTGTGCTGCACTCCCCGCCCGTGACCCACCCGGGCGATCACATTTCGCATGCCGCCATCGGGCATGCGCTGGACTGGTTCTCTCAGACGCTGGAGGGCGGCACGCCACTCCCGGCGAATGACCAGATCTGGTTCTGGAAGGAAATCGGCACCTTGCTGGGTCTGATCGGCTTCGTGGTGCTGCTGTGCGGCAGTTTTGGCGTCCTGTTGCAGGCGCCAGCATTTGCCGGACTGCGTGCGACACCATCCAGCTTTGCCCATGCAACCCGTACGGGCCAGTGGTGGCTGCTGGCCGTGCTCAGTGCGGCCATCCCCGTGGCGACCTTCTATCCCTTCATGCGCTGGGGCGGACAATTGCTGGGCACCTCGGCGCTGTTCCCGCAGAGCATCAGCAGTCAGGTGGCCTTCTGGGGAGTCATGAACGGGCTCATCTTCACCGGCCTCGGCTACGTGATCCGCACGCAGAAGGTGCTGGCTCCAGTGGCCCTGCTCCCTGCACTGCTGATCAGCCTCGCCACGGTGGGCATCGGCTATGGGGCCGTGCTGCTGGCGGACTTCTTCTTTCAGATCGACTTTCGCTTCTGGTTTGTCGGAGTAAAGCCGCTCAACCTGATGCAGTTCCAGATCATGCTGAGTTACCTGCTGCCTTTCACAGCGTTCTTCGTGCTGGCACTGCGAGCCCTGCATGGCGGGCTTTCGGTGCGCAGTGACAGTGTGGCCCGGCAGTATGCTGGCAATCTCTTTGCGCTGGCGGGCGGCTTCCTGATCTTCCTGCTGCTGCAGTACGGCAGCCTGTTTGCAACCGGTTTCCTGCTGACACCTTCCGAACCGCTGAACACCATCGTGATGATACAATTCGTGCCGCTGCTGGCCATCGTTGCCATCATCAGCACCTATACTTACCGCCTCACCGCCTCGTGGCTTCCCGGCGCCTTCGTCAACGGCCTGTTCGTCAGCTGGTATGTCGTGGCGGGTCAGGCAACGCAGTTTGCCGTGAACTAGACAGGGAACCCCCAGTGCTGCAGCGTCACCCGTTCGTCCTTCTGCCTGCTCTGCTGGGGCTTACGCTCATCAGCTTCCTGGTGTCCTTCAGCAGTGGCAGTGCCGACCTGGGCATCGGTGCAGTGCTTTCACAACTTTTCGGTCAGGAACAAGGCCTGCAACAGCAGATTCTTTTCGAGCTGCGAATTCCGCGCAGCATTGCCGCATTCATCACAGGCGCATTGCTGGCCCTTTCTGGCGTGATCATGCAGGTGCTGCTGCGCAACCCCCTCGCCGACCCCTACATTCTCGGAATTTCCGGAGGCGCGGCAGTGGCCGCACTGGCCGCCATCCTGCTTGGGGCAAGCGCGCTGTGGATCTCGAATGCCGCGTTTGCCGGAGCGCTGCTTTCGATCGCCATTGTATTCGGCATTGCGCGGGCGAGCGGCGCGTGGTCATCCACTCGCCTGCTGCTGACGGGGGTTGTCGTCTCGGCGGGGTGGGGTGCGATGATCAACATTCTGTTGACCACCAGTGCCAACAACAGCGTCTACAGCATGTTGTTCTGGCTGATGGGCGATCTGAGCCAGAGCAGTGCCGGATGGATCAGCACAGGAATTCTGTTACTGGGATTCATGCTGATGATGTGGCAGGCCCGCGCCATGAACGTACTGGCACGTGGTGACTTGCAGGCCGAGGCGCTGGGCGTGAACGTGCCGCGCCTGAAGCTGTTCCTGTACTTCGCCACCTCCGTGCTGACCGCCTGTGCCGTGACCATCGCAGGCTCCATAGGTTTCGTGGGGCTGGTCATTCCGCACATGCTTCGCCTGTTGGGCGCAAGGGATCATCGCTTGCTGATCCCCTCTTCCGTGCTGCTGGGCGGCAGCTTTCTTATGATCGCCGACAGCGTAGCACGCAGCATCGTAGCGCCCCTGCAGCTGCCGGTCGGCGTGGTCACTGCCATGATCGGCGTGCCGGTCTTTCTGCTGATTCTGCGGCACACCCGCAGCGCACGGGAGTGAGGTGATGGCCTTCGCCTCAACAATTCTGGAGATCCGGGACTTGCGTCTGGAAATTGCGGGCCAGCGCATATGCACGTCTCTCTCGCTGCAGCTGCAGGCCGGTGAGTGTCTGGGCGTACTGGGCCAGAACGGCACTGGCAAGACCACGCTGCTGCATACGCTGGCCCGTTTGCGGCCAGCGCAGGGGGGCGAGATTCTCTTGCGGGGGCAAAGTCTGAATGCCTGGTCCAGAAAGGCGCTGGCAAGGCAGCTTGGGGTGCTGTTTCAAAGCAGCACCGACAGCATGCCCGCCAGCGTGGAAGAGACTGCACTGATGGGCCGTCACCCCCACCTGCCAGACTGGCAGTGGGAAAGTGCAGACGACGTGGCGGTCGCGCGCACTGCCCTGAAGGCAGTCAACCTGGATTCTCTGCTCACGCGGGACATAAACACCCTCTCTGGTGGCGAACGCCAGCGTCTGGCTCTGGCCATGTTGCTGGCACAAAAGCCACAGCTGTATCTGCTGGATGAGCCGGGCAATCATCTGGACATCGCCTTTCAGGTCAAGTCCCTGCAATTGTTGCGAGAACAACTGGCGCAGCAAAATGCTGCGCTGTGCATGGCGACCCATGACATCAATCTGGCCGCACGCTTTTGTGACCGCATCCTGCTGCTGAGGGGGGACGGCGAGCCGTTGATCGGTGCAACACGAGATGTGTTGACGCCGGAGACTTTGAGCCACGCCTACGGATGCAGTATCGGCGTAGTGAATGCCGGAAGCCGGCAGGTGTTCTACCCGGAGTGAGAGTGCGGAGAAGGAAGAGTGAATCAGCTCTCCCCGCTGCGCGCAGGCAGCGAAGAGAGTCAGATAAACAGACTGCTGAACTAAAGTACGAGCAAGCGGATGTCGCCCAACAGACGCGCCAGCGTCGTGATGAACATGCCACCATCGACACCATTGACAGCGCGATGGTCATAAGACAGCGCCAGAGGCAGCATTTGCCGTGGTTGCAGCTGACCGTTGATATAGATCGGCTTCAGTTGTGTCTTTGACACACCGAGGATTGCCACTTCCGGAGCGTTGACGATCGGCGTGAAGCCCGTTCCGCCCAGAGCGCCAAGGCTGGAGATGGTAAAGCAGGCGCCCTGCATCTCTTCCTTGCTGAGTCGACGGTTCTTCGCCTTCTCACTGAGGAGTACCACTTCCCGCGCCAGATCCCAGATCGATTTCTTGTCGACATCACGAATCACCGGCACCATCAAACCCGCTTCCGTCGCGACAGCCACACCAATGTGAATGTAGTGTTTCTGGATAAGGTACTCGCCCGAAGAATGCAGGGAGACATTGAACTGTTTGTGTTCCTGGAGCACTTTCGCACAAGCTTTCAGCAGGAAAGGCAGGAACGTCAACTTGACCCCTTTCTTGTCTGCCTCAGCCTTCAGATCGGCGCGGAAAGCTTCCAGATCAGTGATGTCTGCATCATTGAACTGCGTGACATGAGGCACGTTCAACCAGTTGCGCTGCATGTTGACCGCGGTGACCTTGTGCAGCTTGCTCAAGGCAATCTGCTCTACGCTGCCGAACTGACTGAAATCCACATCTGGAATCGCAGGGATGCCTGCTCCGCCGGCACTGGGAGCGACGGCTACGGGGGCTTGCAAACGCGCCTTCACAAATTCGTGCAGATCTTCTTTCTGAATGCGACCACGGGCACCAGTGCCTCCGACCTGCGTCAGATCGACACCCAGTTCGCGCGCGAGCTTGCGCACTGCGGGACCAGCATAGACATCCGCACTGCCGGAAGCAGCAGGCGCTGCCGCAGCGGGTGCTGGTGCTGGAGTGCTGACCGTTGCGACAGGCGACTGCGCAGGCGCAGCTGCCACAGCGGGTGCCGCAACCGGCGCCGGGATGCTGGCTGCAGAAGCACCCGCTGCACCAGCAACTGCTAGTTCCAGAATCAGGGAGCCCTTGGATACCTTGTCGCCCACTTTCACCTTGAGCGCCTTGATCTCGCCTCCTTTTGGCGAAGGCACTTCCATGGCGGCTTTATCGGACTCAAGTGTGAGCAGCGACTGTTCAGCCTTGATCACATCGCCAACCTTCACGTGTACTTCGATGACTTCGACATCGTTGTCGCCGCCAATATCGGGCACAAAAATGTTCTCGACTGATACAGTAGCTGCCGCGGCTGCAGCCGGTGCAGGTGCAGGAGCTGCAACCTGTGCTGACACCACCGGAGCCGGAGCGGACTCTGCTTTGGCAGTCGGAGCAGGCGCTGCAGCGGCACCCTCCACTTCAAGCAACAGAATCTCATCGCCTTCCGACACTTGATCGCCGAGCTTGATGGACAGACTCTTGATCACGCCGCTCTTCGGAGACGGAATTTCCATCGCCGCCTTGTCGCTTTCGAGCACCATCAAGGAATCGTTTTCCTTCACGCTCTGTCCGGGCTTGACCAGCAGTTCGATGACCTCGACGTCCTTGGAATCGCCCAGATTCGGTACTTTTATGCTTTCAACTGGCACTGATTGATGCTCCTGAATAATTCTGATCTGTTGTGATTGTTGACTACACAGTCAACGGATCGATCTTGTCCTGTGCAATGCCCATGGATTTCATCGCTTTGGCAATGGTATCCGCCGTCACAAGGCCGCGGCCCTTGAGTTCAGTCAGGGCAGCAAGCACGACAAAGTTGCAGTTCACTTCGAAGAAATGCCGCAGATTCTGGCGGGTATCGCTGCGACCGAAGCCATCGGTGCCCAGCACGCGGTAAGTATCCGGCACGAATTCACGAATCTGATCGGCATGCACTTTCATGTAGTCGGTGGACGCAATGACCGGACCCGCGACTTTCGACAGGCATTCGCCCACATAGGTCTGCTTCTCTTTCTTGGTGGGGTGCAGCATGTTCCAGCGCGAGACCGCAAGACCATCTCTGCGCAGTTCATTGAAGCTGGTGACGCTCCACACATCCACGCCCACTTTGTATTCTTCGCGCAGAATCTTTGCTGCGGCCCGTACTTCACGCAGGATTGTGCCACTTCCGAGCAGACGGACCCGCAGGTCGGTCAGCGCTTTGCCCTGCACTTTATACTCTTTGTTGCTACCGTCTTCCAGCAAGTACATGCCCTTGATGATGCCCGCCTCGCTGCCCACAGGCATGTCGGGGTGGGTGTAGTTTTCGTTCATCGTGGTGATGTAGTAGTAAACCGATTCCTTCTCGTGATACATCCTGCGCATGCCGTCCTGAATGATCACTGCAAGCTCGTAGGAATAGGTCGGATCATAGGTGACGCAATTCGGAATCGTGGAGGCCATCAAGTGACTGTGGCCGTCCTGATGCTGCAATCCTTCACCATTGAGCGTAGTGCGGCCGGCTGTGGCACCAATCAGGAAGCCGCGAGCGCGCGAATCCCCAGCTGCCCAGGCAAGGTCGCCAATGCGCTGGAACCCGAACATGGAATAATAGATATAGAATGGAATCAACGGGAAGTCGTTGACGCTGTAGGACGTTGCTGCTGCCAGCCAGGCCGAGAATGCACCTGCTTCCGTGATGCCCTCTTCCAGCATCTGACCCTTCACATCTTCCCGGTAGTACATTACCTGATTGGAATCCACTGGCTCGTACAGCTGACCCACAGCAGAGTAAATACCGATCTGGCGGAACATCCCTTCCATGCCGAAGGTACGTGCTTCGTCCGGAACGATCGGCACAATTCGCTGACCGACTTCCTGATCCTTGCACAGAGACGTCAGGATGCGTACGAACGCCATGGTAGTAGAGATTTCGCGATCCTTGGTACCCTGCAGCTGCGGACCAAACGACTCCAGCGCTGGTACTTTCAAGGTTTGCGCTTCCGTGCGACGGGCCGGCACGGGGCCACCCAACGCTGCACGGCGGCTGCGCAGGTACTTGATCTCCAGGCTGTCTTCTGCCGGACGATAGTAGGGAACGTTCTCGATCTGATCATCGGGCACGGGAATATTGAAACGATCCCGGAACTGTTTGAGACCTTCAATGTCGAGCTTCTTCACGGAATGTGTCGCGTTCTTGGCCTCTGCTCCTTCTCCGAAAGCATAGCCCTTGACTGTCTTGGCGAGAATCACGGTGGGCTTGCCATTGGTCTTCATGGCTTGCGCATAGGCTGCATAGACTTTGAACGGGTCATGACCGCCGCGATTGAGGTTCATGATGTCGTCGTCCGACAGGTGCTCCACCATCTTCAGCAATTCCGGCGATTTGCCGAAGAAATGCTCACGGGTGTACGCGCCGCCGCGGCCCCAGTAATTGATGTATTCGCCATCCACCACTTCATCCATCCGCTGCTGCAACAGACCATCCTTGTCGGCGGCCAACAGGGCATCCCAGTGACGGCCCCAGATCACCTTGATGACATTCCAGCCTGCACCCCGGAAAATGCCTTCCAGTTCCTGGATGACCTTGCCATTGCCACGAACCGGTCCGTCAAGACGCTGCAAATTGCAATTGACCACGAAGATCAGGTTGTCGAGCTTCTCCCGCCCGGCTTTGCCTATGGCACCAAGGGATTCAGGCTCGTCTGTTTCGCCATCGCCAAGAAACGCCCAGACTTTGCGGCCACTGTTGTCCATCAGCCCGCGACTGGTCAGATACTTCATCACGTGCGCTTGATAGATGGCCGCAATCGGCCCAAGGCCCATGGAAACGGTTGGGAACTGCCAGTAATCGGGCATCAGCCAGGGGTGCGGGTAGGAAGACAAGCCATTGCCGTGAACTTCCTGACGAAAATTGTCGAGCTGCTCAGCACTCAGACGGCCTTCCAGAAAGGAGCGGGAATATATACCGGGCGAAGAGTGCCCCTGAAAGTAGATCAGGTCGCCGCCGTGACCGTCACCGGCACCGTGGAAGAAATAATTGAACCCGACATCATAAAGAGTTGCAGCAGAAGAGAAGGTGGAAATATGGCCACCCAGGTCTGCCCCGGGCTTCTTTCCGCCACGCATGACCATGGCCAGTGCATTCCAGCGAATGATGCCGCGGATTTGCCGTTCCATGAACATGTCGCCCGGCATTTTTTCTTCTTCGCGGGTAGAAATAGTGTTGCGATAAGGGGTAGTAACAGCGGCATATGGGAGAGTCTGAGAATTGCGCGTAGCTTCCTCTGCCAACTTGCTCAGCAGGAAATGGGCGCGAGCCTCGCCTTCCTGATCGATGACAGAGCCCAGCGCATCGAGCCATTCCTTGGTTTCGGTGGGGTTCAGATCTTCTTTGTGTTGACTCATAGTCTATGACTCTCTTGTTGTTCGTGCCTTTGCGGGCGTTTTGAGTAAGCTGTGCAGGCGGCCTGATGCGGCCTGCGTGCCTTGTAAATAATTTACACCATGGCCGGATTTTAATCGAACCCAGCGACAATTTTCAATGCTGGACAGCTCTTCTTGTAGTTTAACTACAAAACTGTTCAGCCCCCCGCGCCGTACACGGCGAGCACTGCAAGCAGAGTGACCCAAATGACCTGGCTGCGCTGCAGCAATGCCAGCAGATCCTCGGCCTGTTGCGCACTGCGCACCGCGGCCAATGCAGTGCCGCCAGACTCCTCCGACTCAATCAGCACCGTATCCACTGAATCACCCTGAGCACTTTCCTTGACGAACATGGTCCTCTGAGCTGTCCCGGCCGCGGCCAGAGCACAGGCCAGCACCAGACTCACAGCGCTGCGGTCACTGTCCAGCAACAGCTCGCGCAATTTCGCAAAGGAGGCCACAAAGTCTCCGGCCAGCGAGAAAGTCAGGGCCAGCAGCCGCGCCGGCACCCATTCCAGCAGGTAACCAAGCCGCAGTACCAGGCGCCCGGCATCGGACTCGTGGTCCAATACTCCTCTCAGCCGGTAAAGTACCGTAAGGTGATACAGAAGTGCCGCAGCCGGTCCGAGCACGAGATACCAGAAAACCACAGCGAACAACCTCTCGAAGCTGCTGCTGACAATGTAGCGGCAGAACTGCTCGTGCACCGCGTCTCGATCGCCGGAACTGTCGAGCAACAACTGTCCCCAGCGCTCCTGCAGCAGCAGAAATGCTGCTTCAAAATCGCCCGAACGCCAGCGGTTCAAATAAGCTTCGGTGAACACTCGCAGGCTGACCCGGTCGAACAACACCAGCAGAACGCCGACATGAATCAGCAGCGTCACGCTGCCCAGCAAGACGCTTTCCACTGCCAGCAAAAGTACGATCAGCAGCACCGGCGGCAGGCACAGCAGCAGCGGATACAGCGGGCCGGGCGTCGGCTGATCGGGATTGAGCGCCTGCACTCGCGCGCGCAGCATGCGCTGGAGAGAGACGAACCAGCTGTCACTGAATAGTTCGGTTTCGCGATGCCAGTAATGGTTGATCAGAAGAGCCAGAAGAATCACCAGAAATGTCATTGTGTTGGCTCCGAGTTCAAGACGCTTGTCCGGTAAAGCGTCCAGTCAAAAAATGGGCCCGGATCGGTCTTGCGGCCGGGCGCGATATCACTATGACCTACGATGCGCTCCGACGTGATCAATGGATAGCGTCGCTGCAGCCAGCGCGTCACCTTCGCGAGCTGATCATACTGAACCGCCGTGAAGGCCTCATGATCCGTGCCCTCCAATTCAATACCGATTGAGTAGTCATTACAATTGTCACGCCCTGAATACGAGGACTTGCCTGCATGCCAGGCCTTCTGCTCAAAGGGCACATACTGCGTGACCTTGCCATCACGTGCTATCAGAAGGTGCGCGGAAACCCGCAGGTGCGCGATCCCGGCGAAGTATGGGTGGGCCTGCGGATCGAGCGTGTTGCCGAACAGAGCGTCGATGCTGGCGCCGCCGTACTCGCCAGGTGGCAGGCTGATGTTGTGAATCACCAGTAAACTGATGTCCCCTCCTGCAGGTCGCTCGGAGCAATTCGGAGAAGGCTGCTGGCGGGCGTATTCAACGGTATCTTCAGAGTTCAAGAGGCTCTCTCGGCAATTGGCGCAAGTTGTTTGCGCTCTGACTGGCATACTGGCGACGATTCTAGCCGGGCCAAGCGCGGCAATCCATCTGCAGTCCGTTGCAGCGGCCCCGAGCTACCAATCAGAGAGGGCTTGCGCCATAATTTCGAACAATTGCCGACGCCAGGCCCCTGCGCCGAATTTACCCAGGACGCTGCATGACCAGACCTCTCACACTGCCGGCTGATCTCGGCGCCACAGTAGCCAATGCGATTGCCGAGGACGTCGGGTCCGGCGACATTACCGCACAACTCATTCCCGACCATGTGCAGGCAAATGCGTCGATTTTCTCTCGGGAATCGGCAGTGCTGTGTGGCAGCGCCTGGGTCAACGAAGTACTGAGACAGATTGATCCCACCATTGCCTTCGAATGGCTGCAGCGGGATGGCGATCACATCGAGCCGCAACACCCCTTCGTAAGACTGCACGGTCGCGCACGGTCACTGCTGACAGCTGAACGCTGCGCCCTTAACTTTCTGCAGACACTTTCCGGAACAGCGACTATCAGCCGGCGCTATGCGGAACTGGTGGCACACACGCCAGTGCGCCTGCTGGACACGCGCAAGACGATTCCCGGTCTGCGCACAGCGCAGAAATACGCCGTAGCGGTGGGCGGCTGCAGCAATCACCGCATGGGACTGTTTGACGCCTTCCTTGTGAAGGAGAATCACATCAACGCCTGTGGATCCATTGCCGCTGCCGTTGCGGCCGCTCGCATGCTGCAGCCGGGCAAGCCCGTCGAGGTAGAAGTTGAAACGCTCGATCAGCTCGACCAGGCCCTGCGTGCGATGGCCGACACCATCATGCTGGACAATTTTACTCTGACAGACATGCGCCATGCTGTCGCACATACCCGCAAGCGGGCCTTGCTCGAGGCTTCGGGCGGCATCAATTGCGACACGTTGATCCCGATTGCTGAAACCGGGGTGGACTTCATCTCGATTGGCGCATTGACGAAGGACTGCAAGGCTATCGATCTATCCATGCTGTTCACGCACTGACAACCATTACACGCAGAGGGCTCCATGACTAACTGCAAGCGATCAGTCCCGAACCTGGTTACCCATTCACTGGCGCGACGCCTGCAAACACTGATTGGGCTTGCCGCCCTGCTGCCGACCGGATTGGTGTGGGCTCATGCGGGCCCTCTGGATGAGAACGGCGGACACTATGATGGGCAGAGCTATCATTGCCACATGCCAGGTTGCGAGATGCCAGACTCCTTCATGCGCGGCGGCCAGGACAGTTTCTTCTTCGACCCGGACAGCCGGGACAAATTCTTCAACGAAGTGGACTGGGACTACAAGCGCGACTATGACGGGGATTGCCAGAGCACCCGACATGAAATTCTGGCGATAACCAGCCGTGCCCCGGTCAGCTATACCAATCCGCGCAATTGCGAAGTGCGGCTGGGCGAATGGTTTGATGAGTACACGGGAGAAACGTTTACCGTGGCCGCTCAGATCGACGTAGACCACGTGATCCCGCTGCGATATGCCCACAACCAGGGCGGCGATGCATGGCCACCGGAAAAGAAACTGATGTTCGCCAATGACCCTGTGAACATCATGCTGACCGAGCGCAGCGAGATCCGCCGCAAGAACGAGCGCGGCCCGAGCCGGTATCTTCCCCGGGAAGAGTACCAATGCGATTACGTCCGCCAGTGGCAGGCGATTGCAGAAAAGTATGATTTGCGTCTGGCGAATGCAGACAGAAACAGAATTACGGTGATCTTGCGGGACTGCGCGGAGTAGTGAGTGGGGGAAACGGGCAATGACCCGCCAATGCGCAACGGGTCATTGTCAGGAAAGGCAATTACGGAGCTGGCTGGATCGCTATGTCTGCCATCGCGCCGCCAGCATACTGCAGACGGGTCTCGCCTTCAGGGAAGCCAACGAGCTTCAGCACGTACGCGAAGACATCTTCATACTCGCTATCCATCAAAGCGCCTGGCTTGTCGGCTGGCATTGCACTCATCACCTGCTCGAACAGGTACATAAGGGGCTGACCACGCCAGGTCTGCAGTACTGTCTTGTAGTAATCGGCGTTATGGCAAGTAGTGCAATTCGCTTCAAACAATTCACGACCTGTCTCTGCCTGTTCTGCCGTATACACGCCCTCCATCAGGGAGGTCGGAGCAGCACCTGCATCGGCTATCACGCCGCCAGTGAGAACTGCAGTCAATACTGTGGCTGTTGCGAGTCTGGCTTTTTTCATGTTCAAACACTCCGGCACATAGTGTGCAACTGATTCACTGGTCTCACGGTTTCAATCCTATCAGCTCAGGCTGAACTGTGCCTTAACACCGCGGGCGTCATCTGATTTCTTGAAAGCGAGGTACCTTAAACCACCCATAAGCAATTATCAAGGGAGCTGGAAGTGCCGGAATTCAAAGGTCCCCGGTCTTGTAGGGAGCGCTTGCGGTGCCCTGTAATTCGCCCCCGGCATCGAACATCAGCACAATGTTGCGATAGCGCGAGGTCAACGCAATCGCATGCATTTCTGTCAGCGCGATTCCTGACCGAACCTGCAAGGCTTCGAATTGTCCACGCATGTCGACGTTGCTGGCCATGATTTCATCGACGTCCAATGAAGACCTGATTACGCTGGAAAAATTCTCGCCGAGTGGTCGATACAGAGGCACTTGCTCATGGGGAGGAATCTGCTGCTTTTCGACAGCCTGAAGAAAGCGCTCGAAGTCCGGCCCGGACTCTGGTCGTTCGGCATAGACGTACACAGGGAAGGAGTTGCCGAAACGCCTGAGTTCTGCCAACGGAACACCCTGACTGCTGATTGCGAGCGCAGGAACTGTATAGAAACTGGTGTCGAGAAAGACAACCGCCACCGGCCTTTGTTCATAGACGGCCTTGACCCCGAACGCCAGTGCCATGACTTGAAGCAGCACCACCAACGTGATGTCGATGCGCAACTCGCGCCGGCTTTTGCCAGGATTGTAGATGACGAGCGTGATCAGCGGGCCCAGCACCAGATCGACAGCCGCTACCAGCTGCAATCCCTGCCACCCCCCCCGCTGCGGAAAAGTAGGGGGCCGGGTACCACAGCTGCAGCAGAATGCCGACAAGAACGGCAAAGACGCTGAGACTGCCAAGGAAGTGCAATAGCGATGCAGAGTAGCGAGTGTACTTGTGGCCATTCAGCAGCATCTTGGGCGTCCGGCGGAGTATGTCAGCACAGTCCGATGTTGATGCAGGTGCCGCCTTCGGTCCATTGCACGGGCACTGTCAGAGTTGGCGTCAAGGAGTACGTGTTGCTGCCCACGTCCGCTGTTCCAGTTGCGATAATCACACCGTTGGTCACAGTGGTGGATGCCAGCCAGCCGGTCGCTGCTGCAGTGGGAGGAATGCCATTGGTGCCCGCATCGGCGTCCGCGAGATCAGCAATTCTGCCGCTCTGAATGGCGAGACCCACTGCTGTCTTGTAGGGGTTCGTCGAGAGAATCACTTCACTGAAACGCGCGCGTTGCGTGTAAGTCTGGTAGGCGGGCAGCGCGACTGCGGCAAGGATGCCGATGATGGCCACGACGATCATCAATTCTATGAGAGTAAAACCAGAGTGCTTTGAGTAGCGGTTCATCGCGCGATCTCCAACGGGAACCCTGGATGGATCATGAGCCAGCTGTTATTGGGGAATTCACGCGCTGCCGTACCTCGCAGTGCAGCAGCGCGTGATGGGAGATCAGCAAACGCCTGCTGCCAGGCAGGTACCTGTCGTTGCCCACTGAATTGGTGCAGTCACGCCACCAGGGGTCAGGATGTATGTGAAGCTGCCCACGGTGGCAGCACCAGTCGCAGTGATGACACCGTTGGCTACAGCAACGGAAGCGACTTCACCCGTGGCGCCTGCCGCTGCAGGAATGCCGTTGGTGCCGGCATCGGCCAGTGCTGTAATTCGGCCTGTCTGGGCAGCCACTTCAAACGCACTCTTGAAAGGAGTAGTCGCAAGAACCACTTCCGAGAATGCAGCTCGCTGAGTGTAGGTCTGGTAAGCCGGCAGCGCGACGGCGGCAAGAATGCCGATGATCGCTACCACGATCATCAATTCGATCAGGGTGAAGCCTTGCTGTACTTTCTTGGACTGGATCATGTTGTTCTCCTGTTATGCATTGTTTACGAGTTTAGAAAGCGTTTCTGGATTCTGACAAGTTCCCGCACAGACCCGTTCGGGTCGCTGGGACTGCAGTCATTACTTCACATGTCGTGCCAGTTATGGCCAAGTATTAAGCAACGCGTCACATGTGATTGAAATATATAACTTTTAAAAATGAGCCAAAGTCAGGCAGATTTTTTGAATGCCAAGTGCATCACAAAGCTCCGGAATGTCTCTATGACATTTTTTGTCACTTGTCGACTATTGATGTCGCATTTTGGCGTTTTCAGAACCGCGTTCCGCTATCGACAGCCTTGGCCGCTTGCAACAGCAGCGCTCTGTCGGCGCCCGCGGCGATAAACTATACTCAGCTCGCATGAGCTAACTCCCTGGCACAGCGATATCAAAAAGCAGCACGCGAACATGACGATTTCCCTGAGCGGCCTTGCAAAGCGACTGGTCACCGACGGCCTCCTGAGCGAGGCTCAGGCGGACGAGTCACTGCGCCTTGCCCGGCGCGACAAGATTCCCTTTGTCACGCACCTCGTCAAGAACAAGGTCGCGGAAGGTCACCGCATAGCGCTTGCCGCCTCACAGGAATTCGGTGCACCGCTGCTCGATCTCAATGCGTTTGATCTGGCGAATTGTCCGCGGGATCTTGTCGACCCGAAGCTGCTGCGCAAGCACCGCATACTGCCTCTGTTCAAACGCGCCAACCGGTTGTTCCTTGCTGCGTCAGACCCGACGAACATTGCGGCCTTTGACGAACTCAAATTCCATACCGGGCTGTACACGGACATCATTCTCGTGGACGAGAATCAGCTCTCCCCCGCCATCGATCAGTTGATCGACATGATCGAGGGGAATGACTCTCTGCGCAGCCTTCTGGAAGACGCCGATCTCGACGGCCTTAATATGGAGGTGAACCCGGGTGGCGGTACTGATCATGAAGTCGATGTGTCCGATGAGACACCCATCGTGCGCTTTGTGAACAAGGTACTGCTTGATGCCATTCGCAGCGGAGGCTCGGACATTCATGTGGAGCCCTATGAAAAGAGCTACCGCATCCGCGTGCGCAGCGATGGCATACTGCGCGAAATTGCCAGACCGCCTCTCAATCTGGCCTCCCGTATTGCATCACGCCTGAAGATCATGGCGCAGATGGACATCTCCGAACGCCGTCTGCCCCAGGACGGCCGCATAAAGATGAAACTTTCACGTACCCGCGCCATAGACTTCCGCGTCAACACCCTGCCGACCCTCTGGGGCGAGAAAGTGGTGTTGCGTATTCTCGATCCGGGCAGTGCGCAAATGGGCATCGATGCACTGGGCTATGAGCCGGAGCAGAAGGCGCTGTACATGAGTGCGCTGGGCCAGAGTCAGGGAATGATTCTTGTGACCGGCCCCACAGGCAGCGGCAAGACAGTCTCGTTGTATACCGGCCTCAACATCCTCAATACTGCCGAGATCAACATCTCCACGGCGGAAGACCCTGTCGAGATCAATCTTGAGGGCATCAATCAGGTGGCTGTGAATCCACGCATCGGACTGACCTTTGCCAGCGCGTTGCGAGCCTTTCTGCGCCAGGACCCGGACATCATCATGGTGGGCGAGATTCGCGACCTTGAAACCGCCGAGATCGCCATCAAGGCCGCTCAGACCGGCCACTTGGTCCTCTCGACTTTGCATACCAACAGCGCGGCCGAAACACTGACGCGACTGCGGAACATGGGAATTCCTTCCTACAACCTCGCCACTTCCGTGTCTTTGATCATCGCGCAGCGCCTTGCCAGACGCCTCTGCAATCACTGCAAACAGCCAGTGGTGCTGCCCGAATCCGCCTTGCTGGAGGCCGGCTTCACGAGTGCTCAGATCCCTGCGCTGCAGCTGTTCGCACCAGTGGGCTGCGACGCCTGTCACGACGGCTACAAGGGCAGGCTCGGAATCTATGAAGTGGTTCCTGTTACTGACGGGCTGGCGCGTATTATCATGCAGGACGGCAACGCGATAGAAATTGCAGACCAGGCCCGGCGGGAAGGCTTCGGCAGTCTGAGGGAATCCGCCCTGCGCAAGGTAGCGGTCGGGCTCACCAGTCTCGAAGAAGCGAATCGCGTGGTCTGAGGCCCGCCAAACACCTGACAGGCCCCACTTACAAGAGGAAGATCATGGCGACTCCGGCATCTGTGAACCAAACGATCTATCTTTGGCAAGGCACAGACAAGAACGGCAAGAAGACCAAGGGCGAAATGCCCGGCGCAAGTCAGGCGCTTGTAAAGGCGCAACTGCGCAAACAAGGCGTGATTGCCACCAGGGTCAAGCGCAAACCCAAAGATCTCTTCGGTCCAAAGAAGCAGAAGATCACCCCGGGCGACATCGCCATCTTCAGCCGTCAGCTGGCCACCATGATGAAAGCCGGCATTCCACTGGTGCAGTCTTTCGAGATTGTCGGCGACAGTCTGGAGAACCCTTCGATGGCAGAGCTCGTGCGCGCAGTGCGTGACGACGTTGCCGCAGGCAACAATTTTGCCGACTCGATCCGCAAGCATCCACGCTATTTTGACGAGCTGTTCTGCAACCTGGTGGAATCCGGCGAGCAGTCCGGCGCGCTGGAGACCATGCTCGACCGCGTGGCCACTTACAAGGAAAAGACCGAGGCCCTGAAGGCCAAGATCAAGAAAGCCATGAACTACCCCATCGCAGTAGTGGTGGTGGCCATCGTGGTGACAGGCATTCTGCTGGTGAAGGTGGTGCCGCAGTTCGCGGAAACCTTCTCCAGTTTCGGGGCGGATCTGCCCGCCTTCACCCTCTTTGTCCTTGGCCTGTCCGATCTCGCGATAGCCCACTGGTGGAAAGTGGTCATTGGCCTGTTCATCGGCGGCTATGCCTTCAAGGAGGCCCGTCTGCGCTCGAAGGAATTTGCCAACGCGGTAGACCGCGTGGCCTTGAAGCTGCCGATCATCGGCCCGATCGTGGAAAAGTCCTGCTACGCGCGTTTCACGCGAACTCTCTCCACAACCTTTGCCGCCGGTGTGCCTCTGGTGGACGCGCTGGAATCCGTCGCGGGAGCCACCGGCAACATTGTGTATTCCACTGCCACTCGCAAGATCAGGGACGACGTCAGCGCCGGGCAGCAACTCAATTTCGCCATTCGTACAACAGCCCTGTTCCCGACGATGATTACTCAAATGGTGGGTATCGGGGAGGAATCCGGCGCACTCGACGCCATGCTGGACAAGTGTGCCACCTTCTACGAGGCGGAAGTGGACAATGCCGTGGACGGCCTGACCAGTTTGATGGAGCCAATCATCATGTCCGTACTGGGCACTCTGATCGGCGGCCTGATGATCGCCATGTACCTTCCCATTTTCCAGCTCGGCCAGGTCGTGTGACCCGGCCCCTGCCCTCCAAGAGAACGCTTCATGACCGTGATTGATCTTGTCCAGCACAACCCCGCTGTCCTCATCGTGCTGGCAGTGGTCACGGGGCTGCTGGTGGGCAGCTTTCTGAACGTGGTGATTTACCGTCTGCCCCTGATGATGCAGCGCGAGTGGCGTCAGCAATGCTGTGAATTTCTGGAGCTGGACGAGAAAAAGTTCAGCAAGGCCGATCCAGTGGCCCGACACAAAGTGTTCACCCTGGCGAAGCCCGATTCCCACTGCCCTTTGTGCAACGCCCCGGTCCGTCCCTGGCAAAACGTGCCCATTGTCAGTTATGCCCTGCTGCGAGGCCGTTGCGCCAGCTGCAAGGCGCCGATCTCCATCCGTTATCCGCTCATCGAAGCGGTGACCGGCCTGCTCTCGGGTCTGGTGGCCTGGCAGTTCGGCGCCACGGCGCTGACCCTGGCGCTGCTGGTACTCACCTGGAGTCTGATCGCATTGACGATGATCGATTTCGATCATCAGCTGCTGCCTGACAACATCACGTTGCCTCTGCTCTGGCTTGGCCTGCTCGCGAGCGCAGTGCTGCCCGGCGCGCTGGTGTCTCCGCGGGATGCCGTTCTGGGCGCGGCTGTGGGCTACATGTCGCTGTGGTCGCTCTATTGGGCGTTCAAGTTACTGACCGGCAAGGAAGGAATGGGGTACGGCGATTTCAAGCTGCTGGGTACGCTGGGAGCCTGGATGGGGTGGCAGAGTCTTTTGTTGATCGTGATTCTGTCCTCGCTGGTGGGCGCGATCGTAGGAATCAGCCTGCTCGTGTTCCGGGGCCGTGACCGCAATATCCCGATTCCCTTCGGCCCCTATCTGGCCGGTGCCGGCTTCATCGCACTTTTGTGGGGCGATACCTTCAAGCAACTCTACATTCAGATGTTGACGGGCTGAGCATGGCCGAAACGGCGCAACACCTTCCCGGTTCGAAACTGCTCGTCGGGCTGACTGGTGGCATTGGCAGTGGCAAGAGTGCTGCAGCAGCGGGTTTCGAAGCACTCGGAGTCCCGGTCATCGAGGCCGACGTCGTGGCGCGCGAAGTTGTGTCTCCCGGTACCGCAGCACTCGCTGCAATCACCCGGCATTGCGGATCCGGAATCCTGCTACCCTCAGGCGAACTCGACCGCGCCACGCTGCGCCAGCGGGTGTTTGCAGATACAGCCGAACGCCGGTGGCTGGAAGCGTTGCTGCATCCCTTGATCCGTGCAAGCATCATCCACCAAATGGGCGCTGCGGCAGCTTTGCCGGAAACACCCTATGCAATTCTCAGCAACTCCCTGCTGTTGGAAACTGGACAGGATGCTCTGGTGCACCGCGTTCTGCTGATTGATGCCAGTGAAGAAAAGCAACGAGAGCGCACCCTGCGCCGCGACACTGTGGATGAGCGCACCGTCGATGCCATCATCGCTTCCCAATGGCGTCGCGAGCAACGCCGTGCCAGTGCCGACGATGTCATTCTCAACGACGGGACTCTGCAGGAACTGGATTCAGCTGTCCGCGCCATGGACGAACGCTACAGACGCCTTGCGGCGGCATCAACTGCACAGGAAGAAAAGCAATGAACACGCGTGTCCTGGAAGTGAACTGCCCGACCTGCATGAAGAAAGTGGTCTGGAGCGAAGCCAGTCCCTGGCGCCCTTTTTGTTCGCAGCGCTGCAAGTTGATTGACTTCGGTGACTGGGCAAGCGAACGCAACACCATTCCTGCCGAGACGCCTCTTCTCGACGACGAAGACGACGACAACCCTCGCTGAGAACCTTGCGTCGCAACCATCAGAGCGGCGCAAAGGCTGGCAACGGCACCCAATGAATGCGCCCAGCTGCGTCACCTACTTTATTCTGAAGCAATACCATCACCAGCTTGCCATCCCGCGACAGCCGTACCTTGTTGACTGTTTCACCTTCTGAGAGCCCAAGTGAGTAGCTACTGTGCAGCAGATGGGTGCTCACATCGAAGAAATAGAGCTTGATGCCATCGGTGGCGATCAGCACCTTCCCTGACTGATCGAGTACGGCGCTGACCGGCGCATTTTCCAGAATCCACTTTCCGTCGGTGTTGTAGTACTCCAGCGGATCCATGTCGACGATGGCTGTAGAAGGCGTTCGTTCATTGCCAGCCGGGCAGGAATAGGCAAGTCGGTTGCCATCAGGCGAGATACTGAAATCAGTGCAGCCGCTGCCCACAGCAATATCGGTGCCCGGCACGAAGGTCAGGCCGCTGGTCAGTGGATCGAATTCGAAGGTGACCAGATTCGACTCGGTAGCCAGAAACACATGTCTACGGACAGGGTCATATTCAATGCGCACAGGGGAAAGCAGAGGAATCGCAGGTGACACCGGATCTCCTTCCGGATTGAAAACGCCCATCCACAGTCCTTCCTCCGCAGGTCCGTTTTCTTCGAGTTCGTACAGGGGGTCGAACAGAAGCGTGAAGACATTGTCATCTTCGCCCAGAGCAATATCCACGGGGATAAAGTCCCTTCCGCCTTCGCGCAGGCGATGGAAGGTAAAGGCACCAGACGCGATGTCGAGAATGTAAAGGCGCTCGCTCTCCGGCAGTGTTGAGAAGTAGACCAGCCCTGCGTCTGCATCCAGCAGCATCTCGTCAGGAATGGTGTTGAACTTGTAGGTTGCGCCGGTCTCGCCGGTGATGACGTTGCGCTCGACAAGGGCGTTGCGCTTGGTGTATCCAATCAACACCCACCCGTGGCACAAGGGCAGGAAGTCCTGGGTCGGCGTAATGGCGAGACTGCCCCCGAACTGCGCGATGGTCACTTCCGGGACCGGAGCACCTGCGGGAATTTCAGTCTGCGACAGCAGACGGAAACGCATGGGATTGGTGCCCGCGACAAGCTGCATGCGGACAGCGTACTCCTTGCCTGAGAACAGCATCGAAGGAATATCGAGAATACTGGTGCGCGGATCAAAGGCTGGCGCTCCGGGCACCAGCGTCTGCGATCCGGGGGGCACTGTGAATGCAGCGCAATCCAGCAGCTGGAGACCTTGTCTGCCGGCCCCACTGATGCTGCCGGGAGGCGAGATGTCTGTGGCAGTACTGAGCACGAATTCTCCGGCATCGGCATTTACCAGCGACAGGGACACGTTGTAAGCGCCGACGCCCGGCGCACTGACCCCGGGCACTGACAGTGTGAAGCCATCGAAACGCGGCCGGTCACCCGGCAGTGCGGGCGGTGTGCCTGTTGTAAACTCCATGCTGTAGAGCGGACGGAATTTGACGCCCGTCCAGGCAGGAAAGGCGGGGGCCACGTCGGCGGGCACAGCCGTGCTCTGCACCCGAATGCCCACAAACCGGCTGCCAGGAAGAATGGCATTGACCGCGCCAGTCACATCGACTGTCAACGTTGCAGCGGCATTGCCCTTGGAGGCTGCCACGGCGTCCAGTTCCGCCACTGCGATGGAGCTTCCGGCCTTGTAGTCCGACAAATCGATGCGACCATCATCCGCAAAGGCAAACACGCGCAGAGGCGCCTTGCCACTGCGGGGATACAGCGCCTCCAGTGGCAGGCTCAATACCGCGCGACTGACAGAACGGCGCTCGCCGAAATCAAACACCATGACGGCGGCATCTATGAAAGAAGGGCTGGTGACAGCCCAACCGTCATTGGTCATATAGGTGGCGCGCACCGCTGGCTGGTCGGGTGTGGGGTTGGCCTCCACCAGGACCGCTTCCTGCAGAAGCACGGCTTGATCAGCCTGGACCGCGCTGCCAAGTAACAGAATACCTGTTGCCAGGCATTGGCACGCCTTGATGATGCCTCTCGCCATGACTTGGATCCTTGTTGCTGGTTGCTGTATTGGCCGGGATTATGCGCCTAAGTCCAATAAATTCAAGCTATTACCCCTCCAAGCGGTGAATCGAGTCACACTCTTGGCGGCATTTGTCTTCAAGAGTAGCACCGGAACGACGATTTGCCGGGCTCTCCTTAGCGCCAGAACGCCGAGATCGCTGCGATGCCCAGCGCACCGCGGCGGCGCGCCTCAGGCAGATCTGCCAGGCCAAGACCGCCCAGCGCATAGACGGGAATTCCAACCTCGCGCACCCAGGCCTCGAAAACATCCCAGCCAAGACCAGGCTGACCAGGGTGTGACGACGTTTCCAGCACAGGAGACAGAAAAGCGTAGTCCGCTCCCAAAGCTTCTGCGCGCTGCAACTCAGCAAGCGAGTGGCAGGACGCGCCGAACAACTGCGCCTCACCAAGCGGCCGAGCCGACAAGGTCTGAAGGCAGCGGCCCGTTGCATGAAAGCCCGCAGCCGGCACAGTCTCGAGAAGATCAGCATCGGCATTGAGCAGCAGCTTGCACCCGAATTCACGGCAAAGCAGCAGACACTGGCGCGCAACTCGCTGAAACTCCGCGCGATTCAAATGCGGCGCACGCAGTTGAACCAAGGTATGTCCGTCCTTCAAAAGACGTGTGAAATGCTCAAGGAATGCCTCCGGGGACGGTGCAGAACCGGTTATAGGCAAGAGATCTGGCAATTGCAGACGCCGTATGATTGCGCGGTTGGCTGTGGGAAAGTCGACCAGGTTCAGAGCGTCGGGCGCCATCCAGCGCAGTGGCTGTCCTTCGCGCCCCATCGGCATGCCCGCAAAAGCAGTCACTCTGCGCACGTCCAGCAGAACCTGCTTGTCGCCATAGTCGTGGCGAATGCGGCACAGGGGCTCCTGCCGAAGGGCTGTGATGCCAAGCTCTTCTTCCAGCTCGCGGATCAGCGCAGACTCCACAGCTTCCCCCGGCTCACACTTGCCTCCGGGAAACTCCCACAGTCCACCTTGATGGGCCTTGGGCGGACGCAGAGCAATCAGGACCTGCCCGGCAGAATCCTGAATCACTCCTACGGCGACATGCACAACTGGTGGCACTGGCTTTTCCTGGTCAGCGTGGAGCGTCAGCTGCGGTAGCTTGCATTGATGCGAACGTAGTCTTCAGACAGGTCCGACGTCCACACAGTTTCCCGGGCACTGCCACGAGCCAGATTGACCGTGATGTCGATGGCCGCCTTGTTCATCTCGGCCTGACCCTGCGCCTCGGTGTAAGTTGTGGCAAGGGTGCCGTTTTGTACTATGCAGACCGCCCCAAGATGAATGGTGATGCGACTGACATCCAGAGCAGGCACTCCGGCACGGCCGATGGCAGCGAGTATTCGGCCCCAGTTCGGGTCGGACGCTGACAAGGCTGTCTTTACCAGGGGTGACTCGGCGATGGCATACGCCACCTTCAAACATTCCTGTGGTTCTGCGCCGCCCTGAATATCAACTGTCACGAATTTCTTCGCCCCTTCGGCATCGCGGATGATGTCCTTGGCAAGCTCTCGCACCAGGGACTGCAATGCGCCCTCAAAGCGCTCGAACACAGCCGAGTCGGCACGCGTGATTGACACACCACTCTGAGCAGTAGCCACAAGCACGCAGCAGTCGTTGGTTGAGGTATCGCCATCGACCGTGATGCGATTGAACGACTGGTCCACCACGGAGGCCAGCAACTGTTGCAGCAGACCCTGCTCGATGGCTGCATCGGTAAACACGAAACTGAGCAGCGTTGCCATGTTCGGCTTGATCATGCCGGCACCTTTGGCAATGCCGGTAATGACGACTGACTTGCCATGATAGTCCACGCGCACGGAGCGCGCCTTGGGGCGCGTGTCTGTGGTCATGATGCCCTTGGCGGCCTGCAGCCACTCGTCACCCAGTGCGCTCAGTGCACTGGGCACGCAAGCTTCGACTTTTGCCACTGGCAGATTCTCACCAATGACGCCTGTCGAGAACGGCAGCACTTGAGACACCGCAACACCCGCATGTTGTGCCACGAATCCGCAACAGGCAGCGGCATCGTCCAGCCCCTTCTGCCCGGTGCCTGCATTGGCATTGCCGGTGTTGATCAGCAGATAACGAATAGCGCCCCCGCTCTGCGCGAGATGCTGACGCGCCAGTTGCACCGGCGCCGCACAGAAGGCATTGAGCGTGAACACGCCGGCCACGGTAGAACCCGGCGCGATCTCCATCAATACCAGGTCCAGGCGATTCTTGTACCGAATGCCGCTCATGACCGATGCCACTTTCACACCGGCGACTGCCAGCAGATCCTCTGCCTTGATTTCCGAAAAACTCATATCGCTCAACTCAGTCTCCCGTGACATTGCTTGAATTTCTTGCCGGAGCCGCAGTAGCAGGGATCATTCCTGCCCACTTTTTTCTCGTCGCGCACGAAGGGGGTATTGTCCTGCACTGCCGTGGCACGGGGGGCATTCACCTCAGAGGCTGCAGCAGCTTCCACGGCGGCGGCCTCCTGTGCCAGGGTCGCCGCCTGTGCATGCTGGAACTGCATGCGTTCGCGTGAACGCTCTTCCTCGCGCTGCCGCTCGATTGCATCAATCTCTTCGTTGGTGCGGACCTGGACATGACTGAGGAAACGGATTACTTCATGCTGCAGATTGGAGAGCAACTCCTGAAACAGCGCAAACGCCTCGCGCTTGTACTCCTGTTTCGGATTCTTGCCCGCGTAACCGCGCAGGAAAATGCCTTGTCGCAACTGATCCATGGCGGCCAGATGTTCTTTCCAGAGGTTGTCGAGAATCTGCAGCACAATCTGCTTCTCCAGAAGGCGCATCTTCTCGCCCACTTGTGCAGACTTTTTCTCATAGTCTTCATTCAGTACTGCCACGATCTTCTCGCGCAGGGTTTCCTCGAAAAGTTTTTCATCCTCGTCAAGCCACTGCTGAATCGGTAATTTACGTGCGAACTGCCCCTCGACGGCCTGTTCCAGTCCCTCGACGTCCCATTGATCCGGCACGCTCTGTGGTGGAATGTGCGTGGCAACTACTTGCGTAGCCACTTCCTGCCGCATACTGGTAATCAGTTCAGAAATGTTCACGCTGGCCATCAATTCATTGCGCTGACGATAGACGATAGTGCGCTGGTCGTTGGCGACATTGTCATACTCCAGCAATTGCTTGCGGATGTCGAAGTTGCGGCCTTCCACTTTGCGCTGTGCCTTCTCGATGGACTTGGACACCATGCTGTGTTCGATGGCCTCGCCTCGCTCCATGCCCAGGGCCTGCATGAAATTCTTCACACGCTCGGAGGCAAAGATACGCATCAGATTGTCTTCCAGTGACAGGTAGAAACGGGAGTAGCCCGGATCTCCCTGACGACCGGAGCGGCCGCGCAACTGATTGTCGATGCGACGGGATTCGTGGCGCTCGGTTCCTATGATGTGCAGCCCGCCTGCCTCTACGACTTGCGCGTGGCGTTTGCGCCAGGCTTCCTTGACTTCCTCGATCTGCTCCTGCGTCGGATTTTCGAGCGCCGTGACTTCGTGCTCCCACTTGCCGCCGAGCACGATGTCGGTGCCCCGACCTGCCATGTTGGTGGCGATCGTTACGACGCCAGGTCGCCCTGCCTCTGCGATAATGCTCGCTTCTTTCTGGTGGTACTTTGCGTTCAGCACTTCATGGGGAATCTTTTCCTTGTGAAGGAAATTGGAGAGCATCTCGGAGGTATCGATAGAGGCGGTGCCGACCAGCACTGGCGCACCCTTGGCACTGAACTCCTTGATGTCTCGCACGATGGCTTCGTACTTCTCTTCCATGGACAAGAAGATCAGGTCGTTCTTGTCGATCCGTACCATCGGCCGGTTGGAAGGAATTACCACCACGTCCAGGTTGTAGATCTGCTTGAATTCAAACGCTTCAGTGTCTGCAGTGCCTGTCATGCCAGCCAGTTTGCGATAGAGCCTGAAGTAGTTCTGGAACGTAGTAGACGCCAAAGTCTGGCTCTCGCTCTGAATCTGCAGACCTTCTTTCGCTTCAATCGCCTGATGCAATCCTTCCGAAAGCCGACGGCCTTCCATGGTACGCCCGGTGTGTTCATCGATCAGCACGATACGCTTGTTCTGAACGATGTATTCCACATCTTTGTGGAAGAGATTGTGTGCTTTCAGCGCGGAATGAATATGGTGCAGCAGGCCGAGATTCTTCGCTGCATAAAGGCTCTCGCCTTCTTCCAGCAGCTTCTTCTCGCTCAACAATTGTTCAAGATGCTCGTGACCTGCTTCGGTGAGCTCCACCTGACGTGTCTTCTCATCCACGATGAAATGGCCGCTCTCCACAAAGTCGGTATCGCGGTCCATGCTGAATCCCGTCTTCTCGGGCTTCGGGGCGCCCTTCTCGAGGCGTGGAATCAGCGCATTGATTGCCATGTACAGCTTGGAACTGTCTTCGGCAGCACCAGATATGATCAACGGCGTGCGGGCTTCGTCGATCAGAATCGAGTCTACTTCGTCGACAATGGCAAAATTCAGCAACTTCTGCTGCTTGTCTTCGAGACGAAACGCCATGTTGTCGCGAAGGTAGTCAAACCCGAACTCGTTGTTCGTGCCATAAGTAAGTGAAGACTCATAGGCCGCACGTTTCTGCTCCTGGGTCTGTCCGCCGATAATTACCCCGACGCTCAGTCCGAGAAACTCATACAAGGGACGCATCCAGTTGGCATCGCGCTCGGCCAGGTAGTCATTCACAGTGACGATGTGCACGCCCTGTCCGGTCAGCCCGTTCAGATAGGCAGGCAACGTGGCCACCAGCGTCTTGCCTTCACCGGTTTTCATCTCGGCAATATTGCCTTCGTGCAGCACGATTCCGCCGATCATCTGGACGTCGAAATGACGCATGCCCATCACGCGCTTGCTGGCTTCGCGCACTACGGCGAAAGCCTCAGGAAGCAACTGGTCCAGAGTCTGCCCGGCTTCAAAACGCTGTTTGAACTCTGTGGTCTTGCCCTGCAACTCGGCGTCCGAAAGCGCCGCATAGGCCGCTTCGAAACTGTTGATTTTCGCGACATTGCGCTGCAGTCGCTTGAGCTGTCGGGAATTACTGCTGCCAAAAATGGCACGTAGAAAATTGAAACTCATGATGACGTGTTTACTCTGCTGATAATTTTGATGTTGGCGTCACGCGGAAAAACCACGCGCAACTGCGCTGAGCCCAAACTGGTTCCTGGGAAATGCCGGATATGACGAGGGAAGGGCCTAGCGGATGGTGCGGTGTATGTAGGATGCCGGGTCGACGACCCGACCGTGCTTGTAGACTTCGAAATGGACATGAGGACCGGTCGACCGGCCACTGCTGCCCACCAGAGCGATTGCCTGGCCTTTGGTAATGATGTCGCCAACTTCGACCAGGACTTTCTCGGCATGTCCATAACGGGTGACATAGCCGTTGCCATGATTGATATCCACGGCAAGCCCGTATCCTTCACGATCGCCGGTCGCGGTCACGACGCCGGCAGCCACAGATACAATGTCTGCGCCAGCGGCGGCGGTCGCGAAGTCGATCCCTGTATGCCAGGCGAGCTGACCGGTGAACGGATCGGTACGACGTCCAAAGGGGGAGGAGATCCAACCCTGTTTGATTGGTCGTCCAGTCAGTGAGACATCGGCCTCGAACTGACGCTCTGCCATCAGACCTTCGAGAATATCCAGCTGCTGAGCACGATCAGCAATCTGCAGTTCAAGTTCGCTGATCGCATCCACAAAGGCTGGCGGGGTATAGGGGATTGTCTCATCGGACAAGGGGCCGCCGATGGCGGGGTCGGCCGTGAAATCGAATTCACCGGAATCAAGCTGGGCGACGGTAGTAATGCGTTCGCCGAGTGCCTCCATGCGCAGGAGACGAGCCTGCAGTGTGGCAAGGCGTACCGTCAGCGCTTCGAGCTGCGCCTGGGATTCATGCTTCAGGCGTGCGAGAGCGTCGGCACTGGTCTCGAGTTCCTCACTCCAGTCAAGAGCGGACTCAAGCGCATATTCCTGAGGTTCCTGCGACACGGCAAACTGATAGCCAAAGTAACCAAAGGCGACCGGAGCTCCCAGGATGCAAATCGACAGTAATCCCTTCAGCCAACCGCTGAGGACTACTGTTCGGGTATGACCATGGCGCTGGTCAACGAGGATTACTTTCATTGTCGAGGTGTTCTCTTCAATCCGCTATCAGAACACCTGAGCTCTGCATGACAGCCTGCACGTCCAACTTATATCCACTTGAATCAGTGACTTACAAATCCGAAACGGAGATAGCGAACTATCAGGCGGCCAACACGGGTTTAGTATAGGAAATCGGCACATGTGAATCTGTGTCGAAACTGACAATTTCCCAGGCGTCTTTGTTAACTTCGAGCGATCTTAATAATGCATTATTCAGGGCGTGTCCAGATTTATATCCCTTGAACTCGCCGATCAGACTGTAGCCGATCATGTACAGATCGCCGATGGCATCCAGTATTTTATGCTTCACGAACTCGTCTTCGTAGCGCAGACCGTCTTCATTCAACACCTTGTAGTCACCCACAGCGATGGCATTGTCCATGCTGGCGCCGAGGGCCAGATTGCGATTGCGCAGTTCCTCGAACTCGTGCATGAACCCGAACGTGCGTGCCCGGCTCACTTCCTTCACAAAAGAGGTACTGGAGAAGTCGACGCTCGCGGTCTTGGTGTACTTGCGGTAAACAGGATGATCGTACAGCAGCGTGTAGCTGACCTTGAAGCCGTCAAAAGGCTCCAGGCTTACGGACTTGTCGCCGTCTGAAAGAAACAGCGGCTTCTTGATGCGGATGAATTTCTTCAGCGCATGCTGTTCTTCGATGCCCGCAGACTGGATCAGAAACACAAAAGGGCCGGCGCTGCCGTCCATGATGGGCACTTCGGGGGCACTCACATCGATGTACGCATTGTCTATGCCCAGTCCGGACATTGCAGACATCAGATGCTCGATGGTTGAAATCCTGACATCCCCTTTGACCAGTGTTGTCGACAGGGTGGTATCGCCTACGTAGGATGCTTTTGCCGGAATCTGCACCATCGGATCGAGATCAGTCCGGGTGAAGACAATACCCGTGTCTACAGGTGCCGGACGCAGTGTCAGATAGACTTTCTCGCCGTTGTGCAGGCCGACGCCTGTGGCTCTGATGACGTTCTTGAGGGTTCTTTGATTCAGCATGAGGAGGTGGTTTCCCGAATGATTGTGACGCCTGCGTGACCGCCAGGTGCAACGAAGGCCGGATAATAACAAAGATCACCTGATAACCCAACAAGCGTGAGCGCCGGCTCGGCACCGGCACTCACGGTCCGGCAGTGTCAGTCAGCCTGACGACGCAGGAAGGCCGGAATGTCCAGATAGTCCATGTCTGTGTCGGAACCTACAGCGCGGGCCAGACCTGTTTGTGGCATGGTGTGTGCGGACGCGGGGCGTGAGCGCGTTGTTGCAGGACGATCGAACTGACGGTAGTCGGTGACGACCGCAGTAGCTCGCGGGGCAACTTCGACAGGCTTCGGAGCGGCCTGCACGGCGGTGCGGGATCCCAGACCGGTCGCGACCACTGTGACACGAATCTCGTCACCCATGTCAGGATCAATCACTGTGCCCACGACAACGGTCGCATCATCTGACGCAAACTCTTCAATGGTATCGCCCACTTCTGTGAACTCACCCAATGAGAGGTTCTCGCCAGCAGTGATGTTGACCAGAATGCCGCGTGCACCATGAAGATTCACATCTTCCAGCAGCGGACTGCGGATGGCTGCCTCAGCTGCTTCACGGGCCCGCCCTTCGCCTCGGGCATAGCCCGTTCCCATCATCGCCATGCCCATCTCGGACATGACTGTGCGCACGTCGGCGAAATCGACATTGATCATGCCAGGACGCATGATGAGATCGGCGATACCTTTCACTGCGCCGAGCAGGACATCATTGGCAGACTTGAAGGCGTCCAGCAGAGAAGCTGACTTGCCTAGCACTTCCAGTAGTTTTTCGTTCGGAATAGTAATCAGAGAATCAACGTGTTCGGACAGTTCGCGGATACCCTCTTCCGCGATCTTCATGCGTTTCTTGCCCTCGAACGGGAATGGCTTGGTCACGACAGCCACTGTCAGGATGCCAAGCTCTCTGGCCACTTGCGCGAAAATCGGCGCGGCGCCCGTACCCGTGCCACCGCCCATGCCGGCAGTGATGAACACCATGTCTGCACCGGACAGAATTTCGGCAATCTCGTCGCGATCTTCCAAGGCAGCCTGACGGCCAATCTCCGGGTTGGCACCAGCACCCAGCCCCTTGGTCACGCAGCTTCCCATCTGCAGGAGTGTCTTCGCACGCAGATTGCTCAATGCCTGAGCATCCGTATTGGCACATACAAACTCGACGCCCTCAATATGGCTGGCGATCATGTGTCGCACCGCATTGCCTCCGCCACCACCTACACCGATTACCTTGATGACTGCGTTCTGGGGCAAGCTATCGACTAATTCAAACATAAGGCCTCCTGAGCATTTTTAAATTTTATAAACACATTCACGCGTTTTTTAACTCACAATCCAAAAGCAAAATTACAAATTCTTTTTCAGCCATGCTGTGAAGCGCTCCACCATACCTGGCTGCGCCTCTTTCGGTGGCGCCTGAAAATCCCGGTCCTGTTGCTGCTTCAGTCCGTACAGAAGCAGGCCCACACCTGTGGAATAGATGGGGTTTCTGACGATGTCAGACAAACCCTTCACATCCTGTGGGAAGCCAATACGCACCGGTGCATGGAAGATCTCTTCTGCCAGCTCAACCACGCCTTCCATCTTGCTGGTGCCGCCTGTAAGCACGATGCCAGCGGCCAGCATGTTCTCGTAGCCACTGCGCTGCAGCTCGGCTCGGATCAGGGTAAACAGTTCGTCGTAACGCGGCTCGACCACTTCAGCCAGCGCCTGACGGGATAGTTCGCGCGGGGGACGGTCGCCAACGCTGGGAACCTTGATGGTCTCGCCGGCACTGGCGAGCTGAGTCAGCGCGCAGGCGTACTTGATCTTGATCTCGTCTGCGTTCTCAGTCGGCGTACGCAGAGCCATCGCGATGTCATTGGTAACCTGATCGCCTGCGATGGGGATCACCCCGGTGTGTCGAATGGCGCCTTCTGTGAAAACGGCGATATCAGAAGTGCCGCCGCCTATGTCCACCAGACACACGCCCAGCTCCTTCTCATCCTCCGTCAGCACGGCATAACTGGAGGCGAGCTGCTCAAGAATGATCTCTTCCGTATGCAGACCGCAGCGCTTGATGCATTTTTCAATATTCTGCACGGCATTGATTGCGCACGTGACCAGATGGACTTTGGCTTCAAGTCGCACACCAGACATGCCTAAAGGCTCCTTGACACCTTCCTGGGAATCAATGATGTATTCCTGCGGCAGAATGTGCAGCACTTTCTGATCTGCTGGTATTGCCACAGCCTGAGCGGCATCGATGACGCGCTCTATATCGGCACGGGTGACTTCTCCGTCCCGGATGGCCACGATGCCGTGGGAGTTCATGCTGCGAATGTGGCTTCCCGCGATGCCGGCATATACAGAATGTATCTGGCACCCTGCCATCAACTCTGCCTCTTCAATGGCCCGCTGAATGGACTCCACCGTGGACTCGATGTTGACCACGGTTCCCTTCTTCAGACCCCGTGAGCGATGACTGCCGATGCCAACGATATCGAGACTGCCATCGGCCTTGATGTCGCCGACAATGGCAACGACTTTAGAAGTGCCGATATCCAGGCCGACGATCAGATTGCCGCGCGCCGAGTCGCTCATTGTCCGCGTGCTCCCCTGAAAAATGAACTCAATAGTGCGCTGCGAGCGTTGTTGCCATGTGCAGATTTCATTTCAACGCAACCCCGTCTGGCATGGCAGGTTTCTTCCTGATTGAGATGCCATGATTGTACCGTAGATCAACTGTTTCAATAAGAGAAAATTCATTAAAAAGATAACGATCGTACAAGGTCACGAAGCGCTGCATTCTTTCGAGTACGTCGTTACTTCCGAGCGTCATTTGAACGTCATTGTTCAGCACCAGACTCCAGCTTCCGCGCTCATTGAATTCGAGCTCGCGAATACGTTGTCCTGTCGACAACAGCATCTGACTGAACAGCTGATACTGTTCCATGACTCGCCTCTCGGTACCGCTTGGACCGTTGAGACGCGGAAGTCCCATATCATGCTCCAGCGAGTTCGGTTCGAAGGACTCGCCATACTGATTCAGCAGACTGCTTTCTCGCCAGCGAGCGATCGCGACCTCCTCACTGATGGCGACCGAAAGTGTATCCGGCCACATACGGATAATGGTGGCCTGTTCTATCCAGGGATTCGCTTCCAGCTGTGCTTTGATGGCACGAACATCCACACCGAAGTAGCCCGCATCCAGATGTGCTGCAAGGATTGCCCGCACGTCGCCCTCATCTACGCGTTGCAGGGAATTTTCCATCTGCACGATGCGCACCGGTTTGCTGATGTAAGAGCCGATGGTCTGCAGATTCTGGCTGACGATGCCTCCCACCAGGAGCACAAGCACAAGCAGCAGAATGCCCACGTGACTGCGCCGCTCCGGTGCCGGAACCGGCTTGGGGTTCACACGATTCAAAGGCACAGCGCCACGAGGAACATCCCGGATGCCGCCATGCGCTGAAAAGCCTGTTTGATCACGTGCCATTTTCATTCCTGTTGCGCGTATTCGCGTTTCAACGATCGCCTTCCGATGCCAGCACTTTCAGCAGCAGCTCTCCGAAACTCAGACCACTCGCCCTCGCGGCCATCGGTACAAGACTGTGATCCGTCATGCCCGGAACTGTGTTGACTTCCAGGAGCCAGAACTGTCCCTGTTCATCACGCATCACATCCACTCTTCCCCAGCCTGTACAACCCAGCGAGTTGAAAGCCTGCAGACACAGCGCATTCAATGTCGCGGTGTCCTCGACACTCAAGGGCGCGGGGCACAAGTACTGCGTGTCATTGGCAATGTATTTGGCGTGATAGTCATAGAACGTATGGCTGGTGCGCAGCTCGATGGCCGGAAGAACATCGCCAGCCAACAGAGAAACGGTGTACTCAGGCCCTCGGATGTAGCGCTCGGCCATGACGTCGGAATCGAAGGCAGCGGCGCGTTGCCACGCTTCCTGCAATTGTGCTGCTGTAGTGACGATCGACATGCCGATGCTGGAGCCTTCGCGCACAGGCTTGACCACCACTTTTTCGAAAGCGGCAAGCACCTCGCTCCAGTCGGTTTCAGCTGTCAGAAGCCGGAAGTCAGGAGTACTCAGTCCCAGTCTTTGCCAGATGTATTTGCTGCGCACTTTGTCCATGGAAAGCGCAGAAGCCAGGACGCCACTACCGGTACACGGAATCTGCATGAACTTGAGCAGCCCCTGCAGCGTTCCGTCTTCCCCGCCGCGCCCGTGCAGCACGTTGAAGACGCGTTCAATCCTGAGGCTTTGCAGCTTGTCCACCAGATTCTCTGCCGCGTCGATTCCCACGGCATCCACGCCTTCTTCCAGCAACGCGGCAAGCACGGCGCTGCCGCTTTTCAGAGACACTTCGCGTTCCGCCGAAGTGCCGCCCATGATGACGCCGACGCGTCCGAAGTTCCGCTTTGTCTGTGCTTTGCTGCTCATGATTTCACGCCACTTTCCTTTTGTTCATCACCCGACCAGGACACATGTCACGACAGGATCAAGCCCTGCATGCTCAGTTGCTTTGCCAGCAAACCCACGCTCCCTGCGCCTTGCGTAATGACGATGTCGCCATCGCGCAACACTTCGGTGAGGACCGTACGAATGTCTTCGTCGTCCTGCACGAAAACCGGATCGATCTGTCCTCGCGCACGAATGCTGCGACACAGGCTGCGCGAGTCGGCGCCAGGGATCGCGTCTTCACCCGCCGAGTACACTTCCAGCATCAGCAGTACATCCACATCAGAGAGTACCTTGACGAAGTCTTCGTAAAGATCTTTGGTGCGGGTGTAACGATGCGGTTGATAGATCATGATCAGTCGCGAATCCGGCCAACCATCGCGAAGTGCCGCTATAGTGGCGGCGACTTCCCGGGGATGGTGCCCGTAATCGTCCAGCAGCATTGCGCTGCCGCCACGCACGGGGAAATGCCCTTGAATATCGAAGCGTCGACCAACACCCTGGAACTTGCTGAGCCCCGCACAGATATGTTCGTCACTGATGCCTTCGTCGGTGGCGATAGCGACTGCTGCTGCTGCATTCAGTGCATTGTGTCTGCCGGGAATGCTGAGATTGACCTTCAGCGTTGCTTCTCTTTCGGGCCTGGCAATTTCGAACTGGGTGTACTGGCGCTGTTGCGTGAGATTGAGAATGCGATAGTCGGCATTGGCCGCGAAGCCATAGGTCAGAGTAGGACGTGAAATCTGCGGCAGAATTTCTTCCACAACCGGATCATCGATGCACAGTACAGCAAGGCCATAGAACGGTAGGTTGTGTAGGAACGCAACAAAGTATTTTTTCAACCTGTTGAAATCGCCACCGTAAGTACTCATGTGATCAGCGTCGATATTGGTCACTACTGTGACCATGGGCTGCAGGTGCAGGAAAGATGCATCACTCTCGTCCGCTTCTGCTACCAGATAGCGACTCTCTCCCAAACGTGCATTGGCACCGGCACTGTTCAGAAGCCCCCCGATCACGAAGGTCGGATCGAGTCCTGCCTCAGCAAAAATCGAGGCGACCAGACTGGTGGTGGTGGTCTTGCCATGGGTCCCTGCTATTGCAATTCCATGCCTGTACCGCATGAGTTCAGCGAGCATTTCCGCGCGGGGGATTATCGGACGACCAGCCTCGCGCGCTGCACTCAACTCCGGATTTGCCGGGTTGACAGCACTGGAGTAGACAACTACATCTGCTGCAGAGACATTTTCGGCCTGATGCCCAATGAATACCTGTGCTCCCAGATTAGCCAAACGCTGAGTGACACCCGTCGCTTTCAAGTCAGAGCCTGTGATGCGGTAGCCCTGATTCAGCAGCACTTCAGCAATGCCACACATGCCGGCACCGCCGATGCCAACGAAGTGGATCGTCTTGATACGACGCATCTCGGGAACTGTGTGCAGTCGGTGTGTCTTTGCGTGAATCGTCATAGTGCGTTTGCCCGGCAGGCCTCCATGCATTGCTCAGTCACCAGATCGCAGGCCGCAGGCTGTGCAAGTGCACGAGCTCCGGTCGCCATTTCCAGCAATCTGGTACGGTCTTCAGTGAATTCCCTCAGCAGGCTTGCAAGCCCCTGAGCGCTTAGATCACGCTGCTGGATCAACAACGCGGCTCCCGCATTGCTTAGCCATTGCGCGTTGCGAGTCTGGTGGTCGTCGACGGCATGGGGAAACGGGATGAACACAGCGGCCTTCCCGGCAGCCGCAATCTCGCACACGGTTGTGGCTCCAGCACGGCAGATCACGAGATCGGCCCAGTCGTAAGCGGCGGCCATGTCGTCGATGAATGCCTGAACTCGGAGACTATCGTCCGGAGCAAGTCCCGCTTGTAGGTAGGCTGCCAGTGCCTGCTCGACATTGTTGCGCCCCACCTGATGCAGAACCTGCGGCCGCATTTGTGGATCCAGAATCCGCAATGCCTCCGGAATCATCCGGTTGATGGCAACAGCCCCCAGACTGCCGCCCAGCACAAGCACACGCAGCGCCCGTGCAGCAGAAGTCACGCGCGCCTGGGGATCCACAAGCGCACCAATCTCAGCTCGCACCGGATTGCCGGTGCTGATTGCTCCGGTGCTCGGCTCGAAAGTGCCGGGAAATGCTTGCATTACACGATTGGCAATCAACGCCAGCAGACGATTGCTGAGACCGGCAATGGCGTTCTGCTCGTGGATCAGCAAGGGTTTGCCTGACAGCTTTGCAGCAACTCCACCTGGACCCGTGACATAGCCGCCCATACCGAGCACGCAACACGGCTGCACTTGCTTGAGCACGCGCAGCGTTTGCATGATGGCCCGCACAATCATGAATGGTGCACCCAGCACGCTGAGTTTGCTCTTGCCGCGCAGCCCGCGGGCATCAATTCGGTGCAGCACAATGTCAGTATTGCGAAGCACTTCTACTTCCAGGCCAGCAGGTGTTCCCAGCCATTCCGTGCGATAGCCGCGACTCTGCAGATTGCGAGCGATGCTCAATGCCGGAAAAATATGACCGCCGGTGCCCGCCGCCATGATCAGCACAGTGCCTTTCGTCACCTTTGCAGAATGTTGAGCCGCATTCATCGTGAGCCCCTCCTTGCCATGGGGGCGCTGGACAGTGAATGCTCATACTGAATGCGAACCAGAATTGCGACCATGAAGCAGCTGACCAGAAGGCTGTTGCCGCCGTAACTCAGGAATGGCAATGTCAGCCCCTTGGTTGGAAGCAGCCCGATATTGACACCAACATTGATGAGCGTCTGACACGCGAAAAGCATCGCAATGCCGTAGGCCACGTAGGCCTGAAACAGGTCACCGGTGGCTTCAACTTTCTTGCCGATGCTGAACGCCTGGGCAATGAGGGCAATGAACAGCCCGATCACGACACTCACGCCAAGCAGGCCGAACTCCTCCGCGACAATCGCAAGGACGAAGTCAGTGTGGGCTTCGGGCAGGAAGTAGAGTTTCTGGATGCTGTTGCCCAGCCCTTCACCGAACCACCCGCCGCGCCCAAAGGCAATCAGGGCCTGGGTCAGCTGGTAACCTTCACCATAGACATACTCGGCAGCCCACGGATTCATGAAGGATTCAAAGCGATCCAGCACGTAGGGCTTCATGATCGCCAGCGCCACGACGCCCGCGACACAGACCAGCAGTACAAGTGCGAAACGATGCAGCTTTGCACCCGACAGAAATATCATGCTGAAGCAGGTCCCGATCATGATCACCATAGCGCCGTGATCTGGCTCAAAATGCAGAAGCACGATTGCAATGACCAGCAACAGCATCGGCTTCAGAAAGCCAATCCAGGAACCGATCACTTCTTCACGACGTCGGTCCAGATACGCTGCCAGATAGAACACCATGAACAACTTGGCCATCTCGGAGGGCTGCAGGTTGTAGAAACCAAGATTGATCCAGCGCGAACTGCCATTCACTTCATGTCCCACACCCGGGACCAGAACGAGTGCGAGCAGAAGGTAAGAAGCCACCATGAGCAGACCACTGACGCCATACCAGAAGTGCATCGGCACCAGCAGTGTGCCCAGTGCAATCAGCAGAGCCAGTACGGTGAAGAACACCTGGCGCTTCAGGAAGAAAAAAGGATCACCATACTGACTGTTGGCAATCTCGACGGAAGCGGAGGTCATCATCAGCAGACCGATGGTCATCAGCAGCAACATCACCACAACCAATACATTGAGCTGGCCGCGGGCCGCCACGGGTCGGAATATGGCAGGGGATGCTGTGTGCAGGCTCATGACAACGCCTCCACTGCCTGGGTAAAGACACGGCCGCGATGCGCGAAGTCGGTGAACATGTCAAGACTCGCGCAAGCCGGCGAAAGCAGCACGACGTCGCCCGGCTGGGCATTTTCGGTAGCCAGTTGCACGGCAGCCTCCATGCTCGAAGCAAGCACCACCTGCACACTGTGTTTGAAAACCGCGGCAATCCTGCCTGCGTCACGACCGATCAGAATGGCAAGGCGCACAAATCGCGCAACGACGGGCAGCATGGGAGAAAAATCTGCTTCCTTGCCGATTCCACCGGCAATCAGCACCAGCTTTCCCGTGGCCAGTTCGCCGAGACTTTCAATCGCGACAATGGACGCTCCCACGTTGGTGCCCTTGGAATCATTGTAATAGTTCACTCCGGCATGCACGCGCACCCACTGACAGCGGTGTGGCAGCCCGGGGAACTGGCGAAGTGCTTCGAGCATGGCTGTGACCGGCAAACCAACTGCTTCTCCCAGAGCAAGGGCGGCGAGCGCATTGGCAACATTGTGCTTGCCGGCGATCTTCATCTCGTCGGCCGCCAGCGCTACAGTATTGCCGCGCGCAAGAAAAGTTCGGCCCTGTTGAGTCAGAACGCCCCACACATCGCTTGCTGGCGCATCAAGTCCGAAACTGCTCACAGAGCGGGAGTCGGCTCCTGATGGTTCTGTCAGCACATCGTCTCTGTTAAGCACGATGTGCTGACATCCTCGGAAGATTCTTTGTTTTGCTGCAGCGTAATCCTGCACGCTGGCGTAACGGTCCATGTGATCGTCGCTGATATTGAGAATCACCGCGGCTCTGGCTCCCAGCATGCTGGTAGTTTCAAGCTGGAAACTCGACAGCTCGAGAACATACAACTCCCTGGGCTCTCCTCGAAGCAAGTCCAGTGCCGGTGCAGCTTCGGCTCCGTCCAGATTCCCGCCAATCGCTACATTGATTCCGGCCGCGCGAGCCATGGCACCCAGCAGAGATACCACTGTACTTTTTCCATTCGACCCTGTGACCGCCAGTATCGGTGAGTTCACAGCCTTGCTGAAAATATCGATGTCCCCGGTGACGGCAACGCCCGCCTCGATTGCTGATCGAATCGCTGGCGTATCCAGGCTTATGCCTGGACTGACGATCAGCTCATCGGCGTCTCTCAGCAGCGCAGCAGGAAACTCACCGAGAGTGAGGGGTGCTAGCGGAAACTCGCGAGTGAACTCGGCAAGCCCAGGCGGATTCATGCGACTGTCCACAACGGAAAACGCAACACCAACAGAATGCAGATAGCGGGCAACAGACAATCCAGTCTTGCCCAATCCCACAATGATTCTGTTCTTGAATGCGGCGTTCACGATTGCCTTTATTCCTCTGTTGATTTCAGCGCAATTTCAATGTAGCCAGTCCGAACAGGACGAGCATCACAGTGATGATCCAGAAACGAACAATAACGCGGGGCTCCGGCCATCCTTTCAATTCGAAATGGTGATGCAGCGGCGCCATGCGGAAGATGCGCTTGCCAGTCAGCTTGAAAGAGCCAACCTGCAGGATTACGGAAACCGTTTCCATCACGAATACGCCACCCATGATGAACAGCACGATCTCGTGGCGCGCAATGACTGCCACAACTCCCAGTGCCGCACCTAGCGCCAGAGCTCCCACATCCCCCATGAAAACCTGCGCAGGGTAGGTGTTGAACCACAGGAATCCGAGCCCTGCTCCCACCAGAGTGCCGCAGAAAATCACCAGCTCTCCGGCACCCGCCACGTAGGGAATGCGCAGATACTCTGAAAATTCCACGTGTCCGGAGAGGTAGGCGATCATGCCCAGTGCACCGCCCACCATCACCGTTGGCAGAATGGCAAGTCCGTCAAGGCCATCCGTCAGATTGACTGCATTGCTGCTGCCAACAATGACGAAATAGCTTAGCAACACGAAGAAAATGCCAGCGTTGATGGAGACATCCTTGAAGAACGGCACGATGTAATGCGTTTCGGCAGGGCCAAGTGCGGAGTAATACAGAAAAAGCGCAGCCCCGAACCCAACGACGGATTGCCAGAAATATTTCCAGCGTGCCGGCAGTCCCTTGGGGTTCTTCTCGAACACCTTGCGATAGTCGTCAACCCAGCCAATGGCTCCAAACATCAGCGTCACGACCAAAGTCGTCCAGACATAATGGTTGCTCAGATCAGACCACAACAGCGTGCTCACCAGCATACTGACCAGGATCAATGCGCCACCCATCGTAGGAGTACCGGCCTTGCTGAAATGACTGGACGGGCCGTCATTGCGAACCACCTGCCCGATCTGCAGATAATTGAGACGACGGATCATCCACGGACCGATGATCAGCGAGATCATCAGTGCTGTAAGAATGCTGAAGATTCCCCGTACCGTGATGTACTGGATGACGGCGAAGCCGCTGTCGATCTGAGTCAGATAGTTGGCAAGCCAGACGAGCATTATGGGGTTTCTCCCGAGATGAGTTTTTTGACTACGCGTTCCATCGCCGCACTGCGGGAACCCTTGATCAGCACACTGGATTGGGTGTTGGAATTGGCCAGGGCATGGGAGATCAGCCCGGCAATCTTTTCGAAGTGCATAGCTCCGTCACCAAAGCCAGCGGCTGCATGGGCGCTGAGTGGTCCAGATGCCCAAAGCGCTTCGATCCCCTTGTTTCGCGCGTATTCACCAACGTCGCGATGGGCGACCGCACTGTCCGCGCCCAGCTCGCCCATGTCACCGATTATCACGATGCGTCTGCCCGGAAAGCCGGCGAGCACGTCGATGGCTGCACGAAAAGACGACGGACTGGCGTTGTAGGTGTCGTCCACCAGAGTGGCGCCATTGTGCGCGCCAGCCAGACAAAGGCGCCCGGCGACAGGCCTTACCAGGGCGAGCCCGGCGCGGACATCATCCAGTGAGGCGCCCGCTGCAAGACTTGCGGCACTGGCTGCCAGCGCATTGACGATGTTGTGCACACCCAGAAGTCCGAGCGTGATGGTGCAATGGCCGGCCGGTGAGTGCAGTGTGAAACAGGTGCCTTTCAGCGGATCCGTCTGCACATCGCTGGCGTGGCAATCCGCAGTTGACGATTGCATGCCAAAGCGCAGCACACGGCGGCTTCCTGCTCGGGCTTGCCAGATGGAAAAGTGCGGGTCATCCGCGTTGAGCACTGCTGTACCATCGGCCGGCAACCCATCGATGATCTCGCCTTTGGTGCGCACGACACCTTCCAGACTGCCGAAACCTTCGAGATGTGTGGCTGCCGCATTGGTCAACACGGCCACGTGCGGCCTTGCCAGGCGAACGGTGCGGGCAATCTCGCCCAGGCCGCTGGCCCCGAGTTCAACGACAGCACATTCGTGTGACGCGTCCAGCGCCAGCAGCGTCAATGGCACACCGATGTGATTGTTGAGATTGCCGCGTGTCACAAGGACCTTGCGGGACACCCCAAGAATCTGTCCGATCATTTCCTTGACGGTCGTCTTGCCCTGACTCCCGGTGATCGCAACTACCCGCGCCTGTGAACGCTGTCGGTTCAACAGCGCCAGCTCGCCCAATGCATGAGTGGTATCTGCGACCAGCAGACTGGACGCCTGCGCCGCATCGGGCGCACTGACAACAGCTGCACTGGCTCCTTTCTCGAATGCCTGCCGGACAAACTGATTGCCATCGAAATGCTCGCCTTCCAGTGCCACATACAAGTCACCTGGCAGCAGGGTGCGGGTATCAAT
>Ga0255137_1000010_pt1 | contig 49873 bp, 55 predicted proteins | sample Law_Atlam_RepC_8_FD_188548 | JGI IMG/M metagenome (GOLD analysis project Ga0255137, IMG submission 188548) | Freshwater microbial communities from St. Lawrence River, New York, United States - Law_Atlam_RepC_8d | ecosystem: Environmental > Aquatic > Freshwater > River | place: USA: New York... | reverse complement strand
CACCCAAGACCTCGCCTTCGCCCACCGCTTCGCCTGCCTGAAAGTACAGCTCGCCCACGCGCCCGGGCTGGTTGGCGCGGATTTCGTGCTCCATTTTCATGGCTTCCAGAATGACCAACACGTCGCCAGCGGCCACGGTCGCACCGGGGGCCACCAACCACTGAACCAGTTGCGCCTGAAGGGGGGAATGGATGTTGTGCATCCATTCATTGTGCGCGGCTGCCCCGGCGACAGCGGGTCAAGTCCGGGACAATTTAAACTGGGTTTTTCCATGCGTCCAAACAAGCCCATGAACTTTGAACCCCTGATCGAACTGACTCGCAACGGCATCCAGGTGCACATGGGTGCGCTGGCCGTGACCGACACCGAAGGCCGTGTGCTGGCCCAGGTGGGCAACCCGCATTGGCTGTGCTTCACCCGCTCCACCCTCAAGGCCATGCAGGCGCTGCCGCTGGTGCAGTCGGGCGGGGTGGCGCATTTCGGTTTCACGCCCACCGAGCTGGCCCTGATGTGCGCCAGCCACAACGGCGAAGACATGCATGTCGAGCAGGTCACATCCATCCTGCGCAAAAGTGGCAGCAACACGCGCCAGATGCGCTGCGGCTGCCATGTGCCCTACCGCTTTACTTTTTTTGACCGCCCCATGCCCGAAGGCTTTGCCTACGACGAGCGGCACCACAACTGCAGCGGCAAGCACAGCGGCTTTCTGGCCTACTGCGTGCAGCACGGCCTGCCCACCAACAGCTACACCGAGGTGGACCACCCGCTGCAACAAAAGATTCGGCAGGCCGTGGCGCACCTGGCGGGTCTGCGCGAAGAAGATCTGGCGCTGGGCATCGACGGCTGCTCGGCCCCCAACTACGCCATGCCCCTGTCGCGCCTGGCCCGCAGCTATGCCCGGCTGGCCCAGCCGAAGTCAGAAGGCCTGTACGGCGAGAGCCTGCAACAACTGGGCGGGGCCATGAGTGCCCACCCCGAGCTGGTCTCGGGCACCGGCCGCAACGACGCCGACTTCATGCGGGTCAGCCGGGGCGACTGGGTCACCAAAGTGGGTGCAGACGGCGTGCAGGTGGTGGGCAGTCGCTCGCGGGGTCAGGCCCTGGCCATCAAGATCATGGACGGCAACAAAGCGGCACTGTTTGCCGCCACCGTGGAGGCGCTGGACCAACTGGGCTGGCTCGACGATGCGCAGCGCCAGGCACTGGAACCCTGGCGCGCGCAGGTGCTGCTCAATGTCGCCGGGGTGCCTGTGGGCGAGCGGCGCAGCCTGTTCCAGCTGCGCACGGGCGAGGGCGCCTGAAACTCAGGTCTTGAGCGTTCAGCGTTGGCCAAAAATCGCCGTGCCCACCCGCACCATCGTGCTGCCCTCGGCAATGGCGGCTGCCATGTCAGCGCTCATGCCCATCGACAAGGTGTCCAGCGGCAAGCCTTGCTGGCGCAAAGCCTCGAAAAGCGCTTGGGCCTGAGCGTGCACCGCCCGCATCTGCGCTTCGGTCTCGGCGGGCTCGGGAATGGTCATGAGGCCGCGCAACTGCAAGCGCGGCAAGGCGGCCACGGCCTGCGCCAGCGCGGGCAGCTCTTGCGGGCTCACACCCGATTTGTTTTCGCCGCCGTCTATGTTCACCTGAATGCACACCTGCAAGGGCGGCAGCTCGGGCGGGCGCTGCTCGGACAGGCGCTGGGCAATTTTGAGGCGGTCCACACTGTGCACCCAATCGAAATGCTCGGCCACCCAGCGCGTCTTGTTGCTCTGGATCGGGCCGATGCAGTGCCACTGCAACGGCAAATCGCGCAAGGCGGTGATTTTGTCCACCGCTTCCTGGATGTAGTTTTCGCCAAAGGCGGTTTGCCCGGCCGCATAGGCCTGCCGCACCGCATCAGGCCCCCAGGTTTTGGACACGGCCAACAGCTGCACGCTGTCCGGTGCACGGCCTGCGGCCTGGCAAGCGGCCTGAATTTGCGCCCGCACACGGGCGATGTTGTCGGCAATCGAGGAGTTCATGGTCTGAGCGTACCAAAAGCGGCGCTGTCACCCCTGATGTCTCGCAATGGTCAGCCCAAAGCACCCGGTGCGCGCCAGAACACCGACAGGCTGACAAAATAGCCGTTTTATCCACTTCACAACGAGACACCCATGAGCCAAATCGCTGCCAAAACCTACGATGCCACCCCCGCCAAGAAAGTCGCCTTTTTGGGCCTAGGCGTGATGGGCTACCCCATGGCCGGCCACCTGGCGCGTGCCGGGCACCACGTCACCGTGTACAACCGCAGCGCCGCCAAAGCCGCTGCCTGGGCCGCCGAATGCCCCGGCAACGCCACCGCCCCCACACCGCGTGAAGCGGCAGCGGGTGCCGACATCGTGTTTGCCTGCGTGGGCAACGATGCCGACTTGCGCAGCGTGGTCTTGGGGGCAGATGGCGCTTTTGCGGGCATGAAGCCCGGCGCGATCTTTGTGGACCACACCACGGCCTCGGCCTCCGTCGCCCGGGAGTTGTCGGCGCAAGCGCAAAAACAGGGCCTGCAGTTCATCGATGCCCCCGTCTCGGGCGGTCAAGCTGGCGCACAGAACGGCCTGCTCACCGTCATGTGCGGTGGCGACGCTGCCGCCTTTGACGCTGTCAAGCCCGTGGGCATGGCTTTCTCTCGCGCTTTCACCTTGCTGGGCGAATCCGGTGCGGGCCAGTTGGCCAAAATGGTCAACCAGATTTGCATTGCCGGTCTGGTGCAGGGCCTGTCTGAAGCGATCGCTTTCGGCCAGCAAGCCGGGCTGGACATGCACCAGGTGCTGGACGTGATCGGCAAGGGCGCGGCGCAAAGCTGGCAGATGGACAACCGCGGCAAGACCATGGCCGACGACAAATTCGAATTCGGTTTTGCGGTGGACTGGATGCGCAAGGACCTGGGCTTGGTGCTGGACGAAGCCAAGCGCAACGGTGCCCGCCTGCCTGTGACCGCCCTGGTTGACCAGTTTTACGCCGATGTCCAAAAAATGGGCGGCGGCCGCTGGGACACCTCCAGCCTGATCCGTCGCCTGCGCTGAGCGGCTAACCACAGGTCATCGCCAGCCGCTCAACGCGGCTGAGATGGCCTTGGCAAAAAAAGAGCGGCCCACAGGCCGCTCTTTTTTTGGGCGCATCCCCGGTGTCACTTGGCCAACGGTGGCTGGCTCAAGCGCTTGAGTTCTTCTTCAGAAATCTCGTCAAACACGCGCACAACTTTGGTCACGCCACCGATGCCGCGCACGATGTCGCTGGCACGTTTGGCTTCACGGGCGGTCACGCGGCCCATCAAATACACGATGCCCCGCTCGGTGACCACTTTGATCGAGTTGACCTGCAGGTCCTTGGCGTCGATGAAGGCAGCCTTGACCTGGCTGGTGGTCACCGTGTCTTTGGAGCGCTGGGTCAGGCTGCTGGGGGGTGCCACCGCCAAGTCGTTCACCACAGACTGCACGTTTTCCTGGCTTTGCGCCAATTTTTCAGCGCGGTCCTTGTCGGCCTGCGTGCGGGCCTCGCCAGTGAGCAGCACCTTGCGGTTGAAGCTGGTCACATTCAGGTGCACACGGTCACCCAGCTCCTGGCGCACGGCGCTGGCCACTTTGAGCTCGATGCCCTCGTCTTCCACCTGCGCACCCGTGGTGCGTCGGTCGGTGGCCACAATGCCGGTCATGACCGCGCCGCCCACGATCAACGGTGCGCAGCCGGAGAGCGCCGTCAAGGTGCTGGCCAACACGGCACTGGTCAAAACCCAAGATTGAAGATTGCGTTTCATTTAAACAGGCTCCTGTTCACCCAACAACTGGGTGTCAATTCCATCACACAGACAGTGCAGCACCAGGTGCTGCACCTCACGAATTCTTGCCGCCCGCTCGTGCGGCACGCACACATGTACATCGGTTTCACGCAACTGGCGGGCCAGGCCGCCGCCATGGTGTCCGGTCAAGGCCAGCACCGTCATTTCACGGTCGTGGGCGGCCTGAACCGCGTCGATCAGGGCCGGCTCACCGCCATCGGCACTGATGAGCACCAACACATCACCGGTTTGGCCCAGTGCCAGCACCTGGCGGGCCAAGGCCTGACCATCGGCCCAGCGGGTGGCCGTCAAGGCGTCCGAGGCCAATGCCATGGCCGCCAAACCCGGGCGCTCACGCTCAAACCCGCCCACCAGCAAATTGGCCAGGTACTGGGCCAATGCAGCAGATGGGCCCATGCCACCGACCAGAACTTTGCCACCCCCTGTAACGCAGGCCAGAACCGCCTGAACAGCCGCATCCACAGGCTTGGCCAAGGTCTCGGCCACCTGGTAGTGCAGATCGGCACTGTCGATGAAATGTTGTTGGATTCGAAGGTCTAGCATGCGCAGGGAATGATAACCCCGCCCACAGCGCTGCCGCCCTGAAATACAGTTTTTTACCCGGGATTTCAGGCGGCATCAAAAGCGGCCTGCAGCCATTGCGGACCGGTCGCCTCGATGGTCACCACGTCAAAGCGTGCCGGGGGCAGTTGACGCCATCGCAAAAGGTAATGGTGGGCCGCAAAAACAATGCGTCTTTGCTTGGCGTGGCCAATGCTCGCGGCCGCCCCGCCATGGTCGGTGCGGCTGCGTTTTCTGACCTCGACAAACACCACCGTGCCATCACCCGCCTGCATGATCAGGTCGATTTCACCGCCGCCACGGCCGGGCGTCCGATAATTGCGCTGCAGCAGGCGCAAACCGCGCGCCTGCAAATAGGCCAGCGCCTCGTCTTCGCCCGCATCACCCCGGGCCTTGGTGGTCTGGCCCACCTTGTCTTTTTTGAGGAATTGCATTGACGCCCTCTCCCTTGTCTGCCTCGTTCGCCAAAGCCCTGGAGGCCGCGCACGACGCCGCCGGATCGCAAAACCACCCGGCCAGCACACTGTATGTCGTGGCGACCCCGATTGGCAACCTCGCCGACATCAGCCTGCGTGCCTTGCATGTTTTGTCGCAGGTGGATGCCGTTGCCTGCGAGGACACCCGCCACACCCAGCAGCTGCTCAGGGCCTATGGTCTGGACCGCCCTGGCTCGCAGCTGTTGGCGGTTCACCAGCACAACGAAGCCGAAGCCGCCCACAACGTAATCACCCGCCTGGGCCAAGGCGAGCGGGTGGCGTACGTGAGCGACGCAGGCACCCCCGCCATCAGCGATCCCGGCGCCCGGCTGGTGAGCGCCGTGCGCCAAGCCGGTTACCGCGTGTTGCCCTTGCCGGGGGCCAGCAGCGTAACCACCGCGCTCAGCGCCTCCGGGATGACGGGTGACAACGGTTTTGTGTTCGCGGGTTTTTTACCCAGCAAGTCAGCCGAACGCGCACGCGCCGTGCAAAGCCTGGCGATGGAAAGCCGTGCCGTGGTGCTGCTGGAAGCACCGCACCGCATCGAAGCCTTGGCACAAGCGCTGTCGGTGCTGGGCGAACGCGTCATCACTGTCGGGCGCGAGTTGACCAAGCAATTTGAACAAATCGAAACCCTCAGCGCTCAGGCCCTGCCGGGCTGGCTGACTGAAAAACCCGAGCGCCTGCGCGGTGAGTTTGTGCTGGTGCTGCACGACGCGCCAGTGGCGGCATCTGCAGGCGAGGGCCTGCGGGTGTTGCAAGTGCTACTGCCCGAACTGCCCCTGAAAACCGCCGTCAAACTCGCTGCCGAGATCACGGGCGAGTCCAAAAACGAGCTTTACGACAAGGCCCTGGCGCTGAAGAACGGCTGACCGCTGCGCAAGCGGCCGCTCGCATATGGGATCAGCCTTTTGGTGGGAGCGAGCCCCTGCTCGCGAATTTTGGCCGGAGCCACATCACGCATTCGGCCGCAGGGGCAGCCTCCCACAACAAAGGCTTCAAATTTTTTACAGCACGGGTGCCGCTAGCATAGGGTTTCAGCGCTTGCGCAGACCCAGCCACATGACGGTGGCGACCACCACCAAAGCGCCGACCAATTACATAGGGGCGATCGTTTGCCCCAACAGCGCCCAGGCCAGCACCAGCGCAAAGACCGGCTCCACATTCATGATGGCCGAGTTGCCCACCACGCCCAACTTGGGCAGCACGGTGAACATGATGGTAAAGGCCGTGCCGTACAAAAATGTCAGGGCCCCCAGGCCCCACCAGCCTGCACTGGCGTTGGGCAAATGGATGCCGCTTTGGGTCAGCGCCACCACAGCCGCCAAAATCGCCACCGTGCCCATGGTGGTGAAAGTGCGCAAGCGTCCATCCACATCGGCTGCTTCGTGCTGGGTGATGACCAGCGCCAAACCGAAGGTGGCGGACGCGGCCAGCGCAAATGCCACGCCTGCGCCAATCTGGCCCCAGTGCTCGGCAGCCCCAAGGCCTGAAGCCGCGCCCAGCACATCCAGCGCCAGCGCCAGACCCAGCAGTATCACCGGCATCGCCAGCAAGACCATGCGCTCAGGGCGGTGGCCGTACAGGACACGCGCCCAAAACGCGGTCAACAAAGGGTAGGTGTTGAAGGCCAGCAAGGCCAAGGCCACGGGCAAGCGTGCCACGGCCGAGTAAAGGCAAACACTTTGAATGGCGATCAAAGCGCCGATCAGCAAGAGGCTTTTTCGGTGACGGCCCGTGAGTTGCAGCGAGACCTTTTGTTGCCACAGAATCAAGGCGACCACGAAGGCGGTGACGGTGCTGCGAAAGGTGACGGCGGTCACCACGTCCACCCCATGGTTGAAGGCCGTGCGGGCCGCAACATGGTTGGCGCCCATCATCAGGGCGATCAGCAAGAGCGTGAGGAATCCGGTCAGGGACAACCGGGACAAGGGAGCGGGGGGTGCTGAGGCAGAGGACATGGGGGCAATTTAACGCCCCGCAAGCCCGGGAGATGACATCCAAGCGACTGGATGAAGGGGGTCAGGCCCCGGCGTAGGTGTTGGCAGCGCGTTTGTTTTTCAGTCGCTCTGCGCGGGCCATGGCCTCGTGGATGTCGTCGCGTTCGATGTCCTGCACGGTCTTGAAATACAGAACACCCAGAAAAACCATCAAAACACCCAAGAGAAGCATTGAAATCAACATAAAAGCACCTTTTAATACCAAAGCATCTAGAATTGTTTGCTGAGGTGATTATGAGCGAAAGATACTGCTTAAGTTGTTAAAGATTGTTAGATGGGTGCCGTTCAACGGTCAGCGCGGGCCTCGTACAGCCCCAGCCCTTGGGCATGCAAGCGGCTGAGGCCCAGCAAAACATCGGTCAGTGGCGTTGGGACCTGGGTGAGTTGACCCAACTCACGCACCGCCGACACCAGCGCATCGAGCTCCACAGGCTTTGACGCCTGCACGTCCTGCAGCATGGAGGTGCGAAACGCCCCCAGTTTGCGCGTCACCGCATGACGGTCTTCTGGCTCCTGCGCAATGGGGATGCCGATCTGTGCCCCGATGGCTTTGGCTTCGAGCATGACGCCCGAGACGAATTGGCGCACCAAGGGGTCGTCCAGGATCCGATCGGTGGTGGCCCCGGTGAAGGCGCTGATCGGGTTGATCGTCATGTTGCCCCAAAGTTTGTACCAAATGTCTTTCTGGATTTGCGGCGACAGCGTGGCATTGAAGCCCGCCAGAAGCAGCAGCGCGTGCAGCGCTTGCACACGCGGGGTGTTCTCTCCAGAAGGCTCGCCCACGATCAGGCCGTCACCAAAGTGGTGGCGAATGACGCCAGGCGCATCCACCGAGCAGCTGGCGTGGACCACGCAGCCGATGATGTGCCGCGCAGGGAAGGCACGGGCGATGGCACCGCCCGGGTCCACCGCGTCGAGCGAACGCCCAGCCACCGGGCCACCGAAACCCTGCAAAAACCACCACGGCACACCGTTCATGGCCGTCAGCACCACGGTGTGCGGGCCGATCAGCGGACCCACCTGCTGTGCCACTGTGGCCAAGGCCGGGGCCTTGACAGCGATCACCACCAGGTCCTGCTCGCCCAGCGCTGCAGCATCGCTGGAGGCCTTCACGGGCACGGTGTGCAACTCACCGCCTTGGTGCAATTGCAAGCCGTGCTGCTGCAAAGCTTGCAGCGTGTCCCCGCGTGCCAGCACGCTCAGCTGCGCACCGGCACGCGCCAAATGCACGCCCATCCAGCCGCCGATGGCTCCTGCACCCACGATGGCGATTTTTTGGAATGGCATCTCGTTCATCTTGTCGTTCATGCACGCCACCCCGCATCGATGCGATCCACCTGGCGCACCAGGGCATCAAACACATCCTGTCCTGCACCGTGGTTCGGGTTGAACTGCAGCGCGTCGCGCGTGCACTTGGCGGCAATCGCTTCGGGCACGGGAATCGGTGTGCCCATGCTTTGCGTAGCCAGCTGGATTTCGCAGGCGCGCTGCAGCGTCCACAAGATCGCAAAGGCCTGCGGCAAGGTATGGCCCCAGGACAACAAGCCATGGTTGCGCAAAATCACGGCGGGCTTGTCGCCAATGCTCTGGAGCACACGCGGGCCCTCTTCGGCGTGGATGGTGATGCCCTCGAAGTCGTGGTAAGCCACCATGCCGTGCAACTGCGCCGAATAAAAATTGCTTTGCGACAGGCCCCCCTCCAGGCACGCCACCGCCACGCCCGCCGTGGTGTGGGTGTGCATCACGCAGTGCGCGCCTTCGATGCCGCCGTGCAGCGTAGCATGCACCACGAACCCGGCGGGGTTGACCTTGTAGGGCGAGCCATCGAGCACCTCGCCTTGCAGGTTGATCTTGACCAGGTTGCTGGCGGTGACTTCGCTGTAATGCAGCCCAAAAGGGTTGATCAAGAAATGCTTTTCACCCCCCGTGGCGCTGTCGGGCAGACGCAGCGTGATGTGGTTGTAGATCATCTCGGTCCAGCCGAGCATGGCAAACACGCGGTAGCAGCTGGCCAGCTGGCGTCGCGCCTGCCATTCATCAGGGTGCATGTGCGCTGGGGCAGGCACATCGGTGGGCACAGATTTCAAAATGGCATTCATGGCGCGAACTCCAGACCTATAAAAATCAAGCCTCGGCGGTGAAGCCAATGGTCTTGACGATGGGGGCCCACTTGGCCGTGTCCTTGCGGATCAGCTCGGTGAGCTCGGCGGGCGAGCTGGACATGGCCTCGAGGCCAAAAGTGGCCAGGCCGTCGATCACGTCCTTGGATGCCAGGGCGCTCTTGACGGCCGCATTCAGGCGCGCCACCACCTCGGGCGTGGCCTTGGCAGGCAGGAAGAAGGCGAACCACTCGCTGTGCACCATGTCCTTGAGGCCTTGCTCAGCGTAAGTGGGTACATCGGGCGCGAAACGGTTGCGCTTGGCACCCGATGTGGCCAGGATGCGCACCTTGCCCGTGGGCAGGTGCTGGGTGATGTCACCGATGGGGCCGCTGACTGCTGCGATCTGGCCGCCCAGCAGGTCGAGCATAGCCGGTTGGGTGCCACGGTAAGCGACGTGCTTGATCTCGACCCCGGCATGGCGTCCGAGCAAAGCGCCCACAAAGTGCGGTGTAGAGCCTGCGGCGGGCGAGCCGAAGTTGGCCAAAGTGGGGTTGGCCTTGGCCCAGGCCATGAAGTCGTTGATGTTCTTGACGCTGTCGGGCACAGCCGGGCCCACGGCAAAGCCGAAGTCGAACACGCAAGCCAAAGACACCGGGCTCAGGTCGGTGGCCGGGTCGTAGCTGAGCTTTTTGTAGATGTGCGGGTAAATCGTCAGCATCGAGGTGGGCGTCTGCAGCATGGTGCTGCCATCGGCCGGCTGGCTCTTGACGAACTGAATGGCGATCTGACCGCCCGCACCCGTCTTGTTTTCGACCACAGCGGTCTTGGCATAGCTGCCCGTCAGGCGAGCGGCCACGCGGCGGCAAGTGGTGTCCGAGGTGCCCCCAGCGGCAAAGCCGGTGACGATCTTGAAGTTGTCAATCTGGGCCTGGGCCATGACCTGCTGGCCCAATGTGGCCAGTACAGCGCCGGCACTGACGGATTGGACGAATTGACGACGGGAAATGCGCATGGAAGTCTCCTGGTTGAATGTGAAAAACGCTCGCTGAAAAATGGAATGGGGCCACCGGCACCGTGTCAATAAGTCTGGCCTTTGTCGGCCGACACCGCCTTGACTGTGGTTTTGAAGTGCGCAGCCAGCTCGGCAGTCTGGCGCATCAGGATTTGCGTGTCCAGACCCACCGCGACAAACACTGCGCCCAGTTTCAAGTACTGCTCGGCCAACTGACGGTCGGGGGTCAGGATGCCCGGCGCCTTGCCGGCTTTCAGGATGCGGGCGATCGCGTCGGCAATCGCGGCCTGCACATCGGGGTGCGCGGCGTTGCCCACATGGCCCATGGAGGCCGAGAGGTCGGCCGGGCCAATGAACACGCCGTCCACGCCGGGCGTGGCGACGATGGCATCGAGGTTCTTCAGCGCTTCGCGTGATTCGACCTGCACCAGCAGGCAAACCTCTTCGTTGGCGCGCTTGAAGTAGTCGCTGTAGTGACCCCAGCGCGAAGCACGTGCCCCGGCCATGCCCCGCACGCCGCCCTGCCCGTCGTCTTGCGGGTAACGCATGGCACGCACCAACTGCGCGGCCTGCTCGGCGGTATCGACCATGGGCACCAGGATGTTTTGCGCCCCCAGGTCGAGGTATTGTTTGATGAGCGCCGTCTCCCCCACAGGTACACGGCACACCGGGTGGCTGACGGGGTAAGCAGCCAGGGTTTGCAACTGGGCCTGGATGCTGGACAGATCGTTGGGCGCGTGTTCACCGTCAATCACCAACCAATCGAATCCGGCCAAAGCACAGATTTCGGCGGTGTAGGCGCTGGCCAGTCCCATCCAGAGGCCGATTTGAGGGCGTTTGTCTTGGAGCGCTTGCTTGAAGAGATTCACAGGGGTGTTCATGGGTCAGTTCCTTGGGTGATGGCTTAGAAGAGGGTGCTGATCGGGCCTGGCGGGCCTGGCCCGATCAGCGTGGGCATTCGTAGCGGCCAGGTGTTAAGTGAACTTGAACTCCAGCTTGCCCAAAGGCCCGTAGTCCGCGTCGAACACATCGCCTACTTTAGCCGGAGCTGGTTTGGTGAAGGAGCCGGCCAGCACGATCTCGCCAGCTTGCAAATGTTCGCCCCAAGGCGCGAGCTTGTTGGCCAACCAGGCGATGCCCACGGCCGGGTGGCCCTGCACGCCCGCAGCCAGACCCGTTTCCTCAACCACGCCGTTCTGGCGCAGCACCGCACCGCACCAGGGCAAGTCGGTGGTGAGCGGGTCGACCCGCTTGGCGCCGAGCACGATGCCCGCGTTGGCCGCGTTGTCGCTGATGGTGTCGTAGACCTTGCGCATCACCTTGGTGTGGCGGTCGAACTGCTCGATGCGCGAGTCGATGATCTCGATGGCGGGTGTCACGTAATCGGTGGCCTCCAGGACCTGCTGCACCGTCACATGGGGGCCGCGCAGTTCTTTTTTGAGGATGAAGGCCAGCTCCACCTCGACACGCGGCGCGATGAAATTCGTGAACGGGATGTCCAGCACCTGACCGGGCGTGCAGGTGTAGAGCATGTCATCCAGCAGGGTGCCGTAGTCGGGCTCGTCGATCTGGCTGGAGACCTGCATGGCGCGGCTGGTCAGGCCAATCTTGTGGCCAATCAGGGTGCGCCCTTCGGCGAACTTGATCTGCATCCAGGCGCGGTTGATGCGGTAGCCATCGTCGATGGTCATGCCCGGAAAGCGCTTGGAAAAGTGCTCGATCTGGGTGCGCGATTTTTCGGACTGGTTGAGCTCTTGCGCGAGCTGCTGGATCAAGGCGTCGTCAAACATATCGGCGTTCCCACAAAAGTCAGATTCAATGTCACGTCAGACCTTGTTGAAGAGGGGGTGAAGGTTGCTGTGCTTGGCGTCGAACACCTCGGGGCCAACGTCGATCTGCAGCGTGATGCCGATGTGGCGTTGCGCCATGACCGGGGCAAAAAACGCCTTGGCCACTTCGACCAGGGTTTGGCCTGCCCCTTGCTGCACCGCCTCGCTGCGCCCTCGGCCCATGCGCAGGTTCAGGTACACAAAGGCGTAGTCGCCTGTGCCGCCCGCAGCTTGACCTGCTGCACCGCCATCGGCCACGGCGTAGTGCGGCGCGGGGTAAGCCAGCACACGCGTGCCGCCCGTAGGGAAAACTTGTTGGCCTTGCTCGTCCTGCACGGTGAGCATGGCGTCGGCCATTTGACGGCAGAGGGTGGTCATATTGACCTCGTGGTCAAGCTGGCCGGTGTAGAGGATCACGAGGTGAGGCATGGTGGACCTTCTGACTTTGTCATTCAAGCTTCAAACTTTGTCATGCGAACTTCAGACTTTGTCATCCTCGGGCTTGACCTGAGGATCCATGGTGAACCACAGATGGATCCCGGATCAAGTCCGGGATGACCGTTGTAGCGTCGAAGATGGAATTCACGGAGTCTGGCCAGACGAGGACAAATATTCGGCTTTGTCATGGTCAAAGCCTCGTGCTGATGGCGGTGTAGCCCTCAGCTGCACTGGCCACGGGGGCAGGCACCTGCGAGCCGTCCTGCGGTGTGACTTCAAAAATGGCATTGAGCTGGCCCGTGCCGCTCGCGCCAAAGTACGGGGTCACCATGTCCACTGTGCCGTCATAGCCCGTCCAGCCCAGGGCCCCCATCAGCATGGCGGTGTCGTGCATGAAGCCTTCGCCGTGGCCTTTGCTGGCGTACTCGGGCAGCATCTCGCAAAAGGCTTTCCACTCGCGGTTGGCCCACATCTGCAGCACCTGTTTGTCGAGCTGCTCCAGAAACGGGCTCCAGATCTTGTGGGCGAACTCCGGCGCCAGGCCGTTCTGCGCAAAGCGGTGCGAGAGCGAGCCGCTGGCCAGGAACGCCACCTTGCCGTTGTAATGCTTTTCCACCGCCTCGCGCATGGCCCAGCCCAGGCGGGCGCTGTCGTTGAGGTAATGCACCATGCACAGGGCCGAGACCGAGACCACCTTGAAGTGCTGGTCTTCGTTCATGTAGCGCAGCGGCACCAGCGTGCCGTACTCGGGGTCGAGCGTGGTGTTGTCGTGCGCCAGCGTTTCCACGCCATGTTCATTGGCAACCTTGGCCAGCAGATGCCCCAGCTCGGGGTTGCCGGGCGACTCGAACGCCATGTGGTTGATAAAGTGGGGGAGCTCGTTGCTGGTGTAGCTGCCCTTGAAGTGCGGCGCGCAGTTGATGTGGTAGTTCGCATTCACCAGCCAGTGCGTGTCAAACACCACCAAGGTGTCCACACCGAGTGCGCGGCAGCGGCGGCTGATTTCCTTGTGGCCGTCGATGGCGCTTTGGCGTGTGCCAAAGCGCGGCCCGGGAATCTCACTCAGGTACATGCTGGGCACGTGGGTGATTTTGGCAGCCAATGCGAGCTTACCCATGGCGAACACTCCTGGTGTTTTCGAGTTGTCCCATGATCAGACTCCCCAGTGCGGAATGTGGTGCTCACCCAGCGACACCGCCACGTTTTTGGGCTCGCAGAACACTTCGTAGCTCCAGGTGCCGCCTTCGCGGCCGGTGCCGCTGGCCTTGGTGCCGCCAAAGGGTTGGCGCAGGTCGCGCACATTCTGGCTGTTGACGAAGCACATGCCCGCCTCAATGGCGGCGGCCACGCGGTGTGCTTTACCCAGGTTCTCGGTCCACACGTAGCTGCTCAATCCGTATTCGATGTCGTTGGCTTTTTCAATGGCATCCTGCTCGTCCTTGAACGGGATCAGGCAAGCCACCGGGCCGAAGATTTCTTCCTGCGCGATGCGCATGCGGTTGTCGACGTCGGCAAACACCGTGGGCCAGACGAAGTTGCCGTGCTTGACATGCGCGGGCAGGTCAGCGGCGTAGCCGGGTTGTTGAAGGCCACCACACAGCATCGTGGCGCCTTCTTTGGGTCCGAGTTCGATGTAGCTGCGCACTTTGGCCAGATGGGCTTTGGAGATCATCGGGCCGACGATGGTTTTTTCATCCAGCGGGTCGCCCACGGTGATGCGTTTGGCGCGCTCGGCAAATTTGGCGGCAAAGTCGGCGTAGATGCTTTGCTGCACCAGGATGCGGCTGCCAGCGGTGCAGCGCTCGCCGTTGTTGCTGAAGATCATGAACACAGCGGCATCGAGCGCACGGTCGAGGTCGGCGTCTTCAAAAATCACAAACGGGCTCTTGCCGCCGAGCTCCATGCTGAACTTTTTGAGGCCCGCGCTTTGCACGATGCGGTTACCGGTGACGGTGGAGCCGGTGAAGCTGATGGCACGCACATCGCGGTGGGAAACCAGGGGCTCGCCCGCTTCTTTGCCGTAGCCATGCACCAGATTCAGCACACCCGCAGGCACGCCCGCCTCCAGCGCCAGCTCACCCAAGCGGGCGGCCGTGAGGGGCGACAGCTCGCTCATCTTGAGCACGGCGGTGTTACCAAAGGCCAGGCAGGGCGCGACCTTCCAGGTGGCGGTCATGAAGGGCACGTTCCACGGGCTGATGAGCGCGCACACGCCCACCGGGTGGAACAGGGTGTAGTTCAGGTGCGTGGGCGTGGGGTAGGTGTGGCCGTCCACACGGGTGCACATCTCGGCGAAGTAGTGGAAGTTGTCGGCCGCGCGGGGCACCAGCTGCTTGCCGGTCTGGCTGATGGTCTGGCCACAGTCCTTCGTCTCGGTCTCGGAAATTTCAGGCACATGTTTCGTGACCAGGTCGCCCAGCTTGCGCATGATCTTGGCGCGCTCGGTGGCGGGCGTGGCGGCCCACTTCGGGAAGGCGGCTTTGGCGGCGGCCACGGCGGCATTGACCTCGGCTTCGCCGCCCGAGGCGACTTCGGCCAGCACTTCCTGGGTGGCGGGGTTGACGGTCTCGAAGTAGTCGCTGCCCGCGACGGATTGGCCGTTGATGAGGTGGTCGATTTTCATGTCGTGTCTTTCTTTCAGGCTTGTCGGGGCTGAAGCCACCGACCTACTGGGCTGTCATTCCCGCGAACGCGGGTATGACACATCAGGTGCATGATGTCCGGCTGACCAGATGCCGTGACCTTGCTCATGCGGCCACGATGGTGTTGGTCAATGCGCCGACGCCTTCGATCTCGGTGACGATCACATCGCCGGGCTCCACGTTCACGATGCCGTCAGGTGTGCCGGTCAGGATCAGATCGCCGGGATTGAGCGTCATGAAACTGCTGAAGTATTCGATCAGCGTGGGCACATCAAAAATCATGTCGGCCGTGCTGCCGCTTTGCGTGACCTGGCCATTGACGGTGGTCTGTAACTTGAGCGCCATGGGGTTGGGGATGTCGGCTGCGTCCACCAGCCAAGGGCCAATCGGTGTGCAGGTGTCGCGGTTCTTCACGCGCAGGTTGGGGCGGTACCAGTTTTCCAGGTAATCGCGGATGGCGTAGTCATTGGCCACGGTGTAGCCGGCAATGTGGTCGTAGGCATCGGCCTTCTTCACATGGCGCGCCGTGCGGCCGATCACCACGGCCAGTTCGCATTCATAGTGCATGTACTTCACATCGGCCGGGCGCCTGGTGAAGGCTTTGTGGCCGATCAGCGAGGCTTCTCCCTTCATGAAGGCCAGCGGTTCTTCGGGCGCCTTGAAGGCCAATTCCTTGGCGTGGTCGGCGTAGTTCAGGCCCAGCGCGATCACGGTGCGTGCCTGAGCTGTGGGTGCGAGCGGAGGCAGCCAGACGACCTCGTCAAAAGCCACGCAGCGGCCCTTGTGCGGCCCCTGGGTGATGCGCAGCTGGCCGTCGGCTTCAACGGCTTGCTGGATGGCGCCGGACCAAGCGATGCGGGCGTGTTTCATGCGGCACCTCGAACCGTAGTGATGACCGAGGCAAAGCCTGGCGCGGAAATCTCCACCCGGTCATCGGCTTTGGCGCGTGGGCGCGTGCCGTCTGCCAGGCAGTCGCTGCCCACCATCAGCACATCGCCGGGCTGCAGCGTCATGAACTCGCCCACATCGGCCAGCAGTGTGGGCAGGCTGCGCATCAGACCCCGCAGATCGACGCTTTGCACCCGCTCGCCGTTGCGGCGCACATCCATTTGCAATGTGGCCCAGTCCTGCACCTGGCCGCTCGTGACCTGCGCGGGCAAGCCCAGAAAACCGTCGCGGCAGCGGAACTTGACCGGTGGGCGGTAATAGCTGGTGTGCGGCACGCTCCAGTCATTGAGCAGTACGGCGCCCACGACCTGCGCCTGTTCACCGATCACCAGACCCAGCGTGGCGCCGATGTCCACTTCGCTCACGCCGTCCTGCAGCAGCAGGTCCTGCCCAGCGGGGCAGAAAGTGTTGGCCGTCTTGACGTAAAGCACGGGCGCTTGGGGTGCGGCCTTGTGCGGGTCCTGCGTCATGCGCGCAGACCACAGGTCCCACTCTCGGCGGAAATTCAGCAAGGTGCCGTACACCGTGCCTTTCGGGGTCCATCGGGAGGTCCATGGGTTCATCGTTCTTCTTCCTCGGCCAGTTCCTCGGCGGTTTCGGTGTCAGGGCTTTCCAGCGCGATCAGTTCATCCAGCAGGGCATACATCTGTCTGAGCTTGTCTTTGCCCAACTGCTGCTCCATCCAGCTGTAATGGGCCTCAATGCTTTGCGACAGCGCCTGCACCTTGTCCAAGCCCAGAGCCGTGGCACGCACCACACTGCGGCGGGCGTCCTGCGGGCAGCGCTCGCGCACGATCAGGCCATCGCGCTCCATGCGTGAGAGCACACCGGTCAGACTGGGCCCCAGCAGGTAGGCCTCGCGGGCGACACGACCGGTTTCGATGCCGGCCGGGTCATGGGCATGCTCGCCCAGCACCCGCAGCACACGCCATTGCTGATCAGACAGACCATGCTCGCGCAGGCTGGGGCGCGTGTGGGCCATGACGGCCTCACGCGCTTGCAGCAGCAGGCGCGGCAAGTTGCGGTGGACAAAGGGGGTGGAACGGCTCATTTATTTAACATGTTAAATGAATTCCAACCTTTACCCATGCGGGTTTCTACCGAGAAACGCCATTGTCGAATCTCATTGAGTTTTGAACTCTTCTCACAAAGTTCTGAACTCAACAGCGCTGTAACTGCTTGTCGCGCTTTGATTTTTCCAATGATGAGCTATGACCAGCAACAAAACAGCATTAGCTTTAGGATGACCTGAATAGGCTGGGTACGGTCACCCGAACTTGCCAACTGAAAGGTCGCGATCGACGTAACCGGTCATCCCAAGCACCAGTCAATCTGCAACTGAGCCGGGAAAGACGAGGCAGAAGGTGGTGATGCCGTTACTGGAACTGGCTGTCACGGAGCCGCCATGGGCGGCCATGATCGCCTGGGTGATCGACAGGCCCAGGCCAGCGCCATCGGAGTCCGGGTGGCTGCGCGACTTGTCCACCCGGAAGAAGCGGTCGAACAGCCTGGGCAGAACCTCAGGGGAAATGGTGGGCCCCGTGTTGGTGAGGCACAGGGTGGTGGTGCCTTGCTTTTCGATCGTCACCGTCACGTCGGCATCATCCGGCGAGTGCCGCAAGGCGTTGGACAGCAGGTTGCCAATGGCGCGCCGAACCATCAGGCGGTCACCCATGATCACCGCCTGCCCAGCAAGCGAAAGACGAATGCGTTTCTCGTCAGCCACAGCATCGTAGAAATCGAACAGCGCCCGCGTTTCCTGCTCCAGTGCGATCGCCTCCGGGTTGGGCAGTTCGATGCCGTGTTCCGTCTTGGCCAGAAACAGCATGTCAGACACCATGCGGGCCAGTCGCTGGAACTCTTCGGCGTTGGACGCGAGGATGTCCTGGTAGGCGCTCGCATCCCGTTTCTGGGTCAGTGACACCTGTGTCTGGGTCAGCAGGTTGTTGATGGGGGTGCGCAGCTCGTGCGCCAGGTCGCTGGAGAATTCCTGCAGCCGCGCAAAGTCGGACTGCAGGCGTTCGAGCATGGTGTTCAGGCTCTGCGCCAGGTCGGCGAACTCCGCCGGCACCGCGTCCACGGGCATGCGCTGGTCCAGCTTGTGGGCCCTGACCGTCATGGCGCGCTCTTTCATGATTCGAAGCGGCGCCAGGCCCCGGCGGGCGGCCCACCAGCCCAGCAAGCCGCTAGCCAGGATGGCGCCGATCAGGTAGAGCGCCAGCGTCTGCTTGAGTGACTGCATGAAATGGGTGTGGTGCGCCGTGTCCAGCGCGATCAGCAGTTCAAGCGGTTGGCCGTCCGCGGCCTGGCCCGTCCATGTGGAGGGCGGACGGATGGCCGCCCTCAGACCACGCAGGGTGTGATCGCCGGCCGTCCAGTCAAAGGCCTGTTCATCTGTACCGATGGACGGTGGCAGGCGGGAGAACACCGAACCCGCTTCGCCATAGACTTGGCCGGCGCTGTTGTGCAGCTCGATGAACAAGCCGTGGTGACTGGTCAGCAACTCATCCAGCCGGGGTGCCAGCATCTCGGATGACGCAGTCTCGCTGACAATGGTCTGCACCAGTTCGATCTTGTCCTTCAGGAAATCACGGTCGAGTTCGACAAAGTGCCGACCCACCGCGATCGAGACCAGCAGGCCCAGTCCGACGAGCACGCAGGCCGAGACCAGGGTGTACAGCGCGGTCAGGCGCGCCGTCAGCGACAGCCGGCCGAGCATCAGTGGGCGTCCTCGGGTGCTTCGAGCACGTAGCCCATGCCGCGCACGGTCTGGATCAGGCGCGGTTCGAATCCATCGTCCACCTTGGCCCGCAAACGCCGCATGGCCACCTCGATCACATTGGTGTCGCTGTCGAAATTCACATCCCATACCTGGGAGGCAATCAGGGAGCGCGCCAGCACCTCGCCGTGGCGGCGCATCAGCAATTCCAGCAGGCCGAATTCCTTGGCCGTCAGATCGATGCGTTTGCCGGACCGGGTCACACGCCGGCGCAGCAGGTCGAGCTCCAGATCGGCGACTTTCATCGAAGTGGGTTCCATACCCGTGCGGCCGCGCCTGAGAATCGTCCGGACCCTGGCCAGCAGTTCGGCAAACGAAAACGGCTTGACCAGGTAGTCGTCTGCCCCCAATTCCAGGCCCTTGACGCGGTCCTCGACCTGATCGCGTGCCGTGAGGAACAGCACGGGCATTTGCCGTCCCTGGCTGCGCAGGTTCTTGAGCACCTGCCACCCGTCCATGCCTGGCAGCATGACATCCAGGATCACCAGATCGTGGTCCCCCTCCAGGCCATGGTGCAGACCGTCCACACCGTTGGTGACGAGGTCCACGGCAAAGCCGGCCTCGCGCAGGCCTTGTCTGAGGTAGTCACCCGCTTTGGGCTCATCTTCGACGATCAGAATTTTCACGTTCACGTTCTCCTGACCTCGAGTATGCCCGTATCGAGGCGGGCGCGACAAAAGCTGACATTTTTGTAATCTGACCGACAGGGAAGTGACGAACTCGCCTCGCCATAATCCGCACCACTTGATCCACATCAAAAGGAGCGATTGCAGTGAAACCTTTGTTCAGTTATCGAGCCACAAGCCAGCTGCTGGTGGCAGGCCTGTTGGTCGTCCCATTCGCGCTGGCTGCGCAGACGGCCAGCCCGACGCAGGAGGCCGACTGGCGCCGTGCCAATGACGCAGTGGGAGTGTTCAAGCGCGGCCATGCCGACGTACTCAAGTGGGAGCAGACCAACGTGAGCGTCGCCGCCGTTACGCCGAGCAGCACCATGGGAGTTGCCATCCCCACCGCAGAGGTAGCGGTTCGCATGGCCTGGATGGTCCATCGCGAACTAGCTCGCCCTCTGTCGAAACTGGGTCCCCAGAATGAACAGCTGATTGCGCAAGGCCGCTGGACGGAACTCGATCCCAGCCTGCAGCGCCGCGTCGAGGATGCTGGCGAGGTGCTGGAAGTGGCTGCGGCGGGGCGTAAAGCCTGGATCGAAGCCGTGGCAGCCCAACAGGTCCTGAAGCACCAGCGTGACATGCTGGAAGCCGCGCAGGCGGCCTATGAACTGGGTCAGCGCATGGTGACGGTGGGCAACTGGAGCAAGCTGCAACTGTCTCCCGTTCAACTGGCTGCATCCAATGCACGCATGAATCTGAGGCGAGCGCAGCAAGCCGCCGCCCAGGCGCAGGCCAATCTGGTCAAGACGATGGGGCAAACGGGTCTTCAGGATGGCTTTGTGTTGCCAGACCAGTTGCCTGCCATCCCGGCGCAACCCATGGCGGCAGCGGACCTGCAAAAGCGCGGTGATGCTGTTCGCAACCAGTTGCCAGACGCAGAAAGCCTGCGTAACCGTGCGCTATCGAAGTCAGCCATGAACGTCTATTGGGCCGCCCACGCCTTGGCGCAGGACAGCCAGGGCGACATCCTGAAGACCCGTGAGTTCATCACCGAAGAGACGGTGCTGCACTACAACGGCATGCTCAAGAGCGTCTGGGACCTGCTGGACGAGGTGCGCAACCAGTCTCAGGCCACGGTGGATGCAATCGGTGCACAGCGCGACTTCTGGCTGGCCGAGGCCGATCTGCAGTGGGTCTTGCAGGGCGGAGAGCCCGACAGTTTTGTGAATCTGGGCGGCGCCGGTGGCGAGGCTCCGGCAGCAGCAGCGCATTGAAAGGACACATCACATGACCAACACCCCTACCAACTCCAGACGACAGTTCTTCGCCGGCGCCGCTGCCTCCGTGGCCGGCCTGGCCGTGGCCCGTTCTGCTTTGGCTGGCTTGCCCGAGCCGGTCATCCAGACTTCGGTCGAAACCGCGCCGCCGCTGGTGCCACAGACTGGCCGACCCTACAACCCGGTGGTCACGCTCAACGGCTGGACGCTGCCCTGGCGCATGAACAACGGTGTCAAGGAATTCCACCTGGTGGCCGAGCCCGTGGTGCGCGAGGTCTCGCCGGGCTTCAAGGTCAACATGTGGGGCTACAACGGGCAGAGCCCAGGCCCGACCATCGAGGTGGTGGAGGGCGACCGCGTGCGCATCTTCGTGACCAACAAGCTGCCCGAGCACACCACCATCCACTGGCATGGCCAGCGCCTGCCCAGCGGCATGGACGGCGTGGGGGGGTTGAATCAGCGCGCCATTCCAGTGGGCAAGACCTATGTCTACGAGTTCGAGGCTCGGCGCCCCGGCACCTTCATGTACCACCCGCATGCGGACGAGATGGTGCAGATGGCCATGGGCATGATGGGCATGTGGGTGACCCACCCCAAGGCCAAACACCCGCACATCAGCGAGGTGGATCGCGATTTCTGCTTCCTGCTCAACGCCTTTGACGTGGAGCCCGGCAGCAAGACACCCAAGGTCAACACCATGACCGACTTCAACATCTGGTGCTGGAACAGCCGGGTTTTCCCGGCCATCGACACGCTCAACGTGCGGTTGAACGACCGCGTCCGGATTCGCGTGGGCAACCTCACCATGACCAACCACCCGATCCACCTGCATGGGCACGAGTTTCTGGTGACCGGCACCGACGGTGGACCGACGCCGCCGAGCACGCGTTGGTACGAGGTCACGACCGACGTGGCTGTGGGACAGATGCGCCAGATCGAACTGATCGCCGATGAGGAAGGCGACTGGGCCATGCATTGCCACAAGAGCCACCACACCATGAACGCCATGGGGCACGATGTGCCCACCATGATCGGCGTGGACCACCGGGGTCTGGTCAAGAAGATCCAGAAGGTCGCGCCCGACTACATGCTCATGGGTGAACGCGGCATGGCCGACATGGGCGAAATGCAGATGCCGATTCCCGACAACACAGCGCCCATGATGACCGGCACCGGCCAGTTCGGCCCGCTGGAAATGGGCGGCATGTTCACGGTCTTCAAGGTGCGCAAGGACCAGAAACCAGGCGACTACAAGGACCCGGGGCCGTACAAGTTCCCTGAAGGCACCGTGGCCTACGAATGGAACGGCACGCTCCCGCCAACGCCGCGCCCAGCGGCCAGCAGCGACACGACCCCGGCTGCCGCCACGGCGATCAAACCCAGCGCCAAAGGCATGTCCCACTGAAATGGGCCATTGCACGCCTCACCACTGCTTTTCCTCAACCGGTTCCCCAACCAAAACCCCAAGGACAACCATGAAATCCGTCAAGTTCAACTTCGCTTCCCGCGCTGGCTTTGTTTTCGCTGCTGCAGCATTGGCCGCATCGGCTGCTTTCGCTGGTGGCACCCATGGCGGTGGGCACGATGAATCGCCCATCGGCGAACCGGGTGTCGCAGCCAACGTCACGCGCACGATCGAGGTGGACGCGGCCGACAGCATGCGGTTCACGCCGTCGAACGTGTCGGTGAAGAAGGGCGAGACCATCCGTTTTGTCATCAAGAATTCCGGCAAGGTGCCGCACGAGTTCAGCCTCGGAACGGAAAAGGAACTCAAGGAGCACTACGAAGTCATGAAGAAGTTCCCGACCATGGAGCACGAAGAACCCAACAAGATCTCGCTCAAGCCTGGCAAACAGGGTGAAGTGATCTGGCGCTTCACCAAGCCCGGTGTGGTGAACTTCGCCTGCTTGTATGTGGGCCACTACGAGGCCGGCATGAAGGGCCAGGTCAAGGTGGCAGCCAAGTAAGCGGCTATCCGATCATCACAACCTCCACCCAACGACACAAGGATTCACGATGAAACTGCGACTGGTTCTGAGCGCAACCGCACTGGCCTTCACGGCCATTGCAGCCAACCCCGTGTTCGCTCAAATGAACATGGACCACAGCAAAATGGGCATGGCGGGCATGCCCAGCATGACCGATGGTGAAGTCCGCAAGATCGACAAGGACGCCGGCAAGATCACCATCAAGCACGGTGAAATCAAGCACATGGAAATGCCTGGCATGACCATGGTCTTCGTGGCCAAGGACAAGGCCTTGCTGGACAAGACCAGCGTCGGTGCCAAGATCCAGTTCATGGTCACGAACGAGAACGGGCAGATGACGGTGACCGACATCCAGCCAGCGAAGTGACTCTTCAGCGCACAGGTTTCCTCCGTTCAGCTGCGGTCGTTCTGGCACTCGCCGGGGCTTCCGCAGCCTTTTTCTGGTGGCAATCTGCGGACCTCTTCCGGCCAGTTCCTGTCAGAATGCTCCGCACGGATGACGCTGCGATGCTCAAACAGGGGGCGCTGATCTATCAGGCCCGCTGTGCAAGCTGCCACGGTGTCCATCTGGAGGGGCAAGCCAACTGGCGCGAAAGAGGCGCCGATGGGCGATTGCCTGCACCTCCCCACGATGCAAGCGGCCACACCTGGCACCACCCGGACGATGTGCTGATTCGCATCACCACGGAAGGGGTGGCGAAGGCCGTCGGCATGCCCGACTACGCCACCAACATGCCCGCCTTTGGCGATTCGCTCAGCGATGCCGACATTGTGGCCGTGCTGTCCTGGATCAAGTCGCAATGGGCGCCAGAGACACGACGCCACCACGACGACATCAACCGGCAGGCTCAGCAGCAGTCGCCGCGCTGAACCTGACCTTTTTGTCATCTCCGGGTCATCTTGCCGACCTGGGTCGATTCCTACAGTGACCCCATGGCATTTCGCCATGCGTTCTGTCACGAAAGGAAATCGACATGTCCACCTTGATCCGAAGCCTTCTTGCCGTGGCCGTCGCTGGTGCGGCGGTCTCCGCCGCGGCGCAGCAAGCCACCGACCACACCCAGCACCACCCGTCCACCTCGGCGACCAGCACCGCAACCCAGCCAGCCACACCCCAGGCAGGCATGCCCATGGGCATGTCGTCAATGCCACAGATGCAGCAGCACATGCAGGAGCACATGGCCACGATGCAGGCGTTGCGCGCCAAGATGGCGGCAGCCAAAACCCCCGCTGAGCGTCAGGCTCTGATGGCCGATCACATGAAGGCCATGCAAGAAGGCATGGACATGATGAAAGGCATGAAGCCCATGGGCGGCATGGCCGGCATGCAGGGGATGGGTACCCCGGGAGTGGCCACGCCAGACCTGACCCAGCGCCATCAAATGATGGAGATGCGCATGGACATGATGCAGAACATGATGGAAATGATGATGCAGCGCATGCCGCCGTCGCCCGCCAAACCCGGCGCCCAGTGAGCGCGCCGACGTTCTGACGCTGTTCTTGTTTTCGTATCCAGTTCAGGAGATTGTGTGATGTCGATGTTTTCACGGCGACAGTTTCTGGGCAGCATGGGCGCAATGGGGGCCGCAGCCGCCTACCCGGGTGCCTGGGCCGCCTCAGCCACGCCGTCAGGCCTTTCTACCGACGAGGTCCTGCGCCTTGAAGCGCAGGCGACGGGCTTCTCCAACCCCTTGCGCCTGCCGGGCACCAGTGGCCTCTTCGGGGTGCTGCCCGTGACGGACTTCAAGGAGGTCCATGTGGTCCGCAGCGAGATCGAGGTGCTGCCGGGGCAGCGCACCCCCGTCCTGGCCTATGCCGTGGAGTCGGGCGGCAAGAAATTCCTCAACCCGGCGCTGCTGGCCCGACAGGGCGATCAGATGCGGGTCAAGCTGATCAACTGCATCGATCAGCCCACCGTCGTTCACTGGCACGGCCTGAGCGTGGATTCGCGCAACGACGGCAACGGGCTCCACGTGGTGGCACCGGGTCAGCAGATGGACTACGCCTTCACCGTGCAGGACCGGTCCTCGATGTACTGGTACCACCCCCATGCGCACGGCTTCATTCCCCGGCAGGCTTACCACGGGCTGGCCAGCCTGTTCTTCGTCGAGGACGACGACGAGGCCGCCCTGCGCAAGGAACTGGCGCTGGCGCTGGGTGAATCCGAGATCCCGCTGGTGCTGCAGGACAAGGAATTCGATGCACAGGGACGTCTCCAGTACGCGCCCAGCGCCGCCCAGTCTTTTGGTGGCTGGGTGGGTAGCAGGATGATGGTCAACCTGACCGAGCGTCCGGTGCTCAAGGCGGGTCGCCGCATCGTGCGTTTCCGGCTGCTCAACGGGAGCAACGCGCGCAGCTACCGGCTGGCGTTCCTGCAACAAGGCCGGGCCCTGGGCTTCTACCTGGCGGGCTCGGACGGGGGATTGCTGGCCCAGCCCGTGCGTATCGATCAGACCTTCCTTTCGCCCGGTCAGCGGCTGGATGTGCTGGTGGATTTCCGGGAAGCCGAAGGCGGTCGGCCGGTGACCCTGGCCTCGCTGCCCTTCGATCCGATGCACCAGGAGGGTGGACACGATATGGCTGCGATGGACCACAGCCAACACGGTGCGGCCCAGGGCACCTCTGAGCCCGCAACCATGGCCATGGAAGGCGACGCGCGGGCGCTGATGCGTATCGACCTGACGGCAACCGAAGCGCTCTATGACCGGCGCATGCCGACCCGGCTGTCCAGCCTAGCCGCACCAGTGGAACTGGCGGGCACCCCGCGCCGCATGCAACTGGGCCACGACAGCAAAGGCCACTGGACGATCAACGGTGGCGTGTTCGACCACGCTGCCGTGCCGCTGACAGTGCAGCGTGGTGCGCGTGAGACCTGGCTGATCGAGAACGCCGAACGCAGCATGCCGCACCCCATGCACTTGCACGGCTTCTCGTTCCGGGTGCTCGAACGCCTGGGCAGCCCGGACCAGATCCGTCCCCTGGCAGGGGCACGCGGTCTGCTGCCGCAGGACCTGGGCGTAGTGGACACGCTGCAGGTCTGGCCGGGCGAGTCGGTCAAGATCGCCATCGACTTCTCGCACCCGCACACCGGCGACCAGGACTACGTCTTTCACTGCCACACGCTGGAACATGCCGAGGCGGGAATGATGATGCGGTACGCAGTCAAAGCCTAGGCAACGGAGCACCAGACACCATGAACCACGACCATAACGAAGCCCATGTGCCTTCTTTCTGGCGGCGCCCGGCCGGCATGGCGCTGGCAACGGCTGCCTTGATCGCGGGCTTCTACCTGCTGCGAGAGCACTGGGGCCATGTTATGGGCTTCTGGCCCTATCTGTTGTTGCTGGCCTGCCCACTGATGCACCTGATGCATGGAAATGGTCATGGAGGACATGATCGGCACCCGCAGGCACCCGGTCGCGCACAGGACGACAAGCAGTAGGCCCATGGACATGAGCACACACCAGCACCACAGCAGCCACACCCCACCGACCGTGCCCGCGTCGCCCACCGACCTCAAGGACCCGGTGTGCGGCATGAAGGTCACGCCGCAGTCGGCACACACGCTGAAACACGAGGGGCGACCCTACTACTTCTGCAGTGCCAAGTGCCAGGGCAAGTTCGCGGCGAACCCGCTGCAGTACCTCGTGTCCACGGCACCAGCGGACTCTGCGCCAGCCACCGCCGGCACCGTCTACACCTGCCCGATGCACCCAGAGATTCGCCAGGACCATCCGGGCAACTGTCCCAAATGCGGCATGACGCTGGAGCCCTTGCTGCCGGAAATCGAAGACGACGACAACCCGGAGTTGCGCGATTTTCAGCGCCGCTTCTGGTGGACGCTGCCACTGACCGCCGGGGTGTTTGTGCTCGCCATGTTTGGCCACCGCCTCCAGTGGATGGACATGTCCGCGCAGAGCTGGGTCGAGCTCCTCTTGTCCATTCCCATCGTGCTGTGGGCGGGTTGGCCGTTCTTTTCTCGTGGCTGGCAGTCGGTGATGCATCGCAGTCCCAACATGTGGACCTTGATCGGTCTTGGCACGGGGGCCGCGTTTGTCTACAGCGTGGTCGCGACGGTCGCGCCACAGGTGTTCCCGGATTCGTTCATTTCCATGGGCCGCGTCGCCGTGTACTTCGAGGCGGCCGCCGTGATCATTTCGCTCACGCTGTTGGGCCAGGTGCTCGAACTCAAGGCCCGGTCGCAGACCTCGACGGCCATCAAGTCGCTGCTCGGATTGGCTCCCAAGACGGCCCGCCGCATCCGCGCCGACGGCACCGAAGAGGACGTGCCGCTGAACCATGTGCATGTGGGTGACGTGCTGCGCGTGCGCCCCGGCGAAAAAGTGCCGGTGGACGGCGAGGTGACCGAAGGCGGCAGTGCGGTCGATGAATCCATGCTCACGGGCGAGCCGATGCCGGTGGCCAAACGGGTGGGCGACAAGGTGATTGGTGCCACGCTCAACACCAGCGGCGCGCTGGTGATGCGCAGTGAGCGCGTGGGCGCGGCCACCATGCTGTCGCAGATCGTGCAGATGGTGGCCCAGGCACAACGCTCCCGGGCACCGATGCAGCGCATGGCCGACGTGGTGGCGGGCTACTTCGTCGTCACGGTGGTGGGCATTGCCTTGCTGACATTCTTCGGCTGGGGGCTGTTCGGCCCCGAGCCGCGCTGGGTGTTCGGCCTGATCAACGCGGTGGCGGTGCTGATCATTGCCTGTCCCTGCGCCCTGGGTCTGGCCACTCCCATGTCCATCATGGTCGCGACCGGTCGGGGCGCCACGCATGGCGTGCTGTTCCGGGATGCCGCGGCGATCGAGAACATGCGCAAGATCGACACCCTGATCATCGACAAGACAGGCACATTGACCGAAGGTCGCCCGACGTTCGAGCGCGCCGTTCCCGCGACCGGTTTTGACGCCGACGAGGTGCTGCGCCTGGCCGCCAGCCTGGACCAGGGCAGCGAGCACCCGCTGGCCGACACCATCGTGCGTGCCGCCCGCGAACGCGGCATGGTGCTGGACAAACCCGAGAACTTCGAGTCTGGCACGGGCATCGGCGTGCGTGGCCAGGTGGCTGGGCGCCAGTTGGCGCTGGGCAACACCGCGCTGATGGAGCAGATGGGCGTCTCGGTCGCGGCGCTGGTGCCGCAGGCCGAGGCTTTGCGTGCAGAAGGTGCCAGCGTGATGCACCTGGCGATGGATGGTCAGTTGATGGGCCTGCTGGCGGTGTCCGATCCGGTCAAGGCCAGCACGCCGGAGGCCTTGGCGACCCTCAAGGCATCGGGACTGCGCATTGTGATGGCCACCGGTGACGGCCTGACGACGGCCCAGGCTGTGGCCACCCGCCTGGGCATCGACGAGGTGCATGGCGAGGTCAAGCCTGCCGACAAGCTGCTGCTGGTTGAGCGCTTGCAGAAGGAAGGTCGGGTGGTGGCGATGGCCGGTGACGGCATCAACGATGCGCCGGCACTGGCCAAGGCCGATGTGGGCGTGGCCATGGGAACCGGGACCGATGTGGCGATGAACAGCGCGCAGGTGACGCTGGTCAAGGGCGATCTGCGCGGGATCGCGATCGCGCGGGCGCTGTCCGAAGCGACCGTGAGCAACATGAAGCAGAACCTGGTGTTTGCCTTTTTGTACAACGCACTGGGCATCCCGATTGCTGCCGGCGTGTTGTACCCGTTGACGGGTTGGCTGCTGTCACCCTTGATTGCTGCGCTGGCCATGAGCCTGAGCTCGGTGTCGGTGATCGGCAATGCGCTGCGGTTGCGTAACCGATAGCGGACAGATTCACTGCACAAGAGGGCATGCGCCATGGACATCCTTGCGCACGGACTGTGGGTGGGCCTGGGCGCCGCGGCCTGGCACCGGCACCGGCCGCAGGACCGCCGCACCATCGGTCTGGCAGTGGGCCTTGCGGTGTTGCCCGATCTGGTCCAGCTTGCGCCGCTGGTCGCACTGATGCTGTCGTCGTCCGAAGGCTGGCGTGTGCTGCTGGCCTACGCCAATGCGCTGCCCGGGTACGAGCCCGCAATGTCGCCGCTGCTCGCCGGCCTGACCCACCACCTGCATTGCGTGATGCATAGCGCGCTGGTGGCGGGGGCCGTCACTGGGGTACTCTGGCTTTGGCTGAACCGCTTCTGGTTGCCGCTGTTGGGTTGGTGGTCCCACGTGCTGATCGACGTGTTCACCCATTCGGCCGATTTCTATCCATCCCCGGTTTTCTATCCGGTGACCTACTGGGGGTTTGATGGCGTCGCATGGAACAACACGTGGTTCATGGTGATGAACTATCTGGCCATGGTGATCGTTTTTGCAATGATCTTCCGTCGCAAGTAAAAAAGCCACCCAAGACAGGGTGGCCGTCTTCACGCGAGTGACGCCATCAGTTTTGATGACCCTTGCGCGCCAGGTAGTCGAGGCGAGCGACTTCGTTGCCCACTGTGCTGATCTTCTGACCATCCACGGATTGAACGACCTCTCCCTTGGCAAGGTATGCAGTGCGTCCATATTGGTTGGCTTTTGCCATCTTTCCGTCCTTGAAAATGTAGAGCGTCTCGCCATTGACCAGCGGGACAGTCTGCTTGGCTTCGGCTTGAGCCGCATCCATGGCAAAAGCCGGGATGGTTGCTGCAAACGAAAGGACGAGGATGTTGAACTTGCGAATCATGGTTGCTCCTGAAAGTTTCACGTTGATCGGGTGATGCAACGCGGTACCGAGTACAGGAGCAATGTAGTAATGGACGAGTGACCGCGAGATTGCCCGAAGATGACAGTTTTGACTGAAATTTGTCTTTGAACCTGTTGACTCTGTCGATTGGAGTTGCTGCTGTGTAGGCCCATGTGGTGGCGACGTACAGCAACAAGGCCTTCATGGTCGGTCAGTGCGCAAGATGGGCATGACACGCGCAGGCTTCGCCGTGCGCGGCGGCCACGAGTTCCTTGAGGATGCCGCAGTCAGTGCCTTCGTCGTCACAACGGCCACAGGCGGCCTGGAGCAGCAACAACTGCTTCTCCAGCGCTCGCATGCTCTTGAGCCGCGCCCGCACCTTGTCGATCTGCTCCTGAACCAGCCGGTCCACATCCGGGTGTGGCTCGCCCGGAGCGTCCAGCGCGCCCAGCAACCGGCGGATGTCGGCCAGCGGCATTTCCAGTGCGCGGCAGTGGCGGATGAAGGCCAGGCGCTCCAGGTGGGCGCTCGCATAGTCACGGTAGCCGTTGTCCTGCCGGGCCGGTTCCGGCAGAAGACTTTGCTTTTCGTAGTAGCGGATGGTGTCCACGTCCACGCCTGTGGCCTCGGCCAGTTCCTTGATGCGCATGGGGTTTCTCCGTTCGGTGGGATTCAGGGCTTGACTCTGGAGCAGCTCCAGGGTTTTCAATACCGGCATTCTGAACCTGCAGGAGATCCCATGTCAGCCCATTGCTGTGAACACGAATGCCCCGCCCCCGGACAGATTGCCAACCTGCCACGCTACCGCCGCGTGCTGTGGGTCGCGCTCTTCGTCAACGCCGCCATGTTCCTGGTCGAGCTGGGCGCTGGCTTCTCGTCGGGCTCTCTGTCCCTGCTGGCCGATGCCATCGACTTCGCCGGTGACGCGCTGAACTACGGTGTTTCGCTGGCGGTGCTGGCATCGGCGCTGGCCTGGCGTGCCAGGGCCGCCATGCTCAAAGCCTTCAGCATGATGGGCTTTGGCCTCTACGTGCTGGGCAGCGCGCTGTGGGCGGTCTGGAACGGTCGGGTGCCTGATGCACCGACCATGGGGGTTGTTGCATTGCTGGCGCTGCTGGCCAACGTGTCGGTGGCCTGGATGCTGTATGCCTTCCGCGAGGGTGACGCCAACATGCGCAGCGTCTGGCTGTGCTCGCGCAACGATGCGATCGGCAACGTGGCCGTGTTCTTGGCCGCACTGGGGGTCTTTGGAACAGGCACGGCCTGGCCAGACCTGCTCGTGGCGGCCCTGATGGCGGGTCTGGCCTTGCACGGCGGCTGGCAGGTGATGCGCCAGGCCAGGAGTGAACTCGGAACCGCAGATGCCAGTGACCACGGGCACGAGCACCATGGCCATGCCCACTGAGTCCGTGAACACGGTGGCGTTCGACCCGCACACCTTCGAGCGGCTGTCACAGGCTTACCAACGTCTCGACCATCGTGACTTGGGCCAAGCCTGGCACCTGCTCGAAGCCATGCACGTGCTGGGACAGACGCGCCTGGTCCCGCATGCACGCTCGCACTGGTACATGCTCAGGCTGGCCTGGCAGACGCGAAACCTGTCCGAGTTGAGCGGGCAACTCCTGAGGCTGCTCCTGGTGCCGTTTGGCCATCTGTTCGGTCGCCTCCCGCTGGGGAACACCGGACGTGCATACATCAGCGCGTTCCAGCCCATGGCGGTGGCCCCGGAACTGTGGACCACGATTCGCCAGTTCCAGTCTCCACCGGACCGCTGAACAACCTGAAGCACACCAGGGCGGCGTTTCCACCCCAGTGCCAGCGCCGTAAAATCATTGCATCATGCGCGCCGTTCTGCTCACCCTCTTGATGCTGTTCTGCCTGCCCCTGCAGTGGGCGGGCGCGGCCGAGCGCGAGCCTTGTGTGCACGAGCCCTGTGCCTCGGTGCATGCGAACCTGGCGGATACCTCTGGACAGGCCGAGACCGACGACCACGTCGGCGAATCCCATGCGCAGCACTCCCACTGTGGAAGCTGCCACTCCGGCGCCCTGGCCTTGTCGGCCAGTACGCCCTTTGTTCCGAGCAACGACGCCGACCGTCTGCACGCAGTGGCCCGTCTCTGGACCGAGATCCTGCTCGTGGAGCGGCCCGAACGGCCGCAGTGGACCACCCTGGCCTGACCAGGGTTCGGCTTCTTTGACGGCGCCCATCGCCGTGCTTCTCCGATCCCTGTGAAACGTGCCAGCCCTTGCGGCTGGTGATGTCCGTTCTTTCAGGGTCTTTTCATGTCTGCATTTTCCTGGCGGGGTCGCCCCCGTCTGGCCTGGCTGCTTGCCGTGGCTTTTCTTCTGGCGCTGGATCAGCTGAGCAAAACCTGGTTCGCCAGCACCATCGCACTGGGCACAGCGGTGGAGGTCACGACCTGGTTCAACCTGGTCCATGTGCTCAACACTGGCGCCGCGTTCTCCTTGCTGGCCGAAGCGGGTGGCTGGCAGCGGATATTCTTCATCGTCATCGGTTTCATGGTGGTGGTGCCCATCACCTTCGTCTGTCTTGCGCGCCAGGTGGAACCGCTGGAGCGGGCCGCGGGCGCACTGCTCGTGGCCGGCGGCAGCGGCAATCTCATCGACCGCATTGCCAGCGGCGCCGTCACCGACTTCCTGGATCTGCACTGGCGCGGGCTGCACTGGCCTGCCTTCAACCTGGCCGATGTGTTCATCGTGCTGGCGGCGGGCGCCTGGATCCTGATGTCCCTGCGTCCCGCCGTGGCCTTTTCGAAAGGCACGTCATGAACCGACCCTGGACCTGGCTGCTGATGGCCTGGCTGGTGGCCACTGCCGCCACCTTGGGCGCGCTGTTTCTGGGCGAGGTCATGGGCATGACGCCCTGCGTGCTGTGCTGGTACCAGCGCATCTTCATGTTTCCACTCGTCATCATTCTGGGGATCGCATGCTTCACTGAAGACCGACGGGGCGCCGTCTATGGCCTGGCTCTGGCACTGAGCGGGCTGGCGATGGCCGGGTACCACACCCTGCTGGTGGCTGGCCTGATTCCCAAGGCCTGGGTACCTTGCAGCGCCGGGGTGTCCTGCGCGGACCAAAAGCTCGACATCTTCAACGGCGTCCAGATCCCCTGGCTGTCGCTGGCCGCGTTCATAGTGCTGGCGTTCCTTCTCATTGTTTACCTCAGAAAGTCCTCCCGATGAATTCCAAAAAAATCACCGTCATCGCCCTGGTCGCCATCGTCCTGCTGTTCTTCTTCCTCGGCATGAACGCCTACCAGAAGCGGGTGCAGAACTCGCAGGCCGAGAAGGTCAGCCAGGTGGTCCAGCAGTCCGGCAGCGCGCTAGCCAGCCAGACGGACAACCGGCTGGTCCGCTTCCATTCACCGGTCTTTGGCCCCAGCAACGCGCCGGTCACCATCGTCGAGTTCTTTGACCCGGCCTGCGAGACCTGCCGAGCGTTCTATCCCATCGTCAAGGACATCCTCAAGCAGTATCCGAACGATGTGCGTCTGGTGATCCGCTATGCCCCGTTCCATGCCGGCTCCGATCAGGTGGTCAAGCTGCTCGAAGCCGCCAAACGCCAGAACAAGTACCTACCCGTGCTGGAGATGATCTTGGCCAGCCAGCCGCAGTGGGCCGACCACGGAAAACCCAACATCGAGCTGGCGTTCCGGGCGGCACAGGAAGCCGGTCTGGACATTGCCAAGGCGCAGGCCGACGCCCAGGGCTCGGACATCGATGCGGTGCTCAAGCAGGACATCGAAGACCTGACCGCACTGGAAGTGACCAAGACCCCGACGTTCTTTGTCAATGGTCGCGGTCTCCCGTCCTTTGGTGACCAGCAACTGCTGTCACTCGTGGCCGAAGAAGTGGCCAAAGCCAGGAAGTGACATGAACCAACGCTTTTCATTCAACCCAGACCACCCGCGCATGGGGCGTCGGCGCTTTGTGCAGGCGGCGCTGGCCAGCGTGGCTGGTGCGCCTGTGCTGATGGCCTGCTCACCCGAGGTCACGCCGTTCAAGAGCACCGATGTGACCGGTGCCGCTATTGCCCGGGATTTCCGGCTCAAGGACCACCACGGCAACCTGAGAACGCTGGCGGACTTCAAGGGCAAGATTGTGGTCACCTTCTTCGGTTTCACGCAGTGTCCGGATGTCTGCCCTACATCCATGACAACCATGGCCGAGGTCAAGCGTCTGCTGGGTGACCAGGGCGAGCGGCTGCAGGTGCTCTTCATCACAGTGGACCCCCAGCGGGACACCCAGGCGTTGCTCAAGGAATACATGGCGAACTTCGACCCGGGGTTCGTTGCCCTGCGGCCCGAGCCCGATGAACTCAAGGGCGTCGCAGCCGACTTCAAGATTTACTACAAGCAGGTCCCGGGATCGACGCCGACGTCCTACACCATGGACCACTCGGCGGGGAAGTACATCTTCGACACCCAAGGTCGGGTGCGCTTGTTCTCCGCCTATGGAACCGACGCCGCCACGATCACGTCGGACATCCGGGTCCTTTTGTCCAATGCCTGAGGCATCTCGCAACCAGGCGCCTCCAGCATGGGCACTGTCATGTACTCCGCACGTTTGCTTCTTCTCAAACCCTGGATCCAGCGTCACCAGCGGCCCCTGATCGCCGCCTTGGGCAGCCTGTTGCTGGGCACGGGTGTCGTGGCCTTCGGCGTCTCGCCCGCGCTGCCGGACGCGGCGCAATGGCCGGTTCGGCAGGTGGTAGAGCCGGTAGATACACCCGCAGCGTCGTCCGATCTGACGGCATTGATCCCCGGGTTTCTCGTTCACCAATCCCAGGTCACCCGTCGCGACGACTCCCTCCAGGCCTTGCTCAGGCGCTTGGGCGTCGAAGATCGAGATTCACAAGCCTTTCTCGCCAGCGACGCCACATCGCGTTTGCTATTGACGGGTACCCCCGGCAAGCTCGCGTCGGTGACCCGCACAACCGATGGGCGCTTGAAGACACTGTCTGTGCGGTGGGTGGATGCAGCCCATCAGCGGGTCAGCCGGCTGGTGGTGGAGCAACTCGACGGGGGGTTCCGATCCCGGCTCGAACAGCCCACGCCACGGCGCCTGATTCAGCTGGGTTCACTCACCATCCGTTCTTCCTTCTTTGCCGCCACGGACCGGGCAGGCCTGCCGGATGCCGTCGCCTCGCAGGTCGTGGAGGCGTTTGCCGCAGACATCGATTTTCAGCGTGACCTTCAGCCAGGGGCGCGCTTCAGCCTGGTGTACGAAGCGTTCGAGCTGGACGGAGAAATCCTTTTCACCGGACAGCTGTTGGGTGCCGAAGTCCAGAACGGCAAGGACGCCCACCAGACCCTGTGGTTTCAATCTCCTGGCAAGGCCGGCGAGTTCGTCGGTCTCGATGGGTCGAGTCAGCGCCGCGCCTACCTTGCATCCCCGTTGGCGTTCTCCCGCATCACCAGTTCGTACGGGCCACGCATCCACCCGGTGTTCGGAGGACAGAAAGCTCACAAGGGAACAGACTACGGCGCTCCGGCCGGGACCCCGATCCGAACCGTGGCCGACGGTGTGGTGAGCTTCGCGGGTCGCCAGAGTGGCTACGGCAACTACGTCGTGATCCAACACCCTGACAAGGCCGCCACGGCGTATGCGCATTTGAGTCGCATCGACGTCCGGGCAGGGCAGCGCGTGCAGCAGGGCCAGACCGTCGGCACGGTCGGCGCGACCGGTACCGCAACCGGTCCGAATCTGCACTTCGAATACCTCGTCAAGGGCGTGCGGACCAACCCGTCGCAGATCGTCAGCAACACGTCGGCTTCGGCCGTTGCGGTGTCCAGCCTGCCCGGTTTTCAACAGGCAGCAAAGGCGATGCGAGAGCAACTTGACCTGGCCTCAGCCTTGGCACTGGCCGACGCGCAATGACCACCAGATCGTTCACCCCCCTGACCGCAGCATCCTGCTCGGACCCAAGCCGGCGAGTGCTGCTCGCCCGCACGGCGCTGGCGGGGGCGTCACTGGTGTCGCCGTTCGGGGAGGTCCGCGCACAGACCACACGGGGGCGTCTCAGAAAACGGAAAATAAAGCACGTTAAGACCGCACCGAGCGCTCGTGTTATCAGCCGCCATCGGACGAACGGTGTTCGGCCTAGTCCTTTGCCAGCACGTCGATGATTGGACAGGTCTCATGGCCGTCCCCGGCATCGCACTGCTGCACCAAACCGCCGAGCGCCTGACGCATGGCTGCAAGGTCGGCCATCTTCCGCTCGATGAGTCCCAGCTTGCGGACAGCAAGAGCCCGCGTCTCGTCGCAGGAACGTGCCGCGTCGAGGGTTAGCAGCGCGCCTACCTCTTCCAAGGTGAAGCCCAGCGCCTGCGCACGCTTGATGAAGCGCACGCGCTTGGCCTGCTCCGACGCGTAGCGCCGATGGCCGCCCAGCGGCTTGCTCGGTTCGTCAAGCAGGCCGCGCCGCTGGTAGTAGCGGATCGTCTCGATGTTCACCCCAGCCGCTTCCGCCAGCTTGCTAATAGTCAGTTCTGCTGCCGCCATTAAATTCCCCTTGACTCCGTACTTAGGTACGGAATTTAGAATAACACTTTGGCAAACAGATTCAAGGAAATCGGCATGGCACAACTCACTGAAAAAGGCTCGCTGATCGCTGGCGTACTGGCCGCCATTGGCGCGTCGGTGTGCTGTGTTGGGCCGCTTGTATTGTTGGCACTCGGCATCGGCGGAACTTGGATCGGTAGCCTGACGGCGATGGAGCCGTACCGGCCAATTTTCATAGCCCTGACGCTGCTGTTCCTCGGGCTGGCCTTGCGCAAGCTCTATCTGGTGCCGCAGGTCTGCACGCCCGGCACACCGTGTGCCGATCCGAGCACACGACAAAGGCAGCGCCTGACGTTCTGGATCGTCGCTGCGCTGCTGCTTGGCTTGCTGGCCGTGCCTTGGTTGGCCCCGCTGTTTTATTGAAAGGACATTTCCATGCGAAAACTATTGATAGCTCTACTAGCCGCCTTGCCGCTCGTGGTACTGGCTGCCACCCCAAAAACCGTCACGCTGGCCGTGCAAAACATGACCTGCGAGCTGTGTCCGATTACGGTCAAGAAGTCGCTGGAAAAGGTGCCCGGTGTCAGCGTTGTCAAGGTCGATTTTGATAAGAAGACGGCCACAGTCACCTATGACGCTGACAGGGCCCAGCCGGAGGCATTGACCAAGGCCACGACCAACGCGGGCTATCCGTCCACCGCGCAGAAGTGACACCACGATGAGCGCCGCCGTCATTCTCGAATCCGTTCTGACTTGCCCACACTGCGACCATGCAGAGCGAGAAACCATGCCCACAGACGCCTGCCAGTTCTACTACGAATGCCCCAAATGTAGGACGCTGCTGCGCCCAAATCCAGGCGATTGCTGCGTGTTCTGTTCGTTCGGCTCGGTGCCGTGCCCGCCGATCCAACGGTAGCGCGGGTGCTATCAGTGAGGCAAACAAGCAGACGAGCAAACAGCCCGTCTGCTTCGCTCATCGAAGGATGCCTACTTCACGTTGGAGATGACATAGCCCTTGTCGGCCTGGGCAAACTCGAAATCGACGGTCTTACCGACAGTGAGTTTGTCCAGCATCATTTTGTCTTTAACCTTGAAACCCATGGTCATGGCGGGCCAGTTCAGGCTCTTGACTGGTTCGTGGGCAAGGGTGACAACACTGGTAGCAGCATCGATCTTGGTGACCTTGCCCTTGGCCATATGCACGGTTTGTCCTGCCGCTGGCTTGCCCATCGGCACGTCCTTCATTCCGTCCATCATCTTTTGCTGCGCCATCGCAGTCGTCGCCGAAAGCACAAGAATGGCCGCGAGTGAGTTGATCAGTGATTTCTTCATGTTCAGATTTCTCCAGTAATTGGGAGGTTGGGAAACCGGTCCCTGGCAAAGCAGGGAGCCGGGGGTTTTCATCAAAGGCGGTCGCCGTTTGAATGAATAGGGTGCGCTTGCGCGTGTGGTTGTCGACGAGGCCGACGCATCAGGTAATAAGCTGCCGGGATCACAAACATCGACAGCAGCGGCGCGGTGATCATGCCGCCCACCATGGGTGCTGCGATGCGTTGCATGACCTCGCTGCCGGTGCCACCACCCCACATGATGGGCAGCAGACCGGCCAGAATCACCGCCACGGTCATGGCCTTGGGCCGCACGCGCAGCACCGCCCCTTCGCGGATGGCGTCCAGCAGATCGGCTTCGCTGGTCTGGTTCTGGTCAACGCGTGCCATCCACGCCTGCTTGAGGTAAAGCAGCATGATCACGCCGAACTCGGCCGCCACCCCGGCAAGCGCGATGAAACCCACGACGCCCGCCACCGACAGGTTGTAGTTCAAGCCGTACAACAGCCAGATACCGCCGACCAGGGCAAAGGGCAGCGTCGCCATCAGCAGCAGGGCCTCACCGAAGTGCTTGAAGGTCAGGTAGAGCAGCACAAAGATGATGAGCAGCGTGAAGGGCACCACCAGCTTGAGCTTGGCAGCGGCGCGTTCGAGAAATTCGAATTGCCCTGACCACGCCACCGAGTAACCGGGTGGCAGCGCCACTTTTTCAGCCACGGTTTGCTGCATCTCGCGCACCGCCGTGCCCAGATCGCGGCCGCGCAGATCGACGTAAACAAAACCGGCCAGGCGGGCGTTCTCGCTGCGCAGCATCGGCGGGCCATCGTCGATGCGAATGTCCGCCACGTCACCCAGCACCAGCTGCTGTCCGCGCGGCGTCACGATGGGCAAACTGCGCAAGCGATCCAGCGAATCCCGTACCTCGCGCGGGTAGCGCACGTTGATCGGGTAGCGCTGCAAGCCCTCGATGGTTTCACCGATGTTCATGCCGCCTACAGCGCTTGACACCACCGACTGCACGTCGGCCATGTTGAGCCCATAGCGCGCCGCGCGCTCACGTTGGATATCCACGTTGACATAGCGCCCACCCGTCAGGCGCTCGGCGAAAGCACTGGTCACACCGGGCACCTGCTTGACCGCTTGCTCGATCTCGCCTGTGAGCCGATTGATTACAGCCAGATCACTGCCCAGCACCTTGACCCCGACCGGACTCTTGATGCCGGTGGCCAGCATGTCGAGACGGTTGCGAATCGGTGGAATCCAGATGTTCGTCAACCCTGGCACGCGCACGGTCTTGTCCAGCTCTTCGACGAGCTTCTCTGGGGTCATGCCCGCGCGCCATTCGCTCTTGGGTTTGAACTGGATGGTGGTCTCGAACATCACCAGCGGCGCGGGATCGGTCGCGGTCACGGCTCGGCCTGCCTTGCCGTAGACCGTGGCCACCTCTGGCACCGCCTTGATCAGCCGGTCGGTCTGTTGCAGCAATTGCGCCGCCTTGCCCGCCGACATGCCTGGCAGGGCGGTGGGCATGTACAGCAAGTCGCCTTCGTCCAGCGGCGGCATGAACTCGCTGCCCAGTTGCTGCAAGGGCCACCAACTGGCGGCAAGAAACACCACGGCAACCGCGATGGTGGCCTTGGGAAAGCGCAGCACCACTTCGAGCAAGGGGCGGTAGATGGCAACAAAGAAGCGATTGATCGGGTTTTTCTGCTCGTCCGGGATGCGACCCCGGATCAGATAGCCCATCAACACCGGAATCAGCGTCACCGCCAGACCGGCGCTTGCCGCCATGGCATAGGTCTTGGTGAAGGCCAGCGGCGAGAACAGCTTTCCTTCCTGCGCCTCCAGCGTGAAGATCGGCACGAAAGACAGGGTGATGATGAGCAGCGAAAAGAACAGTGCCGGGCCGACCTCGGCGGCAGCGTCTCCAATCACCCGCCAGCGGGTTTCGCCTTGCAGCTGCTCCCCGGGATGTTCGTGGTTCCATTCCTCCAGGTGCTTGTGCGCGTTCTCGATCATCACCACCGCCGCATCCACCATCGCGCCGATGGCAATGGCAATGCCGCCCAACGACATGATGTTGGCGTTGACCCCCTGCCAGTGCATGACGACGAAGGCCGCCAGAATGCCCAGGGGCAATGAGACGATGGCCACCAAAGCCGAGCGCAGGTGAAACAGAAAAAGCATGCAGACCACGGCCACGACAGCAAACTCTTCGAGCAGCTTGTGGCTGAGGTTCTCGATGGCCCGCTCGATGAGTGCCGAGCGGTCGTAGGTGGGCACGATCTCCACGCCTGGCGGCAGGCTCGTCTTCAATGTGGCCAGTTTGGCCTTGACCGCTTCGATAGTGGTCAAGGCGTTCTCGCCCGAGCGCATGACGATCACGCCGCCCACGGCTTCACCTTCGCCGTCCAGTTCACCAATACCGCGCCGCATCTCGGGGCCGATCTGCACATGGGCCACGTCGCCCAGCAAGACGGATACACCCGCCTCGGTGGTCATGAGCGGGATGGCTCGGAAATCGTCCAGGGTCTGCAAATACCCGGAGGCGCGCACCATGAACTCGGCTTCACCCATTTCGAGTACCGAGCCACCCACCTCTTGGTTGGCAGCGCGAATCGCCGCGATCACCTTGCTGTGGGGAATGCGATAGGCGGCCAGCTTGTCCGGATCGAGCACCACCTGGTATTGCCGCACCATACCGCCGATGGTGGCCACCTCGGCCACGCCGGGCACGGTCTTGAGCTCGTATTTCAGAAACCAGTCTTGCAGGCTGCGCAACTGGGACAGATCCTGCTTGCCGGACTTGTCGGTCAGGGCGTACTGGTAAATCCAGCCCACGCCCGTTGCATCAGGCCCCAGCGCTGACGTGGCGCCGGGCGGCAGGCGCGATTGCACCTGGTTGAGGTATTCCAGCACCCGAGAACGCGCCCAGTAGAGGTCCGTGCCGTCTTTGAACAGCACATAGACGTAGCTGTCGCCAAAGAAGGAGTAGCCACGCACGACCCGCGCCCCCGGCACCGACAGCATGGTGGTGGTCAGCGGGTAGGTGACCTGGTTCTCGACCAGTTGCGGTGCCTGCCCCGGCCAGGAGGTGCGGATGATCACCTGGGTGTCCGACAGGTCGGGCAAGGCATCGAGCGGCGTGCGGGCCACCGACACCACGCCCCAGGCCGCTAGCAGCACGGTGGCGATCAGCACCAGAAAGCGGTTGGCAATCGACCAATGGATCAGACGGGCAATCATTGTGTGCCCCCCATCGCCTTGCTCTGGCGCGCGCGCCATTGGACGATCTGTGGTGCATCGCCCTCCTGCATGCGGAACTCGATGTCGATCTCGCTGCCCGCCGAGGGCTTGCGCGAGGCAACGTCCGGGGCCAGCTTGAAGTCCATGGTCATGCCCGGCCACTTCAAGGCGGGGACTTCCGGATGCGTCAGCGTGAGGGTAACACCCGCCACGGCTTCCACCCGTGCGGTTGTGCGGTAGGTTTGCTGTGTCGCGCTCGTTGGTCCTTGCCCGTTAGCCGAAGACAAGCGCGCTTCCACGCCTTTCAGGTTAGCCTCGGAGTCGATGAGGAACTGTCCGGACAGCACGATCTTCTGGCTTTGGCTGAGGCCAGACAAGACCTCGGCCTGGCCGTTCTGTTCGCGGCCCACCAGTACCTCGACCGGGCGGAACGCACCTTCTTCGACGACCATCACCAGCGTGCGCTTGCCGGTGCGCACTAGCGCCTCGGAGGGCACCAACAACGTGGCGCGCGCTTGGCCTTGCGCCGATGGCTTGAGTTGCATTTGCACGAACATGCCGGGCACCAGCTTGCCCTTGGGGTTGGCCAAGGCCATGCGCGCCTTGCGCGTGCGTGTCGTCGGATTGACCTCGGGCAACAAGGCTTGCACCTGGCCACGAAACACCTCCCCCGGCAAAGCCGGGGTTTGCGCCGCCACCTGTGCGCCCACGGCAAGCTGCGACGCCTGGCTCTCCGGCACTTCAGCCTGCACCCACACAGTGGACAGATCGTTGATGCGCATGAGCGGCATGCCCATCATCGCAGTGCCACCTTCACGCGCCATCAGTTCGGTGACTGCCCCGCTGGCCGGCGCGACCAGAGTCATGCGGGCCTGTACCTGCCCCGTGCGTTCGACCACGGCGATCTGTGCCTCGCTCATGCCAGCCTGACGCATGCGCTGGCGGGCTCCTTCAGCGAGGGACTCCAGCCCGCGACCTTGCAGGCGCTTGGCGGTCAAATAGTCTTCCTGCACCGCCACCCAATCCGGCACATAGAGGTCCAGCAGCGGCTGCCCTTTGCCGACTTGATCCAGCACCGCACGCACGTGCAGCTTTTCAATAAAGCCGGTGGCGCGCGCTTGCACCACGTATTGACCGCGTTCATTCCAGGCCACGGTGCCCACCGCTGAAACCTCGGGTGCTAGTTGACCAGAGACGACTTCACCCGTGCGCACCCCGAGGTTCTGCTGAATGCGCGAGCTGACGGAGACCGTCCCGCTGTCGGCACCCTGCGCCCCGGCATAGGCGGGCACCAGCATCATGTCCATGAAGGGCGATTTGCCTGGCGCTTCGAACTTTTTGCCCGGCACCATGGGGTCGTGATAGTGGAGAACGCTCCGACCCGTGACCGGATCGACATCGCCGCCCTTGATGCCTGTCTCGATATGTCGCCGTGTGGCCGCTTCGCCTTCAGGTATCCCCCAGGTCGATGGGTCGATGGGTGCAGCCATAGGCGAATCCGTGGCCTTCGTAGACACGGCCATCGGCGCACTCGTCCCGTTCTTAGCACCCAGTTGGTAGAGTCCGAACCCGCTCGCACCGAGCACTCCGGTTGCAAGCAGTGCGATCACGGTAGTTTTCTTATTCATGGTTTTTGCTCCTGAGCGGGTTGGTTCGACGGACTGGGCGTGGTGGGTTGCGCGACTGGGTCCGCAGGGATCAGATACTCCAACTCGGCCCACCAGGCGGCGGTCTGTTTTTCGATGCGCAGCCGCTCCAATCGAGTGTCGATCACCATGCGCTGGGCGTCGAGAACAGCGGCCAGTGGTGCCTTGTTGCCACGGAAAGCAGCCTCAATGGCTTGCACGCGCTTGGCCGCCAGCGGGATCAGGGTCTTGTCGTAATCCTCCAGTCGGGTGAGGTTGCTGCGCCAGTTGGCGAGCAGGCGCTGAACTTCAAAGAGATGCGCGCGCCGCATTTCTTCGCGCTCAGACCGTACCTGTTCAACCCGTTCGAGCCTCGCTGCAAGTTCGCGGTCCTGTTTGCGGCCTTGATCCCACTGCAAAGGAATGGAAACCCCCAGCGACACCATGTCGCCGAACCTGCTGCCCCGTTTGCTGTACATCAGGGACCAACTCCAGTCGGCGTTTTTCTCCTGTCCTGCCACATCGGCCTCGGCCAGCGCGACACGCTCGCGCGCATTCATCACGGCGATATCGGGGTGCTGATCGATCTCGTGGCTTAACTGGTGTTTGGCCAGCCGGGTACTGTCGATTCTGGGTGGGATGCCAAGCGGTTTTGAGGCCGCCTCGCCTACCCAGCGCTGCAAGAGCGCCTTGGCGTTGGTGAGCTCGGCGCGTACCTCGTGCAAGCGGTCATCGATGCGGGCGATGGCCGTGTGCGCAGCCAACACATCCGCCTGGCTGCTGCGTCCTCCACGGTAAGCGGATTCAACCGCTTCACTCACCCGGCTGGCTTCCTCGCGCTGGCGCTGCAACAGGCCCTGCATTTGGTCCTGGAAGTAGCGATCGAACCAAGCACGGGCGGTTTGGGCGCGCAGTCTGGCCGTCTGCATGGAGCGCAAGGACGACGCTGCCTCTGCCTCGCGCTCGTAACGCACACTGCGCGCCTGGCGTTTTTCGGAGCCTGTGAAGGTCTGCATCAGGCTGAGCGAACGCATCGTCATGAAGTCGTCTGTCAGGCTGTAGCGCATAGGCCCCTCGATGGGCAGGTTGTCCACCGACAGGCGTAGCACTGGGTCTGGTAGGCGACCGGCGGAAACGGCCATTTCCCGCGCCGCGCGAGTCGCGGCATCCTGGGCTTGAAGCGTTGCGGATCGTGCCTGCGCAGCATCCAACGCCGCTTCCAATGTCAAGACGGATGAGGAGGTTTGTGCCGTCGCAAGACTGGCGAGGCACAGCGAAAACGTAACGGCAGCGAGAGGTCTAAGTCCGCGAGACCAATGTAGGCGGACGTAACGACAAGGAGGCGTACTGGCCCCCAGGGGGGAAATTGAGTGCATTAGCAAACTCCATGGATGATGAATTCCCGCGCTGCTTAAAGCACGGGCAAGGAGCCACCGACCACAAAATGGTCAGCAGCCGCATCGCGGTTACATGGGGTCAGCTAAGAAAGGGAGGTCGCCAGATGCCCGAGGGATCGAAGGTGGCGATCAGCGCAGCCAGCGCGGACACAGGGTGTGATGCCTGTGCAGAGGGAATGTGTGCGTGAAACGACGGAAGAACGCTGGCACTTGAGGAGCCGCAGGGAGTGTCTGTCTTGCAGAGCTTGCCTGTCTTGGCCGCCGTCTCGGCATCATTGCAGCAATCCCCGACAGCCTGAGCAGACTCATTGACTGAAGCCGATGACCCACCGTCATGATCCATTGGGCAAGGTGCAGGGAGGGCATGCGCGCCAACGCTGCCCTGAAAGGCAACGATGAAGCATAGCAATAAGGCCAAGAAGACGCGCATTAGGTAATTTTACCAAACATCATTTTTCGGCGACAGGCTTAACGTGCTTTATTTTCCGAATTCTGAGACGACCCCTTAAAGAGTGCCAGCTCGCGAATCCTGCCTTCAAGCTGAAGGCGCACACGCAACGCCCAGATATCTTTCAACTTGAAGGGTGCCTTCTGGCCAACGATCTTGCCCTTGTTCCACGGTGCATGGTGAACAGCGGTGCCTGAGGTTTCCATGATGGACTCCCATCAAGTTGAGGGCCACACAGCATGCTCCGGCTCAAGTTCAGGGTGTTGCGTTAGGTCAAGTTCGAACTAGTCTGTCCACTCATGGTTCTGGGACTGTGTACGCCATTTGTGTCGGAGTGAATGACTGTTCTACGGACAACAGCGGGTATTCGGATCAGTGCAGCGAGGGACAGCAATCGCTGCTTAGCTGTCTCTTGGCTGGGGCCGGGCTGAACACCCGAAAATTCAGAATTTAAAGAGAAACTCAGCCAAAAATTCAGCTTTTAATGAGATTTCAGTTCAAATCCTGTGTCTTTGATCCAGCTAAGTGCTTGTCACACCTGTATGCGCTATTCAGAACTTAGTGAGACTCGACAATCACGCACTCCAAGCCGATGAGACTTTTCCAATAAGATGGCTTAGCACTTGGAGGTCTCGTGGTCCTTTTCCGTCATTTGAAACATTGGTTGCTGGCCGCATGCCTGAGTCTCGTGGGACTGGGTTGTGCAGCCCAGTCTGCGTCGGATTGCAAACCCGCCCCAGAAAACGTCGCCGAGTTGGTGCAAATCCGTCCACGTTTTCATACGGTCAAGGGGCCTTTGGCTGAGTTTGACCCTTGTCACAAAGCATCCAGGCTGTCCGTTCCCTCCCGCTGGAATGGCAGTCCGCTGCCCAGCAAACCCCCTTTGGTCATCATTGCGCACGGCGGCGGCGGCCTGGGCATGCTTGAAAACAACCTGGCCACAGCGCTGCGCAAGCACGACATCGCCACACTGGTTTTTGACGCCTACCAACTCAACGGTTTTTACCAAGGCTACCCCTTTTGGGGGTCACAAGCGACCAACGAATCACGCCAACGCATGATCTACAAAGCCGCCAAAAGCGCTTACGAATGGGCCCTCACGCAGTCAGACAAAGTCGACACCCGGGCCATCTTCCTGCAAGGCGTGTCAAACGGTGCAGCGGTGGTGGCCAACCTGGCCAGCGTGGTCAGTCCCGAACATGTTCGAGGTGTCATCCCGGAAGGCCTGCCGGGTATGGGCATCGGTCTGCCCGACACCGTGGCCGTGCCAGTCCGGCTTGTCTTTGGCAAGTTGGACAACTACGGCGGCAAACACCAAGAGGACTGGATGTGGCAACGCCAGGAGAGCTGCCGTGTCAACCGTCTGCCCAGCCCCGAGATCCCGATGGGGAATGCACAACAATGCAACGCACGACAAAACCCGGCAGACATGACCGAGAAACCCATCGACTGGATGCAGCGGCTCAAAACCCAAGGCGCAGACATCGACGTTTGGTTTTACGACGACGCTGCCCACGGCATTTTTCAGGGTCCCATCGACCGAAAAATGCTGACCTATGGCACAGACAACACCACCTTCTCATGGACCGGCTCCAACCCTTCCGCCAAGGAAAAAATGTTGGCCGATCTGGTAAAGCTGATCCAAAGCCCACGGCCCTGACACAAACATGAAGCCCCATCACCGATTGCTGGACATCCTGCCTCCTATCGTGCAAGCCCCCATGGCTGGCGTGCAAAACCACCGACTGGCAGCCTCTGTGTGCGAAGCCGGTGGACTGGGTTCACTGCCAGCGGCCATGCTCAGTCTCCCCGACCTGCAAAGCGAACTCCAAGCGCTGCACCAATCCACCCAAAATCCTTACAACGTCAACTTCTTTTGCCACGCACCGCCCGCACCCGATGACGCCCGCCAGCAGGCCTGGCATCGGACCCTGGCACCTTACTACCGCGAACTGGGGCTCGACCCTGAAACCATTCCGACAGGACCGGGGCGCGTGCCCTTCAGCGCCGAAGCGGCCCATGTGCTGGAGGCCTTTCGTCCAGCGGTGGTGAGTTTTCACTTTGGACTGCCGTCTCCCGAACTGGTCGCCCGCGTCAAAAGCTGGGGCAGCCTGGTCCTGTCTTCGGCCACCACCGTGGCCGAAGCCTTGTGGCTGCAGGCCCACGGGGCGGACGCCATCATTGCGCAGGGCCTGGAGGCCGGGGGACACCGAGGCATGTTCCTCACCGACGAGCTCAGCACCCAGGTGGGCACCTTTGCCCTGCTGCCCCAGATCGTGCAGGCGGTCCAATTGCCGGTGATTGCGGCTGGCGGGATCAGCAGCGCGGCAGGCATCGCGGCCGCCAAGGCGCTGGGCGCCGCAGGCGTTCAGGTCGGCACCGCCTACCTCTGCAGCCACGAAGCCACCACCAGCGCTCTGCACCGCAGCGCTCTTCAGTCGCCCGCCGCGCAGCACACCGCCTTGACCACCCTGTTTTCTGGACGCCCGGCGCGCGGCATCGTCAATCGCTTGATGCGCGAACTCGGCCCCCTCAACGCTGCAGCACCCGCTTTCCCCTTGGCCACAGCCGCCATCGCGCCCCTGCGCGCGGCCGGAGAAGCGGCGGGCAGCAGCGATTTCACGCCGCTGTGGTCGGGCCAGAACGCCAGTGGTTGCCGCGATTTACCCGCCGCCGACATCACCCGCGAATTTCTGCAGGCATGGGTCAGCGCATGAGCCTTGCGCTCAGGCACACTTGCACCCCATGGCCAAAGACAAATCGATATTCACCTGCACCGAATGCGGCGGCACCAGCGCCCGCTGGATGGGCAAATGCCCCAGCTGCAACGCCTGGAACACCCTGATCGAAGGCAGCACCGAGCCAACGGCTGGCAAAAACCGCTTTGGCTCGGTCCATGCCTCGCTGGCCCCCACCTCAGAGGTGTTGCCACTCGCCCAAATCGAAGCGGCCGACTTCGAGCGCCACCCCACCGGCATTGACGAACTCGACCGGGTGCTGGGCGGCGGCATGGTCGAAGGCGGCGTGGTGCTGATCGGCGGCGACCCGGGCATCGGCAAATCCACCTTGCTGCTGCAGGCGGTGGACGCGCTGCAGCGCAGCGGCATGAACACCCTGTATGTCACGGGCGAAGAAAGCGGCGCACAAGTGGCCATGCGCTCTCGCCGTTTGGGCCTGCCGGACTCCGAGGTGCCCGTGTTGCCCGAGATCCAGCTGGAAAAGATTTTGCACACCCTGCAGTCGCGCCAGCCCGGCATCGCCATCATCGACTCGATCCAGACCGTATATTCGGACCAACTGACCAGCGCCCCCGGCTCGGTGGCACAGGTGCGCGAATGCGCAGCGCACCTGACGCGCACCGCCAAATCCACCGGCACCACCATCGTGCTGGTCGGCCATGTGACCAAAGAAGGCGCACTGGCTGGCCCCCGTGTGCTGGAACACATGGTGGACACGGTGCTGTACTTTGAAGGCGACACGCACTCCAACTTCCGGTTGATCCGCGCCATCAAGAACCGCTTTGGCGCGGTGAACGAAATTGGCGTGTTTGCCATGACTGAAAAAGGCCTCAAGGGTGTGAGCAACCCCAGCGCCATCTTCTTGAGCCAGCATGCCGAACCCGTGCCCGGCAGCTGCGTGATGGTCACGCTCGAAGGCACACGCCCTCTGCTGGTCGAAATTCAGGCCCTGGTGGACAGCGGCGGCCCATCGCCCCGCCGCTTGAGCGTGGGCCTGGACCGCGACCGCCTGGCGATGCTGCTGGCCGTGTTGCACCGACATGCGGGTGTGGCCTGCATGGACCAGGACGTGTTCGTGAACGCGGTGGGCGGTGTGCGCATCAGCGAACCGGCCGCCGACCTGGCCGTCATGCTGGCCATCACCAGCAGCCTGCGCGGCAAGCCCCTGCCCAAAGGCTTCATCGCCTTTGGCGAGGTGGGTCTGGCCGGTGAAGTGCGCCCCGCACCGCGCGGGCAAGACCGCCTGAAAGAAGCCGCAAAACTCGGCTTCAAAGTGGCCGTGGTGCCCAAAGCCAACGCACCCAAAAAGAACGACAAAGCTTTTGAGGGCTTGACGATCTACCCGGTCGAGCGCATCGAAGAAGCCATGCAGGTGGTGCGAGGGTTGGACTGAAGGCACAATCCACGCCCATGAATTTCACCAAAATACTGACCCCACTGGCCATCATCGTTTTCACCGTCGGGGCTTGGCAGGCCTTTCAATGGGCGGGCATTGCCCTGGCTGTAGGGGGGGTGGTCATGTGGATCTTGCTGCACTTCACACGCATGGTCACCATCCTGAAAAAAGCTGCCAACCGACCCATCGGCCATGTGGCCAGCGCCGTGATGCTCAACGCCAAATTGAAAAAAGGCGTCACCTTGATGCATGTCATCGCCATGACACGCTCGCTGGGTGCGCTGCAAACCGAAAAAGACGCCCAACCCGAGGTTTACCGCTGGACCGATGCTGGCCAGTCACGTGTGGACTGCACCTTTGTCGGCGGCAAATTGACTGAATGGTCTCTGGAGCGCCCTGCTTCGGATGGCAGCGAAGCCACCACACCAGACAGCGCAAGCCCTGCCCTCGACTGAGCCCGGGTGGCGCCAGCGCCAGCTCCCCGGACGCGAGACCTTAAAATCTCCTTTTTGTATTGTTGACTGCCCCCTTCTTTAAAGGACACTTTCATGAGCGTTGTCATTCCTTCGATGTCAGACCGTGACGGCAAAATCTGGATGGACGGCCAGATGGTCGATTGGCGTGATGCCAAGATCCATGTGCTGAGCCACACCCTGCACTACGGCTGCGGCGCTTTTGAAGGCGTTCGTGCTTACAAAACCGAGCAAGGCACCGCCATCTTCCGCCTGCAGGAGCACACCGACCGCCTGTTCAACAGCGCCAAGATCCTGCGCATGGCGATCCCCTTCACCAAAGAGCAGGTCAACGAAGCCCAGCGCGCCGTGGTGCGTGAAAACAAGCTCGAAAGCGGCTACATCCGCCCCTTGACCTGGATCGGTGACAAAAAACTGGGCGTCAGCCCCAAGGGCAACACCATCCACCTGATGGTCGCCGCCTGGACCTGGGGCGCGTACCTGGGCGAAGAAGGCATGAAGCGCGGCATCCGCGTCAAGACCAGCAGCTACACCCGCCACCACGTCAACATCACCATGACGCAAGCCAAGGCGGTGAGTAACTACACCAACTCGATCCTCGCCAACATGGAAGTGACCGACGAAGGTTACGACGAAGCCCTGTTGCTGGACACCTCGGGTTTTGTGTCCGAAGGCGCGGGCGAAAACATCTTTGTGGTCAAGGACGGCGTGATCTACACCCCCGATTTGTCGGCTGGCGCCCTGAACGGCATCACCCGCAACACCGTGTTCCACATTGCCAAGGATTTGGGCCTGGAGATCGTGCAAAAGCGCATCACCCGCGACGAGATCTACATCGCCGATGAAGCCTTCTTCACCGGCACCGCCGCTGAAGTCACGCCCATCCGCGAACTCGACCGCATCCAGCTGGGCGCGGGCAGCCGTGGCCCGGTGACCGAGAAAATCCAGACCGCGTTCTTTGACATCGTCAACGGCCGCAACCCCAAATACGCCCACTGGCTGACCCGGGTTTGAGGAGTTCAAGCATGAGTACCCAAGCCGTTGAACTGCTGGCCACCGACCTGAACCCCCAGGGCGGTGTGTTTTGTCCCAGCCCCAAAGCCGACATGAAACTCTGGAACAGCCACCCCAAGGTCTACCTGGATGTGGCCAAAACCGGTGAAACCAAGTGCCCTTATTGCGGCACCGTTTACAAACTGAAAGCGGGCGAGGTGGTGGGCCACCACCACTGAGCAACCGGTGCCGCCATCAGGCGATGGCCGGACACATCACGGCGAACACTCAGGTGTTCGCCGTTTTGCTTTGGGGCAAGCTCACCTCGAAGCAGGCACCACCACCGGGCCGGTCTGTGCACTGCACCCGACCGCCATGGCGCTTGGCAATCGATTGGACCAGTGACAGCCCCAAGCCCACGCCGCCCACGCGTTCGCTGGCACCGGGCAGGCGGAAAAAAGGCTCGAATATCCGCTCGCGGTATTCAGGGGGTACGCCCGGGCCATGGTCACAAACGGTGATGCGAACCGTCGAACCCTGCTGAGTCAAGCTCAGGGCAATGC
>Ga0255137_1000008_pt1 | contig 52577 bp, 54 predicted proteins | sample Law_Atlam_RepC_8_FD_188548 | JGI IMG/M metagenome (GOLD analysis project Ga0255137, IMG submission 188548) | Freshwater microbial communities from St. Lawrence River, New York, United States - Law_Atlam_RepC_8d | ecosystem: Environmental > Aquatic > Freshwater > River | place: USA: New York... | reverse complement strand
AGTGTAACAAAAGTTACTAAAGCGCTTAGATTGACCATTTAAATTTGCACTATGAATTGGATCAGTTCAAGAAAACACTTAATGATAGGTATAGGGCTTGGCTTAACCGCTGGCTATCTTTACTACTATTTTGTAGGATGTGCTTCTGGAACTTGTGCCATCACATCAAAACCACTCAATAGTACGTTGTATGGCGGATTATTAGGGTTTTTAATCAGTGACATTTTTAAGAAAAAATAATACCAATATGAAAAGAATTGTAATCGACGTAAGAAGTCAAGAAGAGTTTATGGGCGGCCATGTTGCAGGCTCAATCAACATTCCATTAAATGAAATCCCTGAAAAAGTCAATGCGATCAAAGCAATGGGTGAAGGCATTGTTTTATGCTGTGCCTCTGGAAACAGAAGTGGTCAAGCTCAAAGATTTTTAATGGCACAAGGTATTGACTGTGTTAATGGTGGTTCATGGTTAGATGTTCAATAATATGTTGCAAGCACTTAAACAACTTTTCGGATTTGGGCCTAAAGTAGATTTCAAAGCTTTAGTGGCTCAAGGCGCTATTATTTTAGATGTTAGATCAAAAGGAGAATACCAATCAGGTCATATTAAGGGTTCAATGAATATACCTGTTGATGCTTTAAACAATCAACTATCACAATTAAAAGATAAAAACAAGCCTATAATAACCTGCTGCGCCAGTGGCATGCGCAGTGCTGCAGCCAAAAATATACTTAAATCGAACGGTTATCAAACAGTATACAATGGCGGTTCTTGGGCAAGTTTAAAACATCAAATTCAATAATGTATATCAAACAAAGACTATTGAGCGGATGGAATTTTAGCCGCATCATCTACTTGATCATGGGTGTATTGATGGTCATACAATCCATCATGATGCGTGAGTATTTAATGACCGCAATGGGCTTGTATTTTTCTGCCATGGGCTTATTAGGCTTTGGCTGTGCATCTGGCAATTGTTTTGGCAATCAATGTGAAAAAAAATAACCAATGAAAACACCTACTAAATTACTTTTTCTTGCCCTCGTTGGGCTGTTGATGAATGCTTGTCAAATGCAGGCTAAATCTGAGGATCAAAATCAAGTATTAACGGCCAAAGCATTTGCAGAAGCCATTAAAAGCGAGAACAATATTATTGATGTAAGAACGCCTTCTGAATTTGAATCTGGACACATTAATGGTGCTGTTAATATTGATTGGAATGCTGATGGTTTTGAAAAAAGCATGGCCCAATATCAAAAAGAGGCCCCCATTTATGTGTATTGTTTAAGTGGCGGCAGAAGTGGACAAGCGGCTCAATTTTTGCGCCAATCAGGCTATACTAAAGTATACGAATTAGAGGGTGGTATGATGGCTTGGCGTTCTAATCAGTTACCCGAGGTAAATGGCAACTCAGAACCAGTAGCAGACAAAATCAGTGCACAAGCTTATCAAACTATGATAGATTCAAACCAATTACTATTAGTAGATTTCTATGCCGTATGGTGCGCACCTTGTCAAAAAATGAAACCGTATTTAGAAACGTTATCGCAAAAAGTTAAAGTTACAGTAAAGGTTGAACGCATTAATGTAGAGGAGAATAAAACACTTTGTCAGACATTAAAAGTGAGTGCCCTACCTGTATTAAAATTGTATAAAAAAGGAATTGTCGTATGGGAGGCCAATAGTTTAGTAACTGAGGATGAGTTGATCAAACAAATTGAACTGCATCAGTAAGCCTTATGCTTTTAACAATTCTTTAGCATTCTTTTTGGCTATTTCTGTGGCCTGATTACCACTTAACATTTTAGCCAATTCTTCAATACGCTGCTTGGTTGTTAAGCGTTGAATGGTTGATTCTGTTTTTTGGTTGTTTTCTGTTTTACCAACAAAGAAATGGGCATCCCCATAACCAGCCACTTGGGGCAGATGGGTAATGGCAAATACTTGATGAGACAAAGCAATTTGTTTGAACACTTGACCGATAGTATCTGCCACTTTTCCAGAAACCCCAGTATCAATTTCATCAAACACAAGTGTATTTAATTGATGATGGGCAGCTTCTATAGCTCTAATACTCAAAGCCAATCTGCTCAGTTCACCGCCGGAAGCAACCTTACCAATGCTTTGCAAAGGCATTCCTAAATTGGCGGTAAAACAAAGTTCTAATTCATCCATACCCCATTCATTCATATGCTCAGACAAATTCAAATTAAATTGAATTTTAGCATGCGGCATTTCCAAGGCATGTAATTGGTCTTCTATGGCTTCTTGCAAAGCTAAAAGGTGTTTGCTTCTATTTTGATGCAATGCTCTTGCAGACGTTTTTACCAAAGCCAATGCCTTTTGAACTTGAGCAGTCAATTCCAATAAGGACTGATCAATATTGCCTATAGACAGCAATTGATCTGCAATGTTTTCATGTATACTCAACAACTCATTGCTTTGCTCTACGCCATGTTTGCGCTTAAGTTGTTGTATACTGTTTAAACGCGCATTCAATTCATCCATTTTTGCAGGATCGTGTTGGGCCAAATCATTTAAGGATTCTGTTTCTGAAACAATATCCTTCAATTCAATGATAACAGAATGAAGTCTGTCTAAAACTGCTTTAACTTTGGGGTGAATAGCTTCCGCTGAACGGTATTTATTTTTTATTTGATTCAAAGATTGAATCACTGAATACTCTCCTTCTGAGAGGGTATTAACTGTATCTTGTAAAAAGGCAGTAAGCGTTTCTGAATTTTGAAGAATGGCCAAAGATTGTTCAATGCTTAATTCTTCATCTGCTTGTAAAGACAAGGCTTCAAATTCATTGAGTAAAAAACTTAAATAATCTTTTTCTTTGAGTAATTGACTCTGTTGTTCCTTGAGCTGTTCTAAAGCCTGAGCTTGGTGTTTATAGCTTTGTAAAGCGTTTTGATAAGCCAGTCTTAATTCCATTGAGTTAGAGAACTGATCTATGAATTGAAACTGAAAGGCTGATTCAGTTAATTGGGTATTCTCATGTTGAGAATGTATGGCCACCAAGGTATTGGTAAGGCGTTTAAGTTGTCCTAGAGTAACAGGCGTATCATTCACAAAGGTTCTGGTTTTGCCAGATTTATGAATCTCTCTTCTGATGATACAAACAGATTCAAAATCAAGGTCCATCTGTTTAAATAAGGGGGCATAATGAGCGGAGTCTATCGTAAATTCTCCTTCAACCACACATTTTTCTCCAAATTCACTGTAGGTTTTAACATCTGCTCTATTGCCCAATATCAGGCCCAAGGCATCCAGTATAATGGATTTACCAGCTCCGGTTTCCCCTGTAATGATGTTCAATCCTGCTACAGGTTCAAACACGATGTGTTTGATGATTGCAAAATTCGATATGGTGAGTTTACTTAACAATTAATGACTCAATACTTTTGACAGATTCCAAAGATCAAAATTAATGGTTTTTTTGTTGTCTATGGCCTCTTTAAAGCTGCAAGTAAACAATGCTTGATTGACCATTCCAACACAAATATTGGCTTTACCTTTTATGAGTTCTTCAACGGCTGCATTGCCTAAAAAACTAGCAAGAATTCTATCGTTAGCACTAGGTTTACCGCCTCTTTGAATATGCCCCAAAACAGAAACCCGGATATCGTGATGCGGATTAGCCGCTTCAAATCGCTTGGCTATATCAATGGCATGCCCCGACTCCTCTCCTTCAGCAACAATGACAATACTAAAGGCTTTAGACCTTTTATCTGTTTGATTAAAATGTTGCAATAGTTCATCAAAATCACTCATAACCTCAGGCAATAAAATACCTTCAGCGCCCCCTGCTATACCAGATTGCAAAGCGATGAAACCACTATCTCGGCCCATCACTTCAATGAAAAACAATCTGTTGTGTGCATCAGCCGTATCTCTAATTCTATCGATGGCATCCAAAGCCGTATTAACTGCTGTATCAAATCCTATGGTAAAATCAGTGCCGTATAAATCGTTATCAATTGTTCCTGGCACACCTACAGACGGAATCTTATATTCATCATAAAAAATTCCTGCACCTGTATAGGTACCATTTCCGCCGATACAAACCAAACCATCAATTCCAAATTGTTGTATCACTTCAAAGGCTTTTGCTCTGCCTTCTTTTGTTCTAAACGCTTCACTCCTAGCTGATTTAAGAAAGGTGCCGCCATATTGAATAATGTTAGCAACATGATCTGTAGTCAATGGCAATAAATCGCCTTCAATAAGGCCTTGATAACCTCTTTTGATACCAATCACTTCAATCCCATGGAACTTCGCAGTTCTTACAACAGCACGAATACAAGCATTCATGCCTGGTGCATCTCCGCCAGATGTTAATACTCCAATGCGTTTCATCATGACACAAATTTGCAAAAAAAAACCGACTAAAAAGTCGGTTTTAAGATATTTAAACGTTTATTATTTCAAAAGCAATTTAGTACTTCCAATTTTATACCCTTCTGTAAATAACTCTATGGTATACTCTCCTTTTTGAAAACCGTTTTGTTTAGTACAATACACTGAATAAGGCGCCGTTTTTTCGTTTTGATAATCGATGATGATCTTCTGGGTGTATAAAGTTTCAGTACCGTCAACTTTAGTGGTTTGCACTTTAGTGGTAACTGGTGATCCATCAGGAGCAATCAACTTAACAAAAATGTCTTTGTCTCCAGCATCTGATACTGCGTTTTTATCAATGCTAAAGACCACTTTAACCTCTTCTGTTTTAGCCGCTTTATCTGTAGCAACTTCTTTTTTACCAAACATTTTACGTTCTCTGACTCCAACCGCAGAAACGCTATTAGCATGCAAACGCTTAGCAATGGCAATTACTTTATCTTTAGTCGCAATGACCTTATCTTTTTCAGCAGAGCGGGTTTGTTCTGAGCTTAGACTTTGAGAAAGTCCTGCGTTCTCAGACATTAATTCTGTATTGCGTTGAGTCAATTCTGCAATTTGATTTTTGTAGGCAGTGATCTCATCTTTTAGGGCTTGAATATCAGCCTTCGCTTGATTGTATTGTTTGGTGGTGAGTTTATTGTTAGACAACAAAGACTTGATTTGTTTAATTTTGGCTTCAAGGTCTTGGTCTTTGGCTTGAAGTTCTGAACTTAAACTATCATTTTCTGAACGCATAGCATTCAAATCCGCTTCACTTTGAGCGAGTTCAGCTTCCAATGCTTTTTTATCATTGCTAAGCGCTACGTTTTGAGCAGTCAGTTCTTCGTTCTCTTTTTTACCAGACATCATTTTGGCTAAGATGCCAATATTGAGTGCCAATAAAATCCCAATTAAAATGAGTAAGTATACTCTGCTTTTTTTGTCTTTTGGTTGAGTTTCCATGGTTTAAACCTTTATGTTATTCAAATATAATTCATTTTGAATTGAACAAATCAAATGAATTGTTTACAAATTCTCTTTAATGTCCTCTAAAAAGTGCTTGAGTTTTTCAAGGCTTTTAAGCATCTCTTGTTGTTTATCTTTAACTTTATTAACAGTTTGCATGTATTCATTGGCACCAGTTAAGGTATAGCCTTTTTCTTTCACCAAGTAATAAATGGTTTTTAAATCTACAATGTTTTGTTCTGTGTATAGTCTGTCGCCTTTGCGGTTTTTTTGTAGATCTTTTAAACAATCAAATTCTTTTTCCCAAAAACGCAACATGGAGGCAGGCACACCCACCATTTTTGAGGCCTCTCCCATTTTGTAAAAGAGCTTTTTGAATTCTGTATCTGATTTTAATTTAGGCATTAGTCAAAGGATTGATTAGGCGCTGAAGCGCGTTCAAGCATTAATTGATATTCTTCGTTGGTAAGGTCATTGTAAAAGAAGTAAGCAGGATTTAATTTTTCACCGTTCTTATGGACTTCATAATGCAAATGTGGCCCAGTAGATTTCCCTGTGCTACCAATTAGACCAATTAATTGACCTCTTAATACTTTTTGACCGCGTCTGACCAAGAACTTACTCAAGTGACCATACAAGGTTGAAAAACCGTTGCCGTGGTTAATGATAATATGTTGACCGTAACCCCAAATTTCAGTCTTGACCATTTCAACCACACCATTAGCAGTAGCATACACTTCAACTCCTCTAGGAGCAGTAAAGTCAATTCCTGAGTGAAATTTTTGAGTTTGATAAAACGGATCGGTTCTGTAACCAAAACCAGAACCAATGCGTTCTAGTTGTTTATTGGCCACAGGTTGTATTGCTGGGATTCTGGCTAAATATTCTTTTTTGTTTTGAGCCATTGACAACAATTGATCAAAACTTTGGCTTTGTGCTTTAAACGCTTTTTGCAATTGGGTTAATCTTAAATTCAAATAGCTAAGTAATTCTTTATTCGATAGCTTTCTAAGATCACTGTACTTTTTGGACGATTCGTATTTGCTTTGCCAAACTTGCTCATTAACAGGAGAACTTTCATAAATCGAACGGTAAACGGATACATCTTTTTGTCTGAGTTTATTGAGTTCAGCATCCATTAAACTGATGCGTTGATTCATGTCTTCTAAATCAGCAGCTATATTATTGGTAGCTGACTGAACTTGTTTTTCATAGGGTGTGTCAACAAACTTTGAGAACAAAATAAAAAACACAAAACCCAAAATCAGTGAAAAGGAAAACACACCAATACCGCGTAAAAGCAATAAGCCCCTGCTGAGTTTGTATTTTTCATAACTCAAGGTTTTGGGATTAAAGAAATATTTGGTCTTTGCCATGTGTTTAACTCTTCGGCTTTTTGTATTTTTGCCTCAATTAATCATTCAATCGCTCAAAAATAATAGATTTTATATTGAAATATGTACTCTTCAAGAGAAATACGCCAGAGATTTTTAGATTTCTTCCAAAATAAACAGCATCAAATAGTGCCTTCTGCACCAATTGTGGTTAAAAATGATCCTACCCTCATGTTTACTAATGCGGGAATGAATCAGTTTAAAGACTACTTCTTAGGCAATAAAAAAGCACCTAACAAACGTGTAGCTGATACTCAAAAATGTTTAAGAGTAAGTGGCAAGCACAATGACCTTGAAGAAGTTGGTGTAGACCATTACCACCATACCATGTTTGAAATGTTAGGCAATTGGAGTTTTGGCGATTATTTCAAAAAGGAAGCCATCGAATGGAGTTGGGAATTATTAACTGAAGTCTATGGCATCAGCAAAGACAGATTGTATGTAACTGTTTTTGAAGGCGACGAAAAAGAAGGTCTAGCTTTCGATCAAGAGGCCTATGACTTATGGTTAAACAATTGTGACCCATCAAGAATTTTAAAAGGCAATAAAAAAGATAACTTTTGGGAAATGGGCGATACGGGCCCTTGTGGTCCTTGCTCAGAAATTCACGTAGACATGCGCTCTGATGAAGAAAGAGCACAAATCGGCGGTGACCAATTGGTCAACAAAGACCATCCAGAAGTGATTGAAATTTGGAACAATGTGTTCATGGAATTCAACAGAAAAGCAGATGGCAGCCTTGAAAAATTACCAGCTCAACACGTTGATACAGGCATGGGATTTGAACGTTTAGTGCGTGTTTTACAAAATAAAAAATCAAACTACGACACCGATGTATTTCAACCAATTATTAAAGCACTTGAAAGCATAACAGGACATACCTATACAGGTACTGATGCCAAAAAAGACATCGCCTTTAGAGTCATTGCTGACCACATCAGAGCTGTTGCGTTTTGCATAGCTGATGGTCAATTGCCATCAAACAATGGCGCTGGTTATGTGATCAGACGTATTCTCAGAAGAGCTTTGCGTTATGGCTACAGCTACCTTGGTATTCGCGAGCCATTTATGTACAAATTATTGCCCGTACTTTCAAATGAATTCGGATCAGTATTTCCAGAACTGGCTTCACAAAAAGACTTTATTGCCAAAGTCATTCAAGAAGAAGGCAATACTTTCTTAAGAACCTTGTCTAATGGACTCGATAGAATCAATGCTCACTTTGCCAATGGCAGTAAAACGGTTGATGGCAAAACCGCCTTTGAATTGTATGATACTTTTGGATTCCCAATTGACTTAACCTGCTTAATTGCTGCAGAACAAACTGCTGAAGTGGATATTGCAGGTTTTGAAGCCTTGTTATTAGAACAAAAAGAACGCAGTAGAAAAGACGCACAAAAAGAAACAGGTGATTGGGCCTACATTTCTGAAGATGAAAACGAGGAATTCATAGGCTATGATTTCACTGAAGCTGAAATCAAAATTGCCAGAATGCGTGAAGTTAAAGTGAAAGACAAATCCCAATTCCAAATGGTATTTAACATCACCCCTTTCTATGGAGAGAGTGGTGGTCAAGTTGGTGACACTGGTGTATTAATTGGTATTCGCAACAACGAAACCATTCAAGTAATAGATACTCAAAAGGAAAACGATTTGATCATTCACATCGTAGACAAATACCCTAGTGATAATTTACAAGCTTTCATGGCCAAAGTAGACAAAAGCAAACGCCAAGATACCGCCTGTAACCACAGTGCTACTCACTTATTACACGCTGCCCTTAAACAAGTTTTAGGTCAACACGTGGCTCAAAAAGGCAGCTTAGTGCATGCTCAAGCTTTGCGTTTTGATTTCAGTCATTTTAGCAAAGTAACTGATGAAGAATTAACTCAAATAGAGCAAATTGTAAATGATAAAATCAAAGCTCAAATTGCATTAAATGAACAACGCATGGTGCCTATTCAAAAAGCAGTTGATGAACTTGGTGCTACCGCTTTATTTGGTGAAAAATATGGCGACGTTGTGAGGGTCATTACTTTTGACTCTGATTATTCAATTGAATTGTGCGGTGGAACTCATATAGACAATACCAGCAAAATCAAACATTTCAAGATTGTATCAGAAAGTTCTGTTGCAGCTGGTGTAAGAAGAATTGAAGCCATTACGGGTTCTGAATTAGACAGACACTACAAACAACTAGAAGCCACCTTAAAACAAATCAATGAAGCATTAGGACAACCTAAAGATTTATTACAAAGCATACAAAAGTTACAAGAAGAAAAAACCGAATTAAACAAAAAAATCGAACAGTTCGAGTTGGCTAAAGCTGCCCAAATCAAAACTGATTTAATTCAAGCAATTGTTGATGGCAAACAATCGAAAGTGTTGATTCAAGTCATTGAAGGTATTTCTTTAGACCACATTAAAACCATTGCTTTCCAACTTAAATCAGAGCAAGCGCCTTTGTTAGGTGTAATTGGCGCAACCATAGACAACAAACCTAACCTTATTGTATTTGCTTCTGATGCATTGATCAATGACCATCAAATCAATTGCAGCACAATTGTTAGAGATTTAGCAAAACACATTCAAGGTGGTGGTGGCGGACAAGCATTTTATGCCAATGCTGGAGGTAAGCTGCTTGAAGGTATTGCCCCTGCGCTGGAACAAGCCAAGCAATTGTTTTTATAATCAGTGGTGATAACTCGTGCCAGCCTGAATGGTCATGGCTCTGAAGAGTTGTTCCAAAAGTATTGCCCTAACCATTTGATGGTTAAAAGTCATGGCTGATAATGCTACAGAACTGCCCTTTTTAAGCAGTTCAGCATCTATGCCATAGGAACCCCCAATTATAAAAACCCATTTTGAATGGTCTAAACTTTTTTTAGTCAACCATTTTGACCATTCTACTGAATTGAATGTGTCTCCATGTTCGTCTAAAAACACCAACAAAGCTTTTTCTGTAATGTGTTGTTGGAGCATACTGGCTTCTTCTGCTTTTAACTTTTCAGGGCTCAGTTTATTGGCATTTTTTACATCAGGTAATTCTTTGAGTTCTATTTTGACGTATTTACTCAATAGCTTTAAATATTTTTCAATGCCTACTTTTACCCAATCTTCGTTGGTTTTACCGATGCAAAGGATTTGTACTTGTATCATATGCTTTTAAATAAAACAGGCCCCCAATGGAGGCCCGATTACTACAATATATTCTATATTATTGAGAATTCAATATAGAAAGCAGTTCATCTAACTTAGGAGTTAGAATAATATCTGTTCTTCTGTTTTTAGCTCTGGCTTCAGAAGTGTTTGATGGATCAATCGGGAAATACTCTCCTCTACCTGCTGAGGTTACACGTTTTGGATCAACTTTGCCATTGGCCGTTAACAAACGTGTAATAGATGTGGCTCTGAGTACACTTAAATCTAAGTTGTCTTTAATGGTGGAAGATTTCATCGGCACATTGTCTGTGTGACCTTCTACTAATATGCTAACATCTTCATTGGTATTCAATGCTTTTGCCAATGCCATTAATGCTTTTTCACCTTCAGGGTCAACAGTTATACTACCTGATTTAAACAACAACTTTTCTTCCATACTCACATACACTTTACCATTTCTCACTTCAATGCTTAAACCTTGATTTTGGAAACCAAGTAAAGCTTTTTGTATGCTGGCTTTCAAAGCCAAAACAGCACTGTCTTTAGACTTTAATATGCCTTCCAATTCAGCAACTCGTTTTTCTCTTAGCGCTAAACTTGCTGATAATTCTCTGTTTTTGTTTTGTGCTGAGATCAAAGAGGCCTCTTGCTCGTGTAATTCACGTTCTTTGTTTTTTAAGGCTTCATTTTTAGCATTCAAATCTGTTGACAACCTACCGTTCTCATAACGACTGTTTTCTATGATTCTCTGAGCGGTTTCTTCAGACTGTTGATACAACTTTTTAGTTCTTTCTAAGGCAGTAAAACACTCTAATGAATCTGCTTCAAGGCTCAATACTTTTGTTTTAAGTTGGGTCGCCAACGAAGTACATTCTGTTAATTGTGTTGATGCTGCACTCAGCTCTTGCTTACAATTCGTAGAAGTTTCTTGGCATTTATCGTATTGGGCTTTTAACTCATCAAATTTGCGTTGAGGCACACAACTGCTCAAGGCAAGGCCTGCAAAAACGGAGGTATAGAATATTGACTTAGACTTTGAATTCATACACATTCAAAGTAAGACAATATAAATGGGTGAAATGCTTTGAGTTTTAAACAGTGTCAAGTATTTCGAACACTGATAAAACCATTAGTGGTTACGACCTATATAGAAAACTCTTGAAATATTGAATCCAAAGTGAACGCCACCCTTTAACCAAGAGCCAGTATTTTCTGCTATAAAACCCTTTTCATTCATGTATCGGCTATTGGTAAATTGCAATTGAAATACATGCCCTCCTGTTTCAATATCTAATCCTAGACTTAAAGAGTTGTAATAGATGGATTTAATCTGATTGGGCAGAACATAGAAATACTCATACGTTAAAGCTGTCTTTCTGGTGATTTTATTTCTACCGCCAAAACCTATGCTCCAAACATCGTTTTTATATTGTTGAGAATCTACAATATTTCTGTGCACTAGTGTAGGCATGATCTGCAAAGAAAAGTTTTTATTGAACTTCTTTGACACCAATAATTGATGCGTGTAGAACAAACGGTGGGTATTGTAATAAGGGTCCCAAGATTTAGAGGTGTTTTTCTCTGTTTGATAGGCCATATTAGAATACCATACTAAACTAACGGGTCTGAGTTGATCACCTTTTGCCTGACGCATGATTTTCCATTTGATGCTGCCATCAAATACTTTTCCAACATTACTTCTTCCCACTTCTAAATTGAGCAAATCGGTTAGGCCATAAGTAAAACTCATTCTTTGAAAGGCTTGATCTAAACCCCACAATTGGTATCCCCCTTGATTCACTTCACCAAATCTGTGACAAATTCTAAAGTCCAAGTTTTGCTTACCAATCATTTCAGTGTTTTGACTATTGATGATACGGGTCCCTTTAAATACGTTGGTTTCGTAATCAGGACCAAGGTCAATTTCCCATAATCCATCTAATAGCCGTGAGGTATCGCCTTTAAGGCCTGGCAAATCCGAAACGGCCTTTAAATTGGTATCCGAAACAATGGTTTGGGCATTCAAACTCCCTCCCAATACTATGGCTAAAACAACTGCTAATCTCATTTTTTAGTATAATCCATTATCATATCAACTGTCAACTCTTCGGCAATTTTAGCACCAGCTGTTGCAGGAATATTGATGTGGTAATCTTTAGGCTTAACTTTAATATCAGAGGTAGCTGTTACTTTGCCATCTTTGATCACAAACTTAGCTACACCAGTGATGTCTTTAGTTACATCTTTAATGGTTAACTTACCTGTATAATTAGCAGTGTAAGAACCATCTTTTGTAAAATCTACTTTCGAGATATCTGTCACTGTTCCTTTAAAAGTAGCTTTAGGGTATTTATCGCTTTCCGCATAACTTTCATTAAAATGATCCTCCATCAATTGATTGGTAAAATCAAACCCTTTCATGAGCAATGAAAATTCAATTGCACCAGTACTTGAGTTCAATACGCTAACAACCTTGCGGTTTTCAGCTTTGATGTCTTCAAGGGTAGTATGAGAAAAGAACTTTACAGTACCTGTTTTGGTCATGTAGTTGTCAGCATTTAAACCTAATGCCAGACATAGTGCGGTGGTTAATGCAAAAAATTTATTCATAATATTATTCGTATAGCAATTATTTGACCAATTTGCAGCGGTCTAGGTAGACATCAAAATTTAAGCCGTTACAAAACCCAGCTAACTCAATCATTGACTGTGCTTTTAATTGGGCGTATTGGGCGTTGTCTGTAGTATCCATCTCACACAAAACCACTCCCATGGCATCATCTGTTGCCAAACTGATGGTATAACGGTTGTTTTGGAAATCAATCTGACTTATCTGACCCTTAACTTGAAGCACTTTACCATTGTAAATTTTATTGGCGCTGTCTTCAAATTGGGTATAATCATTAAATAATTTTTTAGCCTCAACTTTAAGCAATTGATCAGATTTAAGTGGGTCATGGTGTTTGGCTCCGTTTACAAAAACATACCAATAGACTGCCCCACCACCCATTAAGGCTATGGCTAATATGATTAATATTCCTTTTTTCATGTGTAACTTGATTAATTTTCTGGCGCTCCTCTTCTGATCCAAGCTTCTATTTTATTGACATCACAATCGGCCATTTTTTGCGTTGGCGGCATGTTCTTACTACCTCCTGAAATGTACTTAACAGCGTTCAACAATTGATCTTGTGGCAGCGCTAAAATGGTTGCAGCATAAGTATCTAATGCGATTCCAGCATTGGCATTGGCGGTGGTATGACAACCGGCATCTGTGCAGTTGGCTTTTAAAATAGGTTCAACTGTTTTAGTAAACGTAGCGTTAGTGGTATCACAAGCATTGGCATTAGGATAGAGCTTATCTGCTTTATCGTAATAACAAGCGTTTAGTGACATTAAAGTTAATACTGCTGTAAAAAAATAAATACGTTTCATGGTAATTAATTATTAGGTGCACCTGCGTTTACCCATTTTTGAATCTTTAGTCTATCGCACTCAGAGATCTTAATATTGGCACTTGGCATAGGTTTATAACCTATAACATGGTTAATCGCTCCCATTAAACTTCCATCAAGGGCATGAGCAGATAAATTGGCGTGATCATTTAATAAAAGTGCACCACCATTATGACATGAGTTACATTGTTGATCAATTATAGGCTTAATATTCGCAGTGTATGCAAATGAGTTTGTATCACAAGCTGAAGCACAATAATTGTTTCTGGCTCCTTGATTAATCCATTTTTCAATGATATCCTTTTGATCTTGTGTTAGACTCATAGGATATGGAGGCATTTTATTGTTAATTATCTCCTCATACAATTTACTTTTCAAAGCTTGCCCCTTAACAACTTCTCCAGTAGAGACAATATTAGCATATTTATCCAAAACAACCCCTTCTACTTGTGCCCCCGCGTCATGACAACCTGCTTGCGCACAATTGGCCAAAATAATTGGCAATACATCATTCACAAAATAAACAGTATCAGAGCTGCAGTTTTTACTTGTATCAACCCAATCAACACCTTTGGTTAACAATGTTTTTTGAGGAGCTTGATGCTCACATGCTGTTAATAAAAAAATTGAAAAACAAACGAAGACAATTGCTTTCATATTTTCAAATTTAAGCAAATAAGTCTTTAATTATGCAATTATGATTAAGATCAGATTTCGCGGTTAGGATCCCATTGCTCAAGGTAATCTGCTACCCTGCGCACAAAGGCACCACCTAATGCCCCATCCACTACTCTGTGGTCATAGCTATGGCTTAGGAACATCATGTGTCTGATAGCAATTACATCACCATACTCAGTTTCCAACACTGCTGGCTTTTTACGAATAGCACCAACAGCTAATATGGCTACCTGTGGTTGATTGATAATAGGAGTACCCATCACATTACCGAATGTACCAACGTTAGTAATGGTGTATGTTCCACCTGTAATTTCATCAGGTTGTAATTTATTCTCTCTAGCGCGTTTTGCTAAATCGTTAACATCTTTCACCAATCCAAGTAAGTTTTTAGTATCTGCATTTTTAATTACAGGTACAATTAGATTACCAGAAGGCAAAGCTGCTGCCATACCTATATTGATGTTTTTGCGCTTGATGATATTCTGACCATCCAATGACACATTGATATTAGGAAAATCTTTAATGGCTTTAACAACCGCCTCAATGAATATTGGTGTGAAAGTTATTTTTTCTTTTTCTTTCTTTTCAAAACCACCCTTGATTTTATCTCTCCATTGAACCAAGTTGGTAACGTCTACTTCAACAAATGAAGTCACGTGCGGACTAGTCGCTTTACTCATCACCATATGGTCTGCAATGAGTTTGCGCATTCTGTCCATCTCAACGATTTCATCGCCAGGCATTAAAGCTACCTTTGAAGCTTGTGGTTTAGTCTCAGTTTTAGGGCTTGACACAGCATTAACAGCAGGAGTTGATTCCACAATTGGAGCGGTTGAAGTTTGAGTCCTTCCTGATGCAATGTATTTCAGTATATCACCTTTAGTCACACGGTTATCATTACCTGAACCTTGAATTTGCTCTAACTCTGACATGCTAATGCCTTCTGTTTTTGCAATATTTAAAACCAAAGGCGAATAAAATCTACCACCTGCTTGTGCACTGTGATTTAATTGTGTCGCAGCTTGGATAGACTGTTCTACTACCTGAACCGCTTGAGCAACAGGTTTGGCGGCTTCTACAACTGGCGCTACTGTAACAGATGGTGCTGCAGCGGCCGAGGCATCAGATCCTATAACGGCAATAGCTGCACCAACAGGCACAACATCCCCTTCGTTAAAGAGTTTCTTGATCAAAACACCTTCACCAGTAGAAGGCACTTCTGAGTCAACTTTATCGGTAGCAATCTCAACAACTGCTTCGTCTAATTTAATGGTATCACCTTCATTCTTCAACCATTTAGTAATGGTAGCTTCTGCAATACTCTCGCCCATTTTAGGCATGATCAATTCAAATTGTGCCATAGCTTAAAGGTGCAAAAATACAACTAATTTTTATAAATCGATGGATTGTTTTCAACCCTTAATACACTTGAGTTTTCAGAATAATTAGTATTTTCGCCCTACATGCAACCTAACGCCTCTTCTACTCCACTTAAACTCATATTCGTAACCTTATTAATTGATGTAATGGGAATTGGTATCATTATCCCTATACTACCTCAACTTTTAAAAACTTTAGGTGGCTATTCCTTGTCAGAGGCTTCAAGTATGGGTGCTTGGATGCTGTTTGCTTTTGCCTTTCCTCAATTTCTGTTTTCGCCTCTGATGGGCAACTTAAGTGATCGTTTTGGCAGACGACCCATTATTATAATAGCCCTTTTAGGCATGGGTTTGGATTATTTTTTTCACGCATTGGCTTGGAGCATACCCGTATTGTTTGTTGGCAGAGTGATCGCTGGCATTTGTGGCGCCAGTTTTACCACTGCGAGTTCCTATATAGCAGATGTGAGCACCCCTGAAAAACGCACTCAGAATTTCGGTCTTATAGGCATGGCATTTGGCTTGGGATTTATATTAGGACCTGTTTTAGGTGGATTGGTAGCAGGCATCAGTACACAAGCGCCATTTATTTTGGCAGGCACATTATCGGTTGCTAATGCCTTACTGTGTTACTTCTATTTGCCTGAGAGTTTATCTAATGAGCATCGCAGAGCATTTGATTGGAAGCGTGCCAATCCTTTGGGCGCCATTAAACAAATCAAACAATATCAATATGTATTGAAGCTAATTGGACCGTTTTTCGTTTTACAATTAGCCTCTCATGCCGTTCAATCCAATTGGTCATATTACACCAAATTTAAATTCCAATGGGACGAAAAAATGATAGGACTATCATTGGGTATGGTGGGTTTAATGGTATCTATTGTTCAAGGCGGCTTAATCAGAGTGATTATTCCAAAGCTGGGCAATCTAAAAGCCATTCAATTAGGCTTTGTATTCTTTACTATTGGCATGTTTTTATTTGGCTATACAACTCAAGGTTATTGGATGTTTGGCATAACGGCTGTGTATTGCATGGGTGGCATTGCTGGACCAGCCATTCAGGGTGAAATGAGCCATTCGATTCCTGCCAATGCCCAAGGTGAATTGAGTGGTATTGTTACAAGTGCCATGAGTATTACTGGCATTTTAGGCCCGTTAATCATGAATAATTTATTTGCCTATTTTACCCAAGACAATGCCCCAGTTATATTACCTGCTGCCCCTATGTATTTAGGTGCCGTGCTTATGGCCATTGCTGGCATTTGGATCAGTATTGTTCTCAAACAACAAGCCAAACAAAGCGTTTAGTGCTTTAAATAAGTTTCCAATTGCAAGGCAATTTTATCCCAAGAAAACTGACTGTGAATAACAGCAGCTCCCTTTTGTCCAGTAGCTTGTCTGAGATCAGCCTCTTTTAATAGGGCTATAACTTGTGCTGCAAAACCTTTAGCCTCAGTGCGCATAAAGGCGCCTTCCCCATCTTGGATGCCCAAGCCTTCAAAACCAATATTAGAGCAAACTACAGGAATCCCCATAGACATCGCCTCTAAGACCTTGTTTTGAGTGCCTGCACCAAATCTCAATGGCGCTACCACCACACTGGCTTGGTTATACATTTCAGATAAATCAGGAATAAATCCAGTCACTTTGATGTTTTTGCAAGCTAACTGTTTAACGGCTTCAATAGGTCTTTGTCCGGCAATGACAAACGTAATATCTGGGCATTGTGATTGGATCAAAGGCAAAATATCTTTTACAAAATATTGCACAGCATCCACATTAGGCGCGTAATCCATATTGCCAGTAAACAATAAGGTTTTATTGTGGGCGTAATCATGGTTATTGGGCTTAAATTGATCCGTATCAACACCATTGGGCAAAAGCGCTATTTGATCCACTTGATGTTGCGCTTTTAAAAAATTTAAATCCTCCTTTGAACAGACCAAATTCAAATCAAATTGTTGGAGTATGGTTTTTTCATAAGCAATAACGCGCTTTGACTCAATGGCATCTAAAAGCCTTGAAAATAAATTACGTGGTACTTGTAAACGCCTTTGCCAATATAAAGAAAAGGCATCGGGCAAGTCTAGTATTTTATAAGTAGATTGAATACCCTGTGCATATTGCGCCATACGTAAATGCTGCACATGAATGGCATCAAATTGATGTTGATTCAATAGCGTTTTAAGCGCTTTAGCAAAACGTTTAGATTTAAAATAATTAACTTGTAAAGGCAAATGGCCTAACATCCCCCATAAGACCTGCCAATAACTTTGATATTTAGGCAAAGGAATAACTGTAATAGACGCAAAAATGGGCTTTAATTCAGCTTCATATTGCAAATCAGAAGCTTGTTCACTAAAACAAATCAAATGCAATTCGTGCTGAACTGACAAGCGTTTGCACAAATTGAATATTTTCAACTTGTCGCCCCTAAATGGCGGATAAGGGAACCTATTGGCTATAAACAATATCTTCATGCGCCAAAAGTAAATCTATAAGTAATGTGCTTCTTAATGGGTTTTGCCCCCATCGATTGAAACATGCTCAACATTTTTGGATTAAAGTCTCCTACCCAAGCTAATTCATTGTCAATAAAACGGCCATCTTTAACCAATTGATTTCTAAAATACATGATTATAGCTACCTCAACACCTAAGTTGTGAAAGCCTGGTATTACGCCAAAAACAATACCGCGCAATCGGGTTACCTTTCTTTTATAATAGAGGAATTTTAATTTCCCCCACCAATTCATTTTACCGTTCACATGTTTGAAGATTTGATTCACATCTAACACCGAAATATAAAACCCTATTGGTTTGCCATTGTGATAGGCAAATACATTCAAATGGCCTTCCAAAATGGGCTTCATTTCTTGCATGCGCAACATAATTTTGTCAACTGTCATGGGCACAAAATTTTCGTGAAATGACCATGCTTGATTATAAATAGTCACAAAATCTTCTGCGTACTTTTTAAGTTGATTAGTATGGATATAATCAAAGGTATAAGCTGAATTAGACATTACCCTTGTAGCCAATTTACTAAACCTTTCAAAGTTGAATGATGCGATTTCAATTAATGAGGTAGTTTGTCCGATTTGGGATTTAAAACCATAGGTTTCAAATAAGGTCTGATAATAGGGAAAATTGTAGTTTTCGCGATAACTAGGACTAGCGAACCCTTCAACCATCAAGCCCCAAAAACTATCTCTATCACCAAAATTCACCGGCCCATCCATATAATTACAGGCATTTTCTTGAAGCCAATGTTTGGCAGTATCGAACAAGGTATTTGCCACTGTTTGGTCATTGATACACTCAAAGAAACCACAAGCACCTGTAGTGAGTTGTTGTTGTTCATGAATTTGATAAAAGGCCGCAATTCTGCCTATCACCTTACCTTCACTCTGAATATACCATCTTTTAGCAGCACCAGTCTGAAACGAAGGATTTGAGGTAGGATCAAACACCTTTTCGACATCAGCATCAAGGGGCATTATGTATTGAGGATCTTGTTTATACAACTGCTTTGGGAAGTCAATAAACACTTTCTCATCTGCCTTAGAAACAACTTCTATAACGCGCATATTCACCAAGCAAAAATACTTATAAATTGGCATTTCACATGCAATAAATTCAAGTCGACTTTGACGGAATAAAAAAAGAAGTATATTGCAAGAGAAATGCAACACAAACGTTATATCATTAGCGGTGCTGGTAGCGGCATCGGTCGAGCCATAGCCTTAAAACTAGCTCAAGCGGGCGCTGGCATCATACTTATAGGCAGAAATCAAGAAAAACTTGAACAAACCCACAGTATGTTAGCCAAAGGCAACCACTTGGTGATCAGCACAGATATTAGGCTTAAGAAAAATTGCCTTGAAGTGTCTAATATTTTAAATGGTACCCATATTGATGGCATTATCGCCAATGCAGGTATTGGCGGTGAAAATTACTTTAGCGATGACGACCGTTGGGAAGAGATCATCGATACAAATTTATCAGGTACTTATTATTTTGTGAATGCATTCCTACCACAACTAAAAAACAGCAACGGTACTTGCAAGCAAGTATTGATTACCTCAAGTGTATTAGCTAAATTAGGGGTGAAACACTATACCGCTTATTGTGCTTCTAAAGCAGGCTTGTTGGGCTTAACCAGAAGCTGGGCTATGGAACTCGCGGAAGATCAAATCATGGTAAATGCCATTTGCCCAGGTTGGGTCAATACCAATATGGCAAAAGAAGGTATGGAAGGCATCGCTAAAAGCATGGGCATTAGCATGCAAGAATTTCACCAATTGGCTATGCAAAGTGTGCCATTAGGCCGAATGGCTGAGCCTGAAGAAATTGCAGACTTGGTCTACTATTTAATGGGTCAAAATGCCATAACAGGGCAAGTTATTGATATTAACGGTGGTAGTGTAATGAGCAGTTAATTTTTGAACGCATTTGCTTATTTTTGCCACGCCTCATGAAACAATTCGTTAAAACCATACAAGTTACAATTAAAGGGATTCTCTATTGGCTAAGACCGCATTTGTATTTGTCATTTTTGAGTAAACCAGCATTGTTGTTTCACAACGTGATTCAAATGTCTAAGTGGATACAAAAAAACAAACAAGCCAATATCCTCGATGATTTTTTCACCTTTAAGCGTGATCATCAAAAGCGCTATGAATTGTATGATTACATTCTAAAAGCAAAAGGCTTAGACCAAGTTGAATGCGATTATATTGAGTTGGGTGTATACCAAGGTCAATCCTTTAAATGGTGGGTTGAACACAACACCCATCCCAACAGCAGATTTTACGGATTCGATACCTTTGAAGGCTTACCTGAAGATTGGGGTTTGCACTTCAAAAAAGGCAGCATGAATGCTGTTTCTATTCCAAGCATACAAGATGATAGAGCCCAATTCATTAAGGGTTTGTTTCAAGATACAATACCTGGCTTCTTACAAGAAACGCCCTTAAACAATGGCAAGCGCAAAATCATTCACTTTGATGCTGACTTATTTTCATCCACTTTGTATGGCTTAGGCATGTTGTCTGTTTATTTAAAACCTGGCGACATTGTTTTATTTGATGAATTCAATGTTCCCAACAGTGAATTTTATGCCTTGAAAATGTTTGAAGATAGTTACTACCGCGAGTTCAAATTAATCGCTGCAGTGAACAACTATTATCAAATTGCTATGGAAGTGGTGAAATAAAAATCATTAGCTATTTCCCCTTAATTTTGCACAACTAATTTGAATCTATACAATATGAACAAAGGACCTATATCACAATTTATTGAACACCATTACAGACACTTTAATGCCGCTGCATTAATGGATGCGGCTAAAGGTTACGAAACCCATTTAAACGAAGGTGGTAAAATGATGATTACCCTAGCAGGTGCCATGAGCACTGCTGAATTGGGGATTTCATTAGCAGAAATGATTCGTCAAGATAAAGTGGCCATCATTAGTTGCACAGGGGCTAACCTAGAAGAAGACATTATGAATTTAGTGGCTCATAGCCATTACAAAAGAGTGCCTAATTACAGAGACTTAAGCCCACAAGACGAATGGGATTTGTTAGAAAACCACTATAACCGTGTAACAGATACTTGCATTCCTGAAGAGGAGGCCTTTAGACGTTTACAACAACACATCCATCAATTATGGAAATCAGCAGACGACAAAGGTGAACGCTATTTTCCTCATGAATTCATGTATCAAATGTTGTTGAGTGGTGTATTGGAGCAATACTACGAAATTGACCCTAAAAACAGCTGGATGTTAGCCGCAGCTCAAAAGAATATCCCTATTGTGGTTCCAGGATGGGAAGACTCTACTATGGGCAATATCTTTGCTAGTTATGTGATCAAAAACGAACTTAAAGCCAGCACCATGAAGAGCGGTGTTGAATACATGGTTTGGCTTGCCGATTGGTACAGAAACAATAGCAGTGGCAAAGGCGTAGGCTTTTTCCAAATAGGCGGTGGCATAGCTGGTGACTTCCCTATCTGTGTAGTCCCAATGATGTACCAAGATTTGGAATGGCATGATGTGCCTTTCTGGAGCTATTTCTGTCAAATATCTGATTCTACCACAAGCTATGGCTCTTATTCAGGAGCCGTACCGAATGAAAAAATCACTTGGGGTAAATTAGACATTCACACGCCTAAATTCATAGTTGAGAGTGACGCGACCATAGTTGCGCCATTAATGTTTGCATGGATTTTAGGTTGGTAATCCTCCCTTAGATAACAAGTTTAGAAAGCGTCTTCGGACGCTTTTTTTATTGGTTGATAGAGCTGATCAAATCAAATTTGGTTATGATGTGAATATTACCACCCAAATCTGACATCAAAACGGCTTGATTTTGCTTTGTAATTTTAGCCGCAATGGATTCTATGCTGTCATTGTGCTTAACCATAGGGAAAGGTCCTTGCATTAAAGCTTCTACCTTGCTAGTCATCAAATCTGGCTTTTCAAATAATTGCTCAAATAAATAAGAGTCACTTAGAGACCCCACAAATTGCCCATGCTCATTGCATACTGGCAATTGAGACACATCGTATTTCTTCATCACTGCATAGGCTTCCTGAATGCTATTATCTGTTTTAATGGTCAATAATTTTAAATTTTTGTGGTGTTCAATTAAGTCCTGAGCTGTCACTAATGTCTTCTTATCTAAAAAGCCACGGTCGCGCATCCAATCATCGTTGAACATTTTCCCTAAATACCTAGTACCGTGGTCATGAAATATCACCACTACAACATCAGTTGGTTTGAAAAAATGTTGCATTTGCAATAGCCCTGCAATTGCTGAGCCTGCACTATTTCCTGCAAATATACCTTCAGTTCTAGGCAATAAGCGGGTGTAAATGGCGGCATCTTTGTCCGTTACTTTTTCAAAATGATCAATGACTGAGAAATCAACATTTTCAGGTAAAAAATCTTCCCCAATACCTTCTGTGATATAAGGGTAAATTTCATTCTTATCAAAAATGCCCGTTTCTTTATATTTCTTGAAAACAGACCCATAAGTATCTATGCCCAAAACTTTAATGTTTGAGTTTTTCTCTTTCAGATATCTACCAGTACCACTGATGGTACCACCTGTTCCTACCCCTACTACCAAATGGGTAATTTGACCTTCTGTTTGTTCCCATATTTCAGGACCTGTACTTTCATAGTGGGCCGCTGAATTGCTTAAATTATCATATTGATTGGGTTTCCAACTGTTAGGAATCTCGTTGACTAATCTTGAAGAAACAGAATAGTAAGACCTTGGATCTTCAGGCTCAACATCTGTAGGGCAAACAATCACTTCAGCGCCAAAGGCTTTAAGGGCATCAACCTTTTCTTTGCTTTGTTTGTCAGTGGTAGTGAAAATACATTTATACCCTTTGATAACTGCCGCTATGGCCAAGCCCATGCCGGTATTACCGCTGGTGCCTTCAATGATGGTGCCACCTGGTTTTAATGCGCCAGATTTTTCAGCATCTTCGATCATTCTGAGGGCCATACGGTCCTTTATGCTATTGCCTGGATTGGTGGTTTCAATTTTAGCCAAAACAGTGCATGGCAAATCAGCTACTATGCTGTTTAATTTCACCAAGGGCGTATTCCCTATGGTTTCTAATACATTTTTAAAATAAGCCATTATGCTTCTTTGCTATTGTTTTGAATGATTGCTTTAGTCCCTTCTAGTTGATATAACTTCTGTGCCAAATCACTTTGATCATCAGCCCATTGATTGTATGAGCGAATGGTTTCGGATATTTCACTCAAATAGCGATTTCTTGAAGGGGGGATAATGAATACTTTCTCACTCATTTCATCACTGGCTTTAAAATTAGTATTGAAACTAGAACCTGTTTTAGTATCTAAAACATTCAACAACGAACGGTAAAGGGTATTCATACCTGGATCGTTGAACTGAGCTGCAATTGTTCCAAATACTGGCATCAATTCAGTGTCTTGATCAAACAATTTGTGATTGCGTTGAAATTGTTTTTTAACATCGCGCAAGGCATCAGCAGCGCCTTTTTTATCAAATTTATTGACCGCAATAATGTCTGCAAAATCCAACATATCTATCTTCTCTAATTGAGTGGCTGCACCATATTCAGGAGTCATTACGTATAGTGCCACATTACTGTGCTCAGTAATTTCTGTATCACTTTGACCTATACCACTGGTCTCTAATATGATCAAATCAAACCCTGCTGTTTTAAGAATCAACAAAGCATCATCAACATGCTTACTTAAGGCCAAATTACTTTGTCTGGTAGCCAATGATCTCATGTAAACTTTAGGATGGTTGATGGCATTCATTCTGATGCGGTCTCCCAACAAGGCACCTCCTGTTTTGCGTTTACTAGGATCTACAGATACTATGGCAATTGAAAGGTCTTTTTTATCAAATAAGAAACGTCTAACAAACTCGTCAACCAAACTGCTTTTACCAGCACCTCCAGTTCCAGTAATCCCTAATACAGGGGCCTGTTTTTGGCCTTCAAGGGCGGCTTCTAATTGCGGTCTTATGGTGGCGAATGCTTCTGGAAAATTTTCAGCATTGGATATCAATTGAGCAATGTGCATGCTCTCTTTCTGTCTTAAGGCCGTTAAATTTAAACTAACATTTTGACCCGTTGCAAAATCAGATTTTACAACCAAATCATTGATCATGCCTTGCAAACCCATGGCGCGCCCATCATCAGGATGGTATATTTTAGCGATGCCATAATCCTCCAAGGCTTTAATTTCTTCTGGCAATATGGTACCACCACCGCCACCAAAAATTTTGATATGCCCTGCTCCTTTTTCTTGAAGCAAATCATACATGTATTTAAAATACTCATTGTGACCACCCTGATAGCTGGTCATTGCAATGGCATTGGCATCTTCTTGGATGGCAGTATCAACCACTTCCAGTGCACTTCTATCGTGTCCCAAATGAATCACTTCACAGCCTGTTGACTGAATAATACGGCGCATCACATTGATGGCAGCATCATGGCCATCAAACAAAGAGGCCGCAGTAACTATTCTAACTTTGTTTTTGGGTTGGTAAACAGCGTCTTGCATATTGTATTTGCAAAACTAATGAAATTCATTGAATTGGCCATATAATTTGGCGCAAGGCTGGTCTTAAAAAGTGGCGTTATAACTCAATGCAGGCAAAATCGGCAATTGGTTGACTCTAGTATAGTTTACACGGTCAAAATAGAAAATATTAGGCCTATTATAGACATTAGTAACTGAGAGAACTATCCAACTCTTATAGGTTTTATGAGGTTTGAATTGATATTTTATAGAGGCATCTAATCGGTGATAGGTTGGTAATCGACCTTGATTAAAGCCGCCATATACGATCCCTAATTGACCATTGCTAGTAATATAATTCGTACTTGGACCTGATTGAAAATCAAACTTTTCATAAAAGCCTTGGGTTTGGGTGAAAGGGAAACCACTACCGAAATTCCAACGCGCATTAGCAGACAATCTGTTGCGTTTGTCCAAAACATAATCTAAAACCAGATTGATGTTGTGCCTGCGGTCCCAATGAGGGTTATAGGTATTAATACCGTCAAATCTGGTCACATAGGTTAAAGAGTATACGGCCCATATATACAAGCGCTTATTGTTATCGTATTTGTATTTGATATCACCTCCATAGGCCTTTCCACTTTCAACAATAAAATCCTTTTTTAAACGCTCTGGTTGAACAGAATAATCACCATCGTCATCAAATAATTTTTCGCGGTTGATATTGGTAATTTGATTGAAATTTTTGTAAAATCCTTCCATACCAAATTCACTAAAGCGATTGATGTCATAGTCAAAGCCAAACACATAATGCCAAGCTTTTTGGAGACGGCTATTAACTGGCTTACCATTAAAGTTCTTTTGCAAGTCATCTGGGCCTGATAAAAAACCATAAAACAAATTGACCACATCTCTATCGCTAAAGGCTGACAATAAATTCTGAGAATATTTACCAAAAGCGCCTTTTAAACTTAAACGGCTATTGACATTGTATTTACCATTCACCCTCGGTTCAATAGAGGCATTGCCCAAAGAGGCATAATACTGCATGCGCAATCCACCTTCTAAAGCATACTTTAATCGCACCCACTTGTACAAACCAAAACCACACAATTCAGTGGTAAATTCTTGTTGAGCAATCTTTCTGTTATTGCTGTTAAATATGGTAAAATCTGTGCTAAAGGCGTTGATTTCAAAGCCATATTTGATTTCGTCTTTATGGTTTAAAGACAATATATTCAAGCCCATATTTAAGCCACTGATTGCACTTGATCTTGGCTTATTGTCTATCTCAGTTTGTTTAATGGCATAATCTGAATAGGTAATAAAACCATTCACTTTAGATTGATTGCCATCTGGTATCAGCGTAAAATGCGTTCCCATTCCAGTTTGATTCCATGCATACGAAGTTGACCCTGGAAAATTAACGCGGTCTCTAAAATTAAATCCAAAGAGCTTCATATTACTGCCATTGGCAGAGTTGAATGTCAACTTGCCGTATACATCATTAAAACTATAAGGTAATTTTGAAGGATCGGCGTATTGATAAAATGTCTTGGACGATTTGTCGAGGTAGGAATTCTTTATAGATACCACAAAATTACTACTGCCTCTGCCTGCAACAAATTTTTTCAGTGGTCCTTCCAATGACAGCTTCCCTAAAAATGGGCTGACTGCAAAATTACCGGCCAGTCTGTTTTTATTACCATCGCGGGTTTTCACATCAACAATGGCTGAAATTCTACCGCCGTATTGAACACCAAAACCAGCGCTGTAAACATCAGCAGATTTCATCAAGTCCACATCAAAAACAGAAAACAAACCAATTGAATGGAATGGATTGTAAATGGTCATACCATCTAATAAAACCTTATTCATTACAGGGCTACCTCCTCTGATATACAATTGCCCCCCTTGGTCACCACTGAACACGACACCTGGTAACACTTGTAAATACTGAACCAAATCAGGCGTTCCTCCAACGGTAGGAATTTTAAATAACTGTGAAGGCTTAATTTTACTAGCGCCAATATCAATGTCTTCGCGTTTTCTTTTCCTAACATCCGTCACTTTTCCGCCCAATAAAGTTACTATCTGTTGTTTTAGGTAGATGTTTTCTAATTCTACTTTACCCTCAACAATTTTTACTGTGATGGTATCCGTTTTATACCCCAAAGCCGAACAAAAGAGCTTGTATTGACCTACAGGGATAGAATTGATAATATAGTAGCCATCTTGATTGGTAAAGGTTGATAATTCTGTCCCTAAAATTTGCAATTGAACATTGTCCAAATCATTACCGGTCTTTTGATCCCTCACATACCCTTTAACACCACCTGTTTGAGCCAACAAGTTGTATGAGCAAATCAGAAGACCAATCAATAAGGAACGAGAAAACATACGCAAATGTATGAAAAATCAAGCGTTTTTTGTGTGCCTTAAAAAATAAACCAAATAGCCAAGCATGGAGGCTGTTAGTCCTATGCCCCATGACCAACAAGCCCCTATCAAACCGTAATGAGGAATAGCAAATATGGCGGCAACTACACCAAAACAAAGCCCTAAAACATTGATCCAAAATATGGCTGTAAATTGGTCTTTAGCATGTAAATAATGGTTAATGATATTAGACACACTAAACACCATAATGCCTAAAACACAGTGAGGCAACAATTTGGCAATTTCTAAAAAGTCTTGACTGAATAGCGAAGTCCAAAAGCCTGAGGGCAAAAGACATAAGGTTAAGGCCATGGCCAAAGATCCAATGAGATTCAACCCTATAAAGCGCTTGGTCATTTGAATGTCCTCAATGGCAGACAAACTGTTGCGAATTTTCATATGTTGAATTTGGCCAATGCTGTGTCCAAGTATCCAAACCGCCTCACATAAAACAATAACATTGTTGTAAACCCCTAGATCGGCATTATTAAGCCATAAGGCAATTAAAAAAAAATTGATTCGATAATTGAGAAATTGAATGAATTGTGCCCCTTGAACCCATGCCCCCTGCTTTAAAATAATGCGCTGAAACAAAAAAGGCTCGGAAGTATATTTGAAAGCCGATCGATTCAACCAACGGAATGCCAAAACAGCTGAAATCATTAAAGAAGCTAGTAAACAAATAGGATACAAACTCAACTGAGGTCCAAATGCGTATACCGAAATAAGTAATCCAATTAAAATCAAAACGGGCGAAACCAACAAACTCCAGTTGCGATAAGATAACTGTTGTTGGCCCATTAGTAACATTTGTAGGAGATTGACCAGGGCAAACAAAATAGCCAAAGGCGCAATTGTCCATTTATAAGGCAAGTCAAAAAAACCTATTATTGGCAAGGCCAGCACTCCAACCGCCAGTATGAACAAGCAAGCTGACTTGAGGAGCATTTTAGGCTGATGCGTATAAGACAAATTAATGACTGAACTATTGCTGCCGAACTCCATAATCATTTGCAATAAAGCCACTGATGACAAGAGCAAACTGATTTGCCCTCGACCAATACTCCCGAAAGTTCTTGACACAAAAACCACCAAAGCCAAACCCAAAACAGCAACTGCAATTTTGCTTAAAAAGGTTGAGGCAATGGGTTTCAGATGCATTAGATATTATTGGTTTTATAGCCTAAACTTTGTAATTTGGTTTTGATTTTTTGAGTCATATCCCCTTGGATCAAGATCTCACCATCCGTTATAGAACCTCCGGTTCCACAGAAAGCTTTGAGTAGTTTAGCCAGGGCTTCATGGTCTGCTTCAGTGCCAACAAAACCACTGATTAAAGTTGCTTTCTTACCGCCCCTTTGTTTAGTTTCCAAACGTATCCTGAGTTTTTGTTGCTGAGGCGGCAGTGTTTCTGTATGCTCTAATTCTGACTCAAACTCAAAATGCTCATCTGTGCTGAACATGATACCATCAAAATCGCGTTTCTGTTTTTTACTCATTTTGAAGAATTTTTAAACTTAAGGGTTCTATTCTAATTTCTACTTTTTGACCTAACCACAATGGCTCGCCATCAACATGCACCGGTCCTGAGGTTTTTCTAACAACCTCAAAATCAGTTCCTGTAAATAACTCAGAGTGTTCATTCATATGCAAACGCCTTTGCAAGAGATTGCCAACAATTTTAAAAAAATCAACCCCTGAAAAAGCTTTAACAACTAAAACATTGAACAAGCCATCATCTGGTTTAGCGCCAGGATACAAATACACATTATTGCCCCACTGTGTAGCATTGGCAATTCCAATCATAAAAGCCTTTCCTTCCCAAATCAATTGATTGTCTTTGTACAAAGCGTAGGTTTGAGCTTTATAATTCAAATGCTTGAGAATGGTTTTGACATAGCCTTGTAAGCCACGCTTTTTATTACCAGCAAAGGCTGCACTGATTTGAGCATCAAAACCAAAGCCTCCAATATTAATCATACAATGGCGATCAAACCAAACTGTATCAATCAACTTTTCTTTTTGAAAGGCCAAATTTTGTATGGCTTTTGTTGTATTCAAAGGCAATTTAAAATGCCTTGCAAAACCATTACCTGAGCCTAATGGAATGATGCCTAAAACAACAGAGGTATTCACCAAGCGAGAGGCTATTTGATTAATCGTACCATCGCCGCCAGCTGCCACAACAATATCGAATGCTTCTTTAATGGCTCTCTCCGTTAAGTAGTGTAAATCTTCTGGTTTTTCAGTTGGCCAAATCTGAACTTCAAATTGATTATGATCAATGTGTTGCTTAATTAATGATGGCAGATCACGCACTTTGTTTTTCCCTGAAAACGGGTTATAGATGACCACCAATCTGCGCTTCAACATACTATTTCTTAAAAGCAAGCTCTAATAAATTGGCCCCCATTTTTAAAGCTTCTTGACGTTTTTCTTCAGGATCGTTATAAACGGATTGGTCTTCCCAGCCATTGCCTAAATCGGCTTCATATGAAAAGAAACAAACCAACTTGCCATTATAAATCAGACCAAAGCCTTGAGCTGGTTTGCCATCATGTTCATGTATTTTAGGTAAGCCTTTATTGAAATTGTATGTTTGATGATATACAGCATGTGTAAATGGTAATTCAACAAAATCCAACTCTGGAAAAACCTTTTTCATTTGAGGTACTATAAAGGCTTTTAATCCATAATTATCGTCTATGTGCAAGAAGCCTCCTGCCATTAAATACAATCTCAAATTTTTAGCTTCAGCATCAGAAAACAACACGTTACCATGCCCTGTTAAATACACCCATGGGTAATTGAATAATTCAGGTGAGCCAATATCAACTATAGCTTCCTCTACATGTATTTTGGTTTTGATATGGGTATTACTGAATTGAATGAGGTTACCCAAAGCCGTTTTGTTGGCATACCAATCACCACCACCTTTATACTTCACTTTAGCAATTTTTACAGAAGACTCCATAGTTCCTGAAAACAACAAACTCCAAAGGAGTATACAGAACAAGCCTCTGACTAACAACATAAAACAAAATTAAGGGTTTCCCGGCAAATCAAATTTCTCCAAATTTTCTTTTTTTACCCATCTGACCTTTTTCTTCAACTCATAAAAATCAATGCGACCATCAGGCACATAGTATGCTCTTTGGCCTTTTGCTGAAGGATTAGAGGGCACAAGATTTGAAAAGGTAATCCATTTTTGACTTGGCTCAAAGCGCAAAAGCATACTGCCCTGATCGGCATACTCAAAAAAGACTCTATTTTGAGGGGTTTTATCCGCAATAGATGCATAAAACAAAGGCGCCCCAAAATGCAAATCCCCAAATTTATCAACGCTTAACACATCAATGACTTTGGCATTGGAAAAACTATTGCGACCAATCAAACCCAAAACCGTATAGTAGCGTTTGCGTTTGTGCTTGGTAGCATAAATTTGATAATACAAAGCACCAGGCCAATTGTCTTCATCAAATACTTCTTTTAATGAATCAAGGCCATGGGGCATATTGTCATTAAGCCAAAATACTGAAGGGGTTGCTGTAATGTTTTTGCGATACATCACCACACCATGATTGAAAAATTCTTCTTTATCATTCACCAAAACCCATGTAAGCAATCGTAAACGGTTATCATCGGCATTTAAAACAGAAATGGTTTGATTGATAGAATCCAAATTCAAATCAAAACCTGAATGAGTTTGCAACAAGTTTTGCATTAAAGCAATGAAAGAATCGTTGTATTGCCTTCTGACACTGTCAGGCTTTGCATACCTTAAGCTATCCGCATATTTCTTCAATTGTGGATTGGGCAATTGTTCTGCTTTAATTGGAACAAAGCCCAATACTATGATTAAAAAAAACAGATTTCGCATAGGAAATTAACGCGAAAATGATCGCTTTAGTATTAGCACAACTCAATTACCATGGCACTGGCACCACCGCCACCATTACAGATAGCAGCACCACCAACCTTGGCATTATTTTGTTGAAGCACATGCAATAAAGTTACGATGATTCTAGCACCACTGGCACCCAATGGATGACCTAAAGACACAGCGCCACCATTCACATTCACTTTTTCTGATGGAATATTGAGCAATTGATTGTTTACCATACCAACTACTGAGAAGGCTTCGTTGAATTCAAAGAAATCTATTTCAGCAATTGATTTACCAGCCATTGCCGCAGCCTTAGGCATTGCTTTGCTAGGAGCCGTTGTAAACCACTCTGGCTCGTGTTCAGCGTCTGCATAACCAGTAATTTTAGCCAATGGCTTTAAGCCTAAAGCCTCCATTTTCTCTTTGCTCATCAAAACCACCGCAGCTGCACCATCATTCATAGTTGAAGCGTTAGCGGCAGTCACAGTACCTTCTTTAGAAAAGGCTGCTTTTAAAGCAGGGATCTTATCGAAGTTAACGTTTTTATATTCTTCGTCGTGATTGAACATCACTACATTGCCTTTTTTATCTTTTAGTTCTACAGGCACGATTTCAGCATCAAATTTACCGGCTGCCCATGCTGCTGCAGATTTTTTATAAGAATTGATAGCAAATTCATCTTGAGCTTCACGGCTGAAACCATACTCTTTAGCACACATATCAGCACACCAACCCATCATTTGTTGATTGTAGGCATCGAGTAATCCATCGTTGGCCAAACCATCTACCATATTCACGTTGCCGTATTTGTATCCGCTGCGACTACCCATTAAATAATGCGGCACCAAACTCATGTTTTCCATACCACCAGCCACAACTACATCAGCTAATCCCAATTGAATTTGTTGCGCAGCAAGGCTGATAGATTTCATACCACTGGCACAAACTTTATTAATGGTAGTACATTGAACAGTGTTAGGCAACCCTGCAAATTTAGCAGCTTGTCTGGCAGGTGCTTGACCCAAACCAGCTTGAAGTACGCTTCCAAAATACACCTCTTGAACCTGTTCAGGATCCAGTTGAATTTTATCTAAAGCGCCTTTAATGGCAGTAGCTCCTAACTTAGTGGCTGGCACTGATGCCAATGACCCCATGAAACTACCCATGGCAGTTCTTACAGCTGATACAATGTATACCTCTTTCATGATATTTGATTTTTGCCACGAAATTACTCTTTTTGATATGAAACCACACAAACAAGCCTAATAATTATTGACATGTTTTCCTTGAATTAAACCGCATACAATAAACCCAATAGTTGTGCGTTGTTTATCAAACGCCTATGTCATAACAACTACCTTTTGATTTTTTTTGAATAATTCAATTTAAAAAGGAGGTCTGTATGATGTATATGTTATTAATGGCCAGCTTAGCCAATCAAGCCACAATAAGCAATAGCAGTCAAATGCCAATTGACTGGTCATCGCAAATGACTTTTTGCAAATTGGGTAAAATCAAAAAACAAGTCTTGGTGCTATACCCCAACAGGCAATATGCTTTTTATCAAGTTGGGGCCAACAACAAATGTCATTTTGACACTGGCGCTTATAAGTACCAAAGCCTAACTCACAATTTAAAATTCACTAGTTTACTAAGTGCCTCTGAGTTCAATGCTCTGACTAAAAACAGTGTTAAAATAAAGGACAATGAGGTGTATATCCCAAAAGACAAAACCAGCTATAAACCCTGCAATAAAGATGAAGTGTCCAATACAATGGCTATGTTTAACACACTTAAAGCGATTGAAATCAAAAACAAACCTTTAGACGCATTAAGTTTAAAGCGAGGGTATAAACTAGAAGTGATTAACCATCTTGATGCCTATAAGCATAAAATAAGCAATAAAGATGGGCAAACTTTGGTGTATCAAAAAGGTCAAAAAACCGCAGATAGTTTATATCAAATTCAAGTTAAAAGAGGCATAAATAAAAAGTACCAAGCAGTGTATGACTTGTCTAAAACCATAGTTAAAAACGCTAGTACTGACTCTGCAAAACTCAGATTATTATGCGATTGGATGACTTGCAATTTTGAGTATTTATTAGAAGGCACTGTTGATCCAGCAGAATTAATAAAGGCCAAAGCAACACGTTGTGAGGGTTATGCCAATTTTATTTTAGAATTGTGCAAGCCAGTAAACATCCCATGTATTAAGGTGATAGGCACTGCAGACAATGGTAGTCTGGACAGATATAAATTCTCAGAACAGAGTGGCAGACACGCTTGGAATTTGGTTAAAATTCAGGGGCAATGGCGCCCTTTAGATGTCACTTGGCTAGACCCTACATGGCCAAAAGGTTATAAGCACGAAAACAGAGTGTATGGCAACGAACAATATTTCAATCCCAACCTTGAGCAATTATGTATGACCCACATGCCTGATATTTCAGAGCTGGCCCTTACCAATTTCAGCCCTTTAGGTACAAAGGCTTTTTGCAATAATCCTGTAATAAAGCACTATGGAGATGACATTCAATATGTTGGGACTTATAACAATCGTATCTACACGAAAAACCCAAGTCTACTTTTCGAATTTTACACAACTCAAGCCCAAAGCATCACTTTGAGTAAAGGTAAACACGAAGCCATTATTAATATCCCACTAAAGGAAGGCATAAATCAAATCAGCATAGCTAGTCCTGAGCAATTAACTGAAATAACCTTTGAAAACAGTCAAATCAAAGCAGTGTTTTACATTAATCCTGGCAAATCTAACATTACTGCGCTCAATGCAGCACTCAATGATGTTAAAAGCTATGATTGGGCGTACCATATTGAATTTTATGAATTCATGCTAAAAGTGGCTAAATCAAATCAAATCGTTATCAAGAACAATCAGGATAGCACAGGTAAAATCAATAGTTTAGCCAAAACAGTAATTGACCAATACGATGGCAAATGCCCTGCGGGTGCATGGCAATTCAATCATGGCAACGCCAACAAAAACCCTCCTGTTGCCATGCGATTTTACTTCACAGAAACCACTATTGAAGGCAAACGTTTGTATGCAGAATGTCAAGTAGCTTGCAAACAAGAAGAAACCAGCATGCTCAACCCTAAAAAATTCCCTTGCAGTAATTGGCATTTAGGTCTTGAATAAATTGCAATCAAAGGCATTCAGCTATGCGTAAAATCCCTTAATTTTGCCTTAATGAAGTATTACATCATAGCCGGAGAAGCGAGTGGTGATTTGCATGGCTCCAATTTGATGAAGCAGTTAAAACGCTCTGATCCTCAAGCTGAGATCCGATTTTGGGGTGGTGATTTAATGCTTCAAGAAAGCAGTCAAATAGTAACCCATTACAGAGAAACTGCTTTTATGGGCATAACAGATGTTTTACTCAATTTAAGAACCATACAACAATTGTTCAAACGTTGTAAAGCTGATATTTTGAACTTCAAACCAGATGCTTTAGTCTTAATTGACTACCCTGGCTTTAATTTAAAAATGGCTCAGTTTGCCAAACAACACGGCATTACTACCCATTATTACATCAGCCCAAAAGTATGGGCATGGAACACGAAGCGCGCATGGAAAATAAAAGCATGTGTAGATTATTTGTACAGCATACTCCCCTTCGAAAAAGCATTTTACGAACCCTACAAAGTCAATTTAACCTATGTGGGTAATCCTATCTGTGATGCGATTGCCAACCATCAAACCCTAACTGATTTTACCAATCAGCACCAAATTCAAAAACCGATTATTGCATTGCTTCCGGGTTCAAGACTCAGTGAGTTAAAATACCTTTTACCCACAATGTTAGATGCCTTAAAAGGCCTTGATGATTACGAGATTGTTGTTGCAGGAACGTCTGCAATTGACGATAAAGTTTATCAAACATTGATTGGCAATCACCCAGTTAAACTGATAAAAGGCGCTACTTACGACATTGTCTTAAACGCAAAAGCCGCATTGGTATGTAGTGGTACTGCAACACTTGAAACGGCCCTTTTGAATTGCCCTCAAGTGGTGTGTTACAAATTTGGCAACATCAGTTATTGGATAGGCAGACTGGTGATTAAGGTCAAATACATTTCATTGGTGAATTTAATACTCAACAAATTGGCCATACCTGAATTGATTCAAACAGCTTGCGAGCCTTCTAACATTCAAAAAACGTTGCTCCCATTGTTAAAAGACTCGCCTGAACGATTGAAAATGATACAAGATTACGCTGCCTTAAAAATTAAAGTGGGTGGTGAAGGTGCCAGTGCCAAAACAGGCCAATTAATTGCCGAAAGAACCCTGCCAACAGCTTAAACTGTTGATGAATTGAGCAGAAATTATCTGCCCATTCTTACAATATTCCCTGTGATTTTTGCTTATTTGCAGTATGAGATTCAGCCTACTCGCCTTTGTAATAAGCAGTACCCAATTTTTATTTGCAGCAATGAACACCCATTATTCCATTACCATTAAAAACCCAAATAACCACTATGCTGAGGTCAACATCACCTTAAGCGACATACAGCAATCAAACCTTCAATTGCACATGCCCGTTTGGACCCCTGGGAGTTACATGGTAAGAGAATTTGAAAAACACATTGAAGGCGTTCAAATCAGTCAAGGCCGAACAGACATTGCTTTCACTAAAACCAATAAACAAACTTGGGCCTTTACAGCCGACCCAAAACGAGGAGATGTAAACATCCATTATAGAGTGTATTGTTTTGAGCAAAGTGTAAGAACCTCATACATAGATGCAGAACATGCTTTTCTATTACCAAGCAGTTGCTTAATGTATATAGACGGCATGCAAAATGGCCAGGTAAGTATAGTTAAACCAGAACAATGGCAACAAATTTCTTGCACGCTCAAACCTGGTAAAAACAAAAGTGAATTTGAATTTACTTCTTTGGACGAATTATACGACAGCCCAATAGAAATTGGCAATCAAACCCTATTTGATTTTGAGGTAGAAGGCGTTAAACACAGTGTGGCAATGGTGGGCAAAAACAATTGCCCAATTGAAACGTTTAAAACAGATTTACAAAAGATTTGCATCACCATGAAGAACATCATCGGATCTCATCCTTGTAAAAACTATTTGTTTATTGTGCACCATGTAGAAGAAGGCGGCGGCGGATTAGAACACTCCAACAGCAATGTGGTTCAAATGCCAAGAAACAGTTACAGCAATCGAGAAAAGTACTTGCAATTTTTAGGCTTGTGCGCCCATGAGTACTTTCATTTATGGAATGTTAAACGCCTCAGACCTGAAGCACTTGGGCCATTTGATTACAGCCAAGAAAACTACACCAATATGTTATGGGTAGCAGAAGGCATTACCAGCTATTACGATGAATTGGCTATGTATAGAGCTGGCTTTCGCTCTGAATCAGATTATTTAAAATCACTAGCGCAAACCATGAGCGCCTGCTTCAATCGCGTAGGCGGCAATGTCCAAAGCATGCACGATGCCTCATTTGATGCTTGGATTAAAGAATACAGACCAAATGAAAACAGTATCAATGCTCAAATTTCTTACTACCTTAAAGGGGCCGTTTTAGGTGCACTATTAGACCTTGATTTGCTCAATAACAGCAATGGTCAGAAGGGACTTGACCTACTCATGCAAGGCCTTTACAAGACTTTCTATTTAGATCAAAATAAAGGCTACAGCGACCAAGCCTTTTACAAAGCCATTGATGACCTTGTTGGCAAACCATTACAATTTGATCAATGGGCAACAAGTCCTAATACGGAAGCATTTAAAACCAAACTGATCCAAGCCTTTGAACAAGCTGGTATGGCGCTTGAATGGAACAACAGTTCGCAAAAGCATTTTCATGGCATTATCACAGAATGGAAAAATGAAAAACTAATGGTAAAAGCCATTGATGCGCAATCCATCAATTACCAAAACAATCTTCAAGCGGGTGATGAAATCATTGCCGTTGAAGACCTTAGGGTTAAAAACAACTTTGAAGATTTAATCAGATTACAAAAGGAAAACAGCAAAGTCAACATACTTATCTCAAGAGCAGGGCTTATTCAGCATACCAGTATTGAATTGCAAGCCAGTCCTAAATTGGATTGCCACATTTCAATAAAAGACCAAACTAATGCGACTTATAAAGCATGGTTGAATAAATAATTAAAAAAGAGGTAAAGTATAAGCCGAGTTCTGTGCCTGTATAAACAGGTGTTTGTCATTGATCTTTTGCAGCCTACCCTTCTGAGTTCAGCAAGCTGATTGGGCGAGCAGCCCTCAGACTCAGATTTATTTGGCCTTACAACCCATAAGGTTTATCCCAGTGCTCATTACTGAAACACTGCGTAGGCTCTTACCCCACGTTTTCACCCTTACCCATTACTGGGCGGTTATTTTCTGCGACCCTCTCTGTCAACACGCATTGCTTTGTGCTGCCCGTCTTTTCAAACGGTATGGCGCTCTATGTTGCCCGGACTTTCCTCCATGATAAACATGGCGACAAACCCTTTACCTCATGGCAAAGATACAACAATCCTAATGAAAGCTTAATACATAATGGCTTGACCTTCTAGCCAAAACTTTAATAATACGATTTGAAGTAAGACAAACAATCCAATAAAGATGGCAAAATAGTTTGACTGGCTGAGTTTATTTTGCCAATACAAATGCAACGGAAAAATAACGCTTGAATAGCGCATCATACTAACAACTGAACCCGCACTTAAAGGCAACAACAAATTGATCCAAACCAATACATTCGAACTAAGAGGCAATTGTTTTCTAATCCATAAAGCATACAGGATAATCGCCACACAATAACAACTTACCAATTGATAATCCCAAAACCCTTGTCTGAACAATGCCAATAAAGGAAACATGAATTGTTTGTTCCAAGCAACTTGAGCATGAGAAAAGGCTAAAGCATCGCCCACTAGGTACCATTGAAATAGCAACCATGCTGCAAACACAAGTGGCATCACGCCTAAAGCCCAAATCCAAGACTGTTTTATCCAAGTCCATTTACCAGTATACCAAGGCAATTGCTGTTGTTCAACAATCAACAATAAAAACGGAAAGAAAAGAAACAAACCATTCGGTCTGCACAATACCAAACAAGCTGCACTCAACATTAATAAGCCTATGCGCTTTTCAATTATGGCAGCAAAACTTAAGCACACAAACGACAAAAAAAGCGCCTCAGTGTAGTTGAAAAAGCAATGCAACGACAAAGGAAACAACAAATACAAACAACCAATTCTATAGGCAGTTTTAGGTGCCATTTTTAGCGCTGTTAACAAGCTCATTAAACTGAATGACAATAAAAGCAAAACCAAACAAGACAACACAAAAGCAGCTGCGTGAAAATCAATTGAGCACAGCCACATCAAACTGCTTACTAAGCAGGGATAAAGCGGAAAGAAGGCGAAATGGCTGTTTGGATGTGACCATGATTTACTAAGCAATTCAGGCACGCCATTATACCCATAATCTGCTATGGTTTGATACCAACCTGAGTCGGCATTAGAATACATTTGAAAACACTCTGATACATTAAAACCCCCTAGCGTAAAAGGATGTGATGGATTGGCTAGGCCAAAGTATTGAAGTCCATAGGCAACAAGGATCAAAGCCAGCTTAATCACTATGGCCAATCCCATTAATTGGAGCGTATATGTCTTAATTGATTTCAAAAATGGAGTTTCAATAATAGTCATTTTTGCTTGGACTTGTATCGATAAAGTCCTTGAACTGGTCAAATCATAGGCGATTTAAAGTTGGAAATCATGGCTAAAAGTTGGTAATTCGCAACACTTTTATCAGAAAGATATGAAAAAAATATACGCTTTATTATTTGCAACCTGCCTTTTAGTGAGCAATGTTGCCAAAGCAGATGAGGGCATGTGGTTGCTTTCTTTGCTCGAAAAACTGAATTACAAAGACATGCAAGCCAAAGGTTTGCGTTTAACCCCTGAACAATTGTACAGTGTTAACCACTCAAGCTTAAAAGATGCTTGTATTTGGTTCAATGGCGGTTGTACTGGTGAAATCATTTCAAAAGATGGTTTGATTTTAACCAATCACCACTGTGGTTATGATGCCATAGCTGAGTTGAGCACCGTTCAAGACAACATCTTAGACAATGGCTTTTGGGCTAAAACCAAAGCTGATGAGCGCAAGCCAGTAAGACCTATGTCTATTACCAGAATTGTGAGAGTAGACGACATCACTGATGAAGTATTAAAACAATTAGCTGGTGTTGCTGAAAAAGACAGAAGCATGAAATTAATGGAGATCTACAAAGGCATTCAAAAGAAAGCAACTGAAGGCACCCATTACGAAGCAAGCTGCAAAGAAATGTTCAAAGGCAATGCCTATTACATGTTTATCATGGAGAAATTCACTGATATTCGTTTAGTTGGTACACCTCCTCAAAACGTTGGTAAATTCGGTGGTGAAACAGACAACTGGATGTGGCCAAGACATACAGGTGACTTCAGCATGTTCAGGGTATACGTAGGTGCAGACAACAAACCAGCAGAATACAAAGCTGACAATGTACCTTACAAACCAGAACACTATTTGCCAGTATCTGTTAAAGGCGTTAAAGAAGGTGATTTTGCTATGATCATTGGCTTCCCGGGCAGAACAAACCGTTATGAGTTTTCTCATGGCGTAGCCTTAGCAACCGATGTAGTGAATCCAAACATTGTAAATCTTAGAGATTTGCGTTTAAAAGCTTGGAAAGAACAAATGGTTCAAGATGATGCTACTAGATTGTTATTGTCAAGCACTTATGCTTCAATCGCTAATTACTGGAAATTCTTTGATGGTGAAGCTCAACAATTAAAACACAACAAGGTATACGAAAAGAAATCAGCTGAAGAAAAAGCTTTCGCTGCATGGGCTGAAAACAAAGAAGAATACAAAACTTTACTATACGACATCGATCAAGCTTACACAGTATACAAACCATATGCTTTACAAAGTACCTATTTAAGAGAGTGCATAATGGCTCCAACCATCATGCAATTGGCTTCATTTGGTATTGGTTTAGACATATTGTATGCTAAAAAAGCTGTTGTGCTTGCTGATGCTAATAAAAGCAAAGAAGAAAAAGCAAAAGCCGCTACAGAAATTGATAGTACCATTGCTAAAACTTGCAGAGATTACTTAAGAGCTTTGGCTGAAGTAGATTACACTGAACGCATTCAAACTGCTGACAAAAAAATCTTTGCTGGCATGTTGATGATGTATTACAAAAACATCCCATCTAATCAATGGCCTGCAGCTTTCACTAAAATAGCTGCTGGGATCAAAAATGGCAATGCAGAAGCTGTGTTTGCAAAATACACTGAAATGATTTTTGCTAAGAGTATGTTTGCCTCTAAAGATAAAGTAGCAGAATTTTTAAAGAACCCTGTTGCTAAGAAATTATACAGCGACCCAGCTTTTAGCTACTTAAAATCTCACAGAGACAATTACAACACTAACTTCAAATCAAAAGTAGATGAGTTTCAAATGCAAGCTTTAGCCTTGGGCAGAAAGTACATAAAAGGATTAATGGAAATGCAACCAAACAGAGTGTTCTACCCAGACGCTAACTCTACTCAAAGATTAACTTATGGCAGCGTTAAATCATACGATCCTAAAGATGCCATCCATTATGACTTTGTAACCACTTTAGAAGGTGTTATGGAAAAATATGTACCAGGCGATTACGAATTTGATTTACCAAGTAAAATGCTTGACTTGTACAAAGCTAAAGACTACGGCAGATACGCCATGAGCAACGGCAAATTACCTGTAGCTTTCTTAACAGATAATGACATTACAGGCGGTAACAGCGGTAGCCCAGTTATGGATGGCAGCGGTAATATTATTGGTTTAGCTTTTGATGGCAACTGGGAAGCTATGAGTGGCAACATTCACTTTGACCAAAAATTAAAACGCACCATCAACGTAGACATCCGTTATGTGTTGTGGTTAATCGAAAAATTAGGCGGTGCTAAACACATCGTTGATGAAATGACCTTAGTAGAATAAGCCTACATCAATCACTTTAAAAAAGCCCAATTTGTATTGGGCTTTTTTTATTGCCTATTAGTCAATGCAATTGATTAATTTCGTAGAGGCTATGGAAGAGATTTTGAAAATTGGGTCATGGATGTTGTTGGCAAGTGTGAAATATTTTTTTGCCGTGCCAGTCATACTCACTCAATCTACCTGGCCTTGGTATATTGACGCGCTCATTGCCTCATCAGGCGCCGCTATTGGCGTATTCGCGTTTACTTATTTAGGCGCTTATATTGCCCCATTTTTCAGTCGAATACCATTGTTCAAAATGACCTTTAGCAAACTCAAACGCATCATTCGTATTAAAAACAAATATGGCTTAATAGGCATTGCTATTTTAAGTCCTATTTTACTCAGTATCCCCTTAGGTTGTATAGTGAGTGCCAGTTTTGAGACAGATAAACGCAAAATCATTACCTACCAATTGGCCTCTGTAATTTTGTGGAGTTTAATTATCTTTGGCGCAAAAGGTTTATTCAAAATAGAACCTGATCAAATCCTACCCTTCAATGGCTAAATTGATATTAGTTCCAACCCCAATTGGCAATTTAAAAGACATCACCTTGCGTTCATTGGAAGCCTTAAAAGCTTGCGATGTTATATTGGCTGAAGACACCAGAAATACCGGTCAATTACTCAAATTGCTTGAGATACAAAAACCCTTACAAAGTTACCATGCCCATAATGAGCATGATAAGATCAAAGATGTGATCAATCAAATTCAAAAAGGCGTTAACATGTGTTTGGTAACAGATGCGGGTACGCCTGCAATCAGTGATCCTGGGTTTTTAATTGTTAGAGCTTGTTTGCAAAACCAAATTGAGATTGAATGTTTACCAGGTGCAACCGCCTTTGTTCCTGCTTTGGTTAAAAGTGGACTGCCTTCTGACCGTTTTGTATTTGAAGGTTTTATCCCTGTTAAGAAAGGCAGAAAAACGAGATTTGAAGCCCTGCAAGGCGAAACAAGAACCATGGTGTTTTACGAATCCCCTTATAAATTAATTGGCACTTTAGAAGACTGCATAGCTTATTTTGGAGCCGATAGATTAGCCTCAGTTAGCAGAGAATTAACAAAGCTATACGAAGAAACCATCAATGGTAGTTTAGCAGAAATTTTAGCGCATTTTAAAAACAAAGCCCCTAAGGGTGAATTTGTAATTGTTATTAAAGGACATGAATAAGTCTATACATCCTATTGTTTTAGCCATTAGTTCTGGAATATTAATGACCTTGGCTTGGCCTCCACTTCCAACTGCCTTCATTTTACCCTTTGCGCTGATCCCATTGTTATTGGCCATTTTAAACACTCAAGCCAAACGCGTACATTTAACCCGCTGGTGGTATGCGGTGATTGGCCTATTTATTTTTAATCTAGGTACTACTTGGTGGGTTTGGAATGCTAGTCCGGGCGGCTGTATTGCCATGTTAATTGTCAATACCTTACTTATGAGCCTACCTTTTTTAGCCTTGAGTTATGGTTATCAAAAATGGCCTCAATTTAAATTATGGACCTTGCTACCATTCTATCTTTGTTTTGAGTTTTGGCATTTTAATTGGGGCGGTTCATGGCCTTGGTTAACCCTAGGTAAAGGCTTAGCAGTGTTTCATCATGCCATTCAATTCTATGAATACACTGGTGAAATGGGTGGCTCTGCTGTTGTATTGACCATCAACATTTGGTGCGCCCACTTAATCCACATAAAAGCGTATAAACGCCTGTGGCAACCATTGAGTTTTGCGCTTGCCGTAATAGCTTTGTCCTATGTCATCTTATTAAGCGGCATCAGCATTTACAAAGGCAGTGGTTTACAATGCGTGGTAACCCAGCCTAACATTGACCCTTACACTGAAAAATTTTATGGTTGTGAATCATATATACAAGCTGATGAACAATTGCGTCTGGCGATTGAACCTGCTAAACAACTAATAGATTCTAATACGGCTATTGTATTGTTACCAGAAACTGCTTTAGTGGGAGTCAATGAAGAATCACAATTACAGTACAATTCCTATTTGGCCACATTGAGACCTTTGGCCATGCAATACAACGCCACAGTAATAGTTGGTGCGGAAACTTACAAATCCTACAAAAGCACTACAGCCCCTACCAAAACAGCAAGACCAGATGGCCTTGGCTATTGGTATGACAGTTATAATACGGCCATGGCATTAACAAAAGACACAGGCATAGAATTGTACCACAAGTCTAAATTAGTGGTGGGCGTTGAGACAATGCCCTTTGATTTTTTAAACCAATTGAGTTTAGATTTAGGCGGCATGACTGGCAGTTTAGGCATTAGTGATCAGGCATACAATTTACATACAGCCAATAAATTACCAGTTGCAACTTTGGTTTGTTATGAATCTATATATGGCGATTACTGCAATGACTTTATCAATAAAGGCGCTCAATTGATTGCTGTGATTACTAACGATGCATGGTGGGGCAATACCCCAGGCTATCAACAACATTTATTGTATGCTAAAATTAGGAGCATTGAAACCCGCAAACCATTAATCAGAAGTGCCAACACAGGCATTTCAGCTGTCATTGACAAAAATGGCAATATTCAACAGCGCACACAATTCAATGAAAGAACAGCCTTCAAATGCACTGTTTGGCCTAATGACAAAATAACGTTTTACACCCGCTATGGCAATTTGATTGGCCTTATAAGTGCGGCCATTTCCATAGCATTGTTTGTAGGTTTATTGATAAAAAGAAAAGCCTCAGAATTGTAATTCAATCTGCGTTTGCAACAAATCTTCAAAGGTCTCGCGACGTCTGATCAAATGGGCTTTGCCATCTAGAATAAATACTTCTGCAGGTCTGAATCTTGAATTGTAATTGCTGGCCATACTAAATCCATAGGCCCCAGCATTATGGAAAGCCAACACATCGCCTTCTTTTACCTCGTTGAGTTTTCTGTCCCAACCAAAGGTGTCTGTTTCACAGATGTAGCCTACAACTGCATATATGCGTTCTATCCCTTCAGGATTGCTCACATTGGTAATATTGTGATAAGCATCGTACAACATAGGTCTGATCAAATGATTGAGGCCACTATCTACGCCTGCAAACATGGTACTGGTTGTTTGTTTCACTACATTGGTTTTAACTAAAAAATAGCCAGATTCACTCACCAAGAATTTACCTGGTTCAAACCACAACTCTAACGAACGACCATATTGCTCACAAAACTCATTAAAGCGTTTGGCTATTTTAGCCCCGATGTCTTCAATATCAGTCGTAACATCTGCAGATTTATAAGCCACTTTAAATCCTGAACCGAAATCCATGTATTTGAGGTCCTTAAAATCTTGAGCCGCATCGAATAATAATTCAGCGCCACGGATAAATACTTCTGCATCTAAAATATCACTTCCGGTGTGCATATGCAAACCTTCAACTTGAATACCGTATAAATTTACCACTCGCAACACATGCCTTAACTGGTAATATGAAATGCCAAATTTCGAATCAATATGACCTGTAGAAATTTTAGCATTACCTCCCGCCATAATGTGCGGATTCACTCTAATGCAAACAGGTACTTTTGCACCATATTTGGCGCCAAATTGTTCTAAAATAGAGATGTTATCGATGTTGATTCTAACGCCTTTGGCAATGGCTTGATCAATTTCATCCATTCCAACCCCGTTAGGCGTATACAAAATTTCATTGGCAGAAAACCCTGCATGAAGGCCCAAATCCACTTCTTGAATGGATACCGCATCTAGACCCGCGCCAAGTTGTTTCATATACTTAAGCACATTCACATTGCTCAAAGCTTTACAAGCATAATGCAAATGCAACTTAACTCCAGGAAAAGCATTTGATAAACGTTTATACTGACGCTTCATAGTTTCTGCGCTATAAACATACACAGGGGTACCAAAGTCTTGTGCGATTTGCAGCACATCTACCCCATCTATTTGGTATTTACCATTCACTAATTGCATCATTGTGCGAAAGTAATTTTTTTTTAAGGCTTAAAAAAATCGAAATTGCAAGAAAACATGGGAAGAGTATTGGCTATAGATTATGGATTAAAGCGCATTGGCATTGCAGTGACAGATCCTTTAAAAATCATTGCTCAACCCTTAACCACTGTCAATGCGGCAGACATCTACCCCTTTTTAGACCAATATTTTAAAACTGAAAATGTAGAGTGTATAGTGTTGGGCAAGCCCTTACACCTTGATGGCAAAGACACAGATGCCACGCCATTGGTCAACGCTTTTTTATTAGAATTAGAAAAACGTTACCCAAGCATTCCTGTAGTGTTAATCGATGAGAGACTCACCAGCAGAATGGCCAAACAAAGTTTAATTGATGCTGGATACAAGAAACAACAAAGACAAAATAAAAAACTTGTAGATACAGTGGCTGCGGCATTAATTTTGCAAACCTATTTAGAGCGTTTATGATTTTACCTATATATGCATACGGCTGCCCAGTGCTTCGCAAGGTTGGCAGCGACATTCAAGCTGACTATCCCAATTTAAAAGAGTTGATAGACAACATGTACGAAACCATGTATGACAGCAACGGCATTGGATTAGCGGCTCCTCAAATAGGCCTTCCAATTAGATTATTCATTGTTGATGGCTCGCCTATTGACGACATCGAACCACAAGGTTTTAAACAAACCTTCATCAATCCTGTGATTATAGAAGAATGGGGTGAAGCCTGGAAATACGAAGAAGGTTGTTTGAGCATTCCTACAGTTCATGAAAATGTGCTTAGAAAACCAGAGCTTAAAATCAAATATTACGACGAGCAGTTTCAATTACATGAAAAATCGTTTAAAGGCATGGCGGCAAGAATCATTCAACATGAATACGATCATATTGAAGGTAAATTATTCATTGACCATATTTCACCATTAAAACGCAATTTGTTAAAGGGCAAATTAAACAACATCAGTCTTGGTAGAGTTGAACACCACTACAAAATGCGATTCCCTAAAAAATAATGATGGCTACAGAAAACCGTCAAGAGATTTGGAAAGCCATTATAGAGCGTGTTCGCACGCAATTTGGCAAACAACCAGACATGAATGCCATCTTGTTCATTATTGGCATGAGAGAGTATGGCTTATTACACGAAAAGCCATTTAAAAAAGACGACAAAGTGAGTTTGATGCACATTGCAACTTGTAAAATCTTAAGTTACTCTGGGCATTATGAGTTAGAGGGGATTGATGAAGAAGGTTGGCCTCAATGGCAATTGGTAACCCCATTACCACATATGACGCTTTTAGAACAAGAAACGTATATTCGCGAACACATCATTGATTATTTTATAAACGAACACATTTTATGAAACATTTATTAAGCCGCGTAGGACTAGTATCCTGCCTGATTTTATTCACAACTGCTAACTGCAACAACACGACTCCAGAAACTAACAACGAGGCCATTGTTCAAGAAACGATTGTGTCTGAAACTGCGCCAGTTGCCCCAGCACCTGTTGACTCAACTACCAAAAAAACTCAAGACACCTTATTGATTAAAACCTCAATGGGCGACATTACTGTTGTGTTGTACAATGAAACCAAATTACACCACGACAACTTCATGAAATTGGTGAGCACCAAATACTATGACGGTATTTTATTTCACAGAGTGATCAAAGGATTCATGATTCAAACTGGCGACCCTAACAGCAAAGACAATGATCCATACAACGATGGCATGGGCGGACCAGGGTATACAGTGCCAGCTGAAATCAACTCTATGTTCAACCACAAAAGAGGTGCACTAGCTGCTGCCAGAACCGAAAACCCAGAGAAAGCCTCAAGCGGTTCTCAATTTTACATTTGTCATGTGCCTACTCCATTCTTAGATGGCCAATACACCGTGTTTGGTGAAACCATCAAAGGTTTTGAAGTGATAGACAAAATTGCCACTACCCCAACTGGCATGAACGACCGTCCTAACACACCAATCAAAATCATTACAGTGGTGCATGTGAACGCGCCTAAAACCACTGGCAAATAAATTTCAAATTCTATTCAACGAAAAAGGCTGGTGAACAACACCGGCCTTTTTTTATGAGCAGTCATTGCTGCTATTCTTTTTCCATTAACTGGACTGCTTTGTAAGCCGGATACAGTCCTGTTAGGACCCCTAAACCGAGCGCAGTTGAAGCAATGAGTATGATGTCTTCAAACATCAATTTTACAGGATAGTTTTCAACGATGGCCCCTTGCATTTTTATCAGACCAAAATGGTCTTGAGCCAAAACCAAAGCAATACCCAAACACAAACCAATTGTGGTACCAATGGCAGCCAACAAAAAACCATTGTTAAAAAAAACCGAACGAATTAATTGTGGCCTAGCGCCAATATATGAAAGGGTTTTAATGTCTTGCTTTTTTTCCATTACCAACATGGTTAAACTCCCCAAGGCATTGAAGGCCGCTATTAACAAAACAAAGGTTAAGATGGCATAACTTGCCCACTTCTCAGACCTAAACATTTTGTACAATGAGGCTTGTTGTTCCATGCGATTTTGCACTTTAAAGCCTGTGCCCAAAGTTGATTGCAATTTGGCTTGCAAAAGTGTGATGTCTGTGCCAGGTTTTACATGCACCTCTATTGCAGACGCTTGGGCTGGTCTATCAAATAAGGTTTGAGCAAAGTCCAATGGCACAAATACATATTTGTTGCTCATGCTTTCATCGAGGGTTAAAACACCAGAAGGTACAATCGTCATGGTATTGACTGCATCCATATCTGACACAGAAAACTGCCCTCTTCGAGGACTTATCAAATTGATTTGATTAAAGGGACCACTTGCATCTGCATTGATTTTTTGACTGATCCCCGCACCCATTAACACATAGTTCACACCATTGTCTTTTACAATTGCTTCCCCACTATTTAATAGAACTTGTAAATCATTCACAGCAAAGTATTGACTATCTACCCCTTTAACAGTACAAACTGTTTGGTAATCGCCATTTTGAATCACCGCATTGTCTTCCAATGCAGGCAATACATAAGATACGCCCTCTAAAACTTTAATTTTATTGATGACTGCTTCTGACTCAAACACCTTCCCAGCGCTCAAACTGATTTTAATTTCAGGATTGAATTTATTGTACATTGAAAAAATCAGATGTTCAAAGCCATTCATTGTACTCAAAATAATGATCAAAGCAGCAGTACAAACCGCGAAGGCCAATACCGCAATTCTCGATATAATATTGATGGCATTGCGCTTCTTTTTAGAAAACAAATACCTTAACGCTATGAGTAAAGATGGCTTCAAGATGGCACTTGATTGGCTGCAATTGGTTTATTCTTGATCAGCATTTGGATCTCTTTCTTGACGTTCTTGTCTCAGATTGTCAAATATTTTTTCAAATTTTAAAGCATTCTCGAGGCTATTGTCTTCAAAAAATTGAAGTTCAGGAATCACCCTAACCGAATGTTTGATTTTGTTGGCTAATGTCTTGCGAATTTGTTTGTTCATTAATTGAATCAACTCTAAAGTTGCAGACTTGTCTTTTACATTGTAAATACTCAAATACGCTTTTACATAGCCCAAATCTGGACTTGAACTCACATCTGTAACAGTTATAAATGCGCCTTCAAACCAATCGTGCATCTTGGATTGGAAAATAAGGCCCAACTCTCTTTGCATTTCACGGTTAAATTTTTCGGTACGAGTACTCATAATCAAATGCAAAGTTATCATTTGCTTTGCGTATTATTGTCTAAATTTTTGACATTTTTTAAGGCCCATGCATTTTGTAAATTGTGTTCTAGAAGGTTTATTGACAGGATTGGTTTTAAGCCTTATGCTGGGAACAGTATTTTTTTCTTTGATCAGAAACAGTATCGCTTTTGGACATCGCTCTGGGGCTTTTATTGCTTTGGGGGTTATTTTATGTGATGTCATATTCATTTCATTAGCCATAGCCTCAAGCAGTTTTGCCCAATTCTTAAGTACTTATCAAAGTGAAGTCTCTATTATAGGAGGCACCGTTTTAATTGTTATGGGTGCAGTAATGTTTTTCAAAGCCACCCCAAAAGACACCGAAGGCAAGCTCTTTGAAAAGCAACACAAAATGACGCTTTACCTAGTTGGCAATGGCTTCATTCTGAATGCCGTGAACCCAGTGAATTTTTTTAGCTGGTTAAGTATCAGCTCAGTGCTTAGAATCAAAATGCATTACAACAACCAGGATTTGATACTCTATTTCACTGCCTGTTTGATCAGCATATTTATTGTGGAATTAGGCATCGCTTATTTTGCCTCTAAGCTTAAAAACATAATGCAAGCTAAAACGGTTAAGTTCATTAATCAAATTGCAGCTGCAGTATTTGTAATTGTTGGCATTAAATTGATGATGTCTTAGCAGACTTTGACCATTTGTATTGCACATACACTGAAAACCCAAATAAAAAGTACATCAACACAGTATAGGCATACATAGGAGAACCTTGAAGACTTTGAATGGTATATAATAGCGCATAGGCTAAGTTAGACAAGATCCAATACCACCAACAACTTAAATCTTTTCTAATCTCTAAAAAGGTGGCCCAAATACCAAGGCCTCCAATTAAAACATCAAGATACAAAGTATTAAATTGCCATAAGTGTTGTTCAGATGACCATGCCATCAAAGCTTGTTGATGGTTTAAAACAATACCCGCTAAAATAAAGATGTTCAATGCCATCAAATGTATCCACCATGACCATCTGTATTTAGGTATTAATGACTGATTGGCTTGCTTCCAGGTCTTATAACCTAATAGGGCTTGAAAAGCATATACACCATTCAAAATGGCACTGGCATATAAGTGTTGCCAATAAAAAAATACCAAACTAAACAGACTACCAATTCCGCCTAATATCCATGCATTGGGATTTTGTTTAGAGACCAAAAACAAATAGGCCAACACACAAACAACGGATGATATTTCTAAAAAAAGCAACACCTGTGGCAAAGATGCAATCTTAGACGCAGAATTTTAAAATATTTTTGTAGTCATGGTTAAACCGCTTTTAATCTGTTCCACCTTGCTTCTGAGCCATTCTTTATCGGCTCAGATACATGGCATGTTTGATCACATCAAAGAAGACCTTAAGGGCAAAAAAAGCAGTTACGTGTGTTTAGATGGGAAAAACAGCATCATAACAGATGTGCCCATTAAAATGTTTGGTTTACAGTTTGGGTATACCTTCGAAGAGCGCACTAATATTTATTTGGGTTATTATGGTTCTCATAATCAAGAAGCCATCTTTAAGAATCCTACCGCGCCACTGGGTCGAACAGATTCCAATACCATTTGGAAAGCCTATCAGTTAAACTACATCAACCTTGGCTGTGAATACTACTTCCACAATTCAGAGAAATGGAGATTGTCCATCCCTTTTGGCATTGGCTTAGGCACTGGCAAATCTCATGAGAGACGATTAGAAAACACTTACAATAAAACCAAACAAGGGCTTATGCCAGTTGAACTTGGTTTCTTTGCCAGTTACAAACTCAAATGGTGGGTCTGGGTTGGAGCAGGTATGGGTACGCGCATATGCTTGGGTGGCAACACTTACAGCGGCTCTTTCTATTCTTTTGGCTTATCGTTTAGATATGTCGATATTTACAAAAGGCTTAAATCAGATATAAAAAAGCGCCTATAAAAAAAGGGGCCTAAGCCCCTTAATATTAATGTTCTGTTTTGTCTTCCTCTTTTTCTTTGGGAGGCGTTGGCTTAGTCTTTATGATGCCTTTTTCGAACAATAAGGATTCTATAAAAAACTCTAATTGGTCTTCGTGGATTTTCTTGCCAATGATTCTAGCATTCTCATCTAAAATAAAGATGGTAGGATTCGCCACAATGTTATAATCTTGTTTATGGTAAGGCCAAGGGTAATAGCGATCTACACGACAAACGTTCACCCATTCTTGAAGTTCTGGGCGACTGCGCATCATTTTACGCCATTCATCATATTGATTTTCTGTTGAGACAGCATACACTTTTATACCATTCTTTTTGTGTTTTTGAAACACCGCATTGACCACTGGAACCACTTCTTTGCAATGGCCACAAGTTGGATCATAGAAAAACAAAATGGTGTATTTGCCTAAGTTCTGATACAAACGGTGCATTTTACCGGCAGTATCTGCCATATTTAAATCTGGAGCAACTTTACCACACATTGTTGGAAGCGCTTTTTTCGCTTCTTCACACATTTTGCGTTTGCCTGCAGTATCATCGTACCACCAAGCGTCGCCAGTGCAATAATATTTGTTGATCAAATGAATGGTGATGTTATCTTGACACATGATCTTACGTTCTTGAAACTTATTCGTCAAGTATTGAATAAAATACTTTTGAGTTTCAGTGTAAGGTACTGTTTTGCTGATTGCAATATCAACAGCATGCACTAGGCTATCTGGATCTTGAAAAGATACTTTATCTATGTAATCATTCAATTTGCTGGTCAATAAGCCTTGAGGGGCACGGATCAAACCTGCTTCATTAAAATCTACATTGTCCCAGAAATGATCTCTGAAATAACGGTATTCAAACATTGAATCTTTAGGATTTGGATTGCTTGGAATTTTAATGTTCTGAAAGGCTTTAAACAATTTGGTCAACAAATGGTTAGGGTTATTGCTCATATAAGCTTCTCTGAAACGCAGGTCTTTTGCATCAACACTGTCTTTCTTAGATTTAAGAGAAGCGTATAGCGTATCATTTTTAGCCGCTTTGGCTTGTTTCATGCTTTGATCTAATTCAAAACGCATTTTACCGAAGTTGGCTCTATTTTTTTGATACTCCGCAAAGGTTTCATTTTCTTTAGAACCTACCACTTTAACACTTGACTCATCCATGGTGGTATCGGCTTCAAAATAAAAATCTTGATCATCTGTAATTGGCAATTCATAATAGCCATCCATTCTTGGAAAAACGATCATGTACATGCCTCTTTGTAATTTAGGAGAGCCAGTAAATGTACCCACCCCATTGGCATCCAAATACACCGTATCTCTGAGGTATTGTTTGTCGCCAAAATTATCTGCTAAATAAATAGGCACATTTTTAAAGCCTTTCAGTTTGACTTTAATGGCGTATGGCCCTGCGGCTCTACCAACGTTGGCTGCATTGAACTTCGGTGCAACAGTTGGCTCCTGAGCTGTTGCCACGATGGGTGCTGTTGCTGGGCTGTTGTTTTTGTTCTTTTTCTGAGCAAAGGCATTAAGCCCAATCACAGTTACTAAAACGAGTATTAATGGTTTCTTCATGTGCATACGATTCTTGAATGGATACAAATTTAAATTCTTTATTCAGACTATAGACAATAATTTTGCCAAAATAGTTGGCCGATGATGAGCAAGTCAGAAAATTTTTTTGAACAGGTTTACCAAGTCGTAGAGCAAATACCCTACGGCAAAGTCACTACATATGGCGCCATTGCAGAGTTTTTGGGCAGTAAATCTGCCTCCAGAATGGTGGGTTGGGCCATGAACAATGCCCATGCATTAGACAAGCCTGTGCCAGCACATAGAGTGGTGAACAGACAAGGTTTACTGACTGGTAAAATGCATTTTAAAGGCCAAAGCATGCAAGAGCGGCTTGAAGCTGAGGGCATAGTGATCATTGAAGATCAAATTCAAAGATTTGAAAGTGTATTCTGGCACCCGAATACGTTATTGCCTTAATTCAATTCGTATAC
>Ga0255137_1000005_pt1 | contig 63588 bp, 58 predicted proteins | sample Law_Atlam_RepC_8_FD_188548 | JGI IMG/M metagenome (GOLD analysis project Ga0255137, IMG submission 188548) | Freshwater microbial communities from St. Lawrence River, New York, United States - Law_Atlam_RepC_8d | ecosystem: Environmental > Aquatic > Freshwater > River | place: USA: New York... | reverse complement strand
TTGAAGAATGTAGCAAAATGACTTTTTACAAAATTTTCAAATTGATTTTGGATTTTAAAAAATTACACAAGGTTTTTATGTGTGTTTTTTTATTTTTTGGTTTGTGAATTGAAAAATCATGAAAAATGTGTTTTAGACCATAATGCTCACAATTCAAATAAAATAATTTTATTATTATTATGATAATTTTTTTGGAATATTTATGTAAACAGTTTAGAAATATTGTCTAATGGTAATTCAATGGTAATTAATGGTAATTATAATGGCGACAAACTCGCCAAAAAATTCGCATGTAATAGTTGCTTATATTTATGTAGTAAAGAAAGCGACTATAATAAACATTTACTCACTAGAAAGCACAAAAATGGTAACAAAATGGTAACTAATGGTAATTACGGCGAGAAAGTCGCCGATGCTGTCAATACAGTAATGTTTATTGAAAAAAATACAATCAGTGACCATATGTCAGTAAGCGACAAAGGAGTGAAACTCGCCGAAAAAAACCACCTATCAGTACACTACATGTGTCAAGTTTGTGGACAATGTTATAAACACGCATCTGGATTATCTAGGCATCGTAAAACATGTTCAAATCATGTAGTTGAAAAACAGCAACAAATAATTGCGATTCCTCCCCCCAGTAGTCAAGCCGATTTCAAAGAAATCGTATTAATGCTGTTGAAAGAAAACAAGGAATTTCAAAAAACCGTCGTAGAAATGATTCCACATATCAAGGGAAATGCCGAACATAGTTATAACAATACAAACAGTCACAATACACAAAATTTTAACATCCAAATGTTTTTGAATGAACATTGTAAAAACGCGATGAATTTAACCGATTTTATCGATTCTTTGCCTATTACAGCAGAAACATATGATAATACCATACAAAATGGCTTAACCAAGACATTAACAAATATGATAACCAACGGACTCAGCCAATTGGATATATTAGAACGACCGATACATTGTACGGACGCGACGAGAAAAACCCTTTATGTGAAAGAAGCAAACAATTGGGAAAAGGATACAGAATTGTTGCGAATACTTTTAGGCATTAGGAAATTGGCTAGAAAGCAAAGAACAATGATAAGTGAATGGAAAGATGTGAATGAAGGATGGGAAAAAGATGATAATATACAAACGAAATTAACAACTTTAATATGCCATTCTATGACGGATATTGAAAATGATGAAAAGGAAACCAGTAAAATTATTAGAGCAATAAGTAAAAATGTATACTTGGACAATGAAGCGAAGCAACAATATATCAAGTAATTATTTTTTACAGTATGTAAATATCACTTTTCTTTTTGGTCGGTGTATTACTTATTCATGAAATTATGAAGTTGAGTAGCGGGTTCCACATTTGTAATATCACCCGCTAAAATAGATTGTTCGTATAACATTCGCAAAACATCGTTTGGAGCCGTGGAACCGATTTTAATCAAATTTTTATCATACAAGTATTTCTTGATTTCATTTAATGGTTTTTGCTTTAATAAACCATGCTCCCGTTTTATTTTTCGCCTAGTAGCATTGTTTTTTATTAATACCGACACTTTTCCGCCAATTTTACCAAGCGTGTATGTGCTTTTTTTAGTAGTTCGCTTTGTTTGACGAATTTTTTTATGTGATTTTTTTAAGTCGGCAAGTTTTTGCTGCCTAATTTTAATATCAGTATCGACAGTTGGTTGATTAATGTGTGTATGTTCGTGGTCGGATGTTTGAATTGTAATCGAAGGTTTATTTTTGACTGTTTTATTGTGATATTCGCGATATGTAGGTTTACTACCACCTTTTAAACAACCATGTGGAGGTGATGGTGCGTTATTATGTCCACCATACAATGGTGTGTTTGTATTAACAATTGGACTAATAGCTGGACTAATACTTTGACTAACATTACTATTAACACTGTTATTAACACTGTGATTAACTGCTGGAATAATACTTGAACTAACATTTTGTAGATTTGATAAATGAACGATTGGTTGGCCTTGGCCTCCAAATTGAATCTGGTTATTTCCAACTTCAATAGGCGGTTTATCTCCTACATCACTTGGCCAATCAACCGAAATCATATTTCCAATAGGAGTCGCAATATTGGGTATGACTCTATTTCCTCCAACCGGAACCATATGTTTAACTGTTTTGTTAGCGTGTTTCTTGTCTCGTTTTTGTTCCCTTCTCTTTTGTTTCTCGCTTTCACTGAGTTTATTCAAGTATTCTAAAGAATTCATAAAACTATCGTGAAATTTCAGATCTTCATCGCTATGACCGTCGTTTACTTGACCCACAGTTTGCTTAGACATTTTTTCAGTTTGTTGGTGTTTTTTTATTTTCTCAAGTAGCGTCTTTTTCAAAGAATTTGGCTTTATTACTGGTTTCGGCTTTTCTTTTTTAATTTTGTCACCAGTATTTTTTCTAGTTTTATTACCACCATTCGAATTTAAAAAAGAATCATTTATTACTATCTTTCTACTTTCACTCATAATATATTTTTAATTATACTATATTATAAGGAATAATTCACAATAAACATCGTTAAATTACAATATCTAACAATATATAGTGCTATACATTTGTTTCAAACGCTCTTGTTCTTCCATTTTCTTATCACTATCACCCATCTTCTTATAGGTATCAAACCCTTTTTCTAAATCTTTCATATTTATTTTTGTCCTCTCCTCCTTTGATAAACAAAATACTCGGCGACTATGAGCAATTTTCACTTTTGAAAATAGTGCCTCCATATCTCGACCATAATATTTAAAATACGCTTTATTTTTGTCAAACCACTTATCTTCCAACGGTTCTTTTAAATCCCAACCACAATCTTTTACTTTCTTTTCAAATATTTGCTTTAATTCAGTGTGCGTATACTCGTCAATCTTAAATTTCCAAGTGAAACGAGATTCAAGCCCTGGATTATAACTAAAAAAACAGTCTTTCAATTCTTGCTCGTATCCAGCAATTATACACATCAAATCCTTTTTGTGATCACTTAATGCTTCGCAAATAGTATCGATGCTTTCTTTGGAAAATGAATCGCGTTTTTCTTTATTTCCTAAAGCATATGCCTCATCAATAAACAATACTCCTCCTAAACATTCTTTGATGACATCTTTGGTTTTTATAGCAGTTTGTCCTAAAAATCCGGCGACTAGGTCTTCTCTCGTCACTTTTTTGAATACATTATTTTTCAAAATTCCCAATTTGCTAAATATTTTACCCATAATTTTTGCCACTTCGGTTTTACCAGTACCGGGTGGCCCATAAATAGCCGCATGCATATAATCCGAATTATTTGGCGATATATTGTGCAAATCTTGTATAAAATATAAAATCTGGTCAACAATGTTTTCCTTGATCGTTTTCATTCCAATCATGTCTTGAAGCTCAATTAGTGATGGTTTAATATTATGAAGAGCCTTCATGTTAATATTGTATTCAATGTTGTCAGCTAACGGATATTTATCACATAAATTTATCAAATCATGTAGATTTTCAACAGTTGTATTTATACAAACTTGTTCTTTTATTATATTTTTTATGTCTTCATCGATGGAGGGCTGTTTCTGTTCGATTTGTAATGGAATTCGCGGAATACCGGAAAAAAATGGCGAATTATATTTTTCATAAAATTCTTTTTCAGTGCTTTTCAATAAAAATTTTAATAATATATCGGTTTTCTCTCTATCAATCTTTATAGTATCCTTGTTCTCGTCCTTTTTATTACCCGTCTTATCATTGCACTTATTCGTATCATTATCATTGCCATTATTTGAACCATTATTGTCAAGACATGTAATAAGTTTGTTTGTTTTAATAGGCGGATTAATAGGTATAATATTCATTGTATTACAATCAATAAACGGGTTTAAATTATTTTTATTGCTTATACATAGTTTCGTATTATTCCTATTATTCATGAATAAATTAATATCATTCGCACCTATATCAATATCATCATTGAATTTAAACATTTTAAATATATTTTTATTGTTTGATAATTGTAGGTCATCTTTTTGATGATTATTATTTATATTAATAGTATTCGAAGTGAATGGATTGTTATTTGACAAATCAAAGTTATGTCTGACATGTCGATATTTCTTTTTTTTAGAGAAATGATTACGATTATTTAACATTATATATAATATAATGATATTTTAATTTATTCTAATTATTATTTTATACCGATTTAAAAAATGTTTTAAAAATAAATTGATTTACAAAATGGTTTGTAAAATGATTTTATAATAAGTAAAGATGAACAACCTGGAAAAGGAAATAAAAGATAATTTGGGGAGATACATCGAGACACCATGGACGGTAATCGAGTCGTATTTCAAGGACCAACACTTGACACAATTGGTGAGGCACCAATTAGAATCGTATAATAATTTCGTGAATTATCAAATACAAAAGACAATTGATATGTTTAACCCAGTTCAAATATGCTCAGAAAATGATTACGATGCTGCGAGTGGTAAGCACAGCTTAGAAATATTCATTACATTTGAGAACTTTCATTTATACAGACCACAAATTCATGAAAACAATGGTGCGTCCAAGCTCATGTTTCCACAAGAAGCCAGATTAAGAAATTTCACATATGCTTCCATGATGACGATTGATTTAAATATAAAGTATATTGTTCGAAGTGGTCCGAATTTGGAAAACAGCCAAACCTTTTACAAGACTTTACCAAAGATTCATATTGGAAAGTTGCCGATTATGTTGAAGTCATCTGTTTGTGTTTTGAATCAATATCAACACATCGATGAAAATATTAGCGGTGAGTGTAAATTCGACGCGGGTGGATATTTCATTATTAATGGTAGTGAAAAGACTGTATTGGGTCAAGAACGCGCTGCTGAAAATCGCGTATATTGCTTTAATGTGAGTAAAAATAACAACAAGTGGAGCTGGTCAGCGGAAATAAAGTCCGTCCCGGATTTCAAGTGTATTAGCCCAAAACAAATTAGCATGATGATTACAAGTAAAAATACCGGCTTTGGCACATCTATTCATATTCAAATCCCGCGACTAAAAAATCCAGTACCGCTTTTCATTGTGTTCCGAGCTATGGGCGTTATATCCGACAAGGAAATTTGCGAGAAAATTATATTGGACATGGAAGAAAAGAAATACAAAAAGATGAAGTATGGACTACAAGGCAGTATTATAGAGGCAAATACGATCATGACACAAGAAGATGCGATAAAGTATTTGATGGGACACGCAATGTTTACGCCAATTAATATGGACAAGGAATCTGGCGCAAAAAAGAAGCGTGATTTCACAATGGACATTTTGAACAACGATTTGTTTCCGCATTGTCATAACGACATTCAAAAGATTTATATGTTAGGATACATGACAAATAAGCTTCTCAGATGTAGTTTCGAATGGATTCCGCAAGATGACCGAGATTCGTATTTGAATAAGCGCATTGATTTGACCGGAACACTATTGAATAATTTATATCGCAATTATTTCAACAAATTAGTAAAAGATATGCAAAAGCAGATTGTGCGCGAGATTAACACTGGTTCTTGGCGATCTACCGAGGATTATTTAAGTATTATTAACACTACAAATATTTATAAAATTGTCAAATCTACTACGATTGAAAACGGTCTGAAGCGGGCTCTTTCAACTGGTGATTTTGGAGTAAAAAATGTAAATAGCAACAAGGTTGGTGTAGCGCAAGTATTGAATAGACTGACCTATGTTTCCAGTTTGAGTCATTTGCGTCGTATTAATACGCCCATTGATAAGAGTGGGAAGTTGATTCCGCCTCGTAAGCTACACAACACAACATGGGGGTTCCTTTGTCCGGCAGAGACACCAGAAGGTGCTAGTGTAGGTGTGGTAAAAAATATCAGTTACATGACTCATGTAACGATTCCGACCAACAGTGCGTCTATTCATGAATATGTAGTTCCGCATATTACACCATTAGACAAGTTAACCGCACAACAGCTGGAAAAGAAGGTAAAAATATTCGTAAATGGTGCTTGGATGGGTGTAAGTGATGATCCATACAAATTATTCACGACATTTCAAGATTACAAACACAAGGGTATGATTAATATTTATACATCGATAGTATTTGATTACAGAAATCGCGAAATCCGTATTTGTACTGATGCGGGTAGATTGACTCGACCAGTGCTTCGTGTAAAAGACGGACGTGTACTTCTGAAAAAGAATATTGTAAATAGACTCAAGTCTGGCGAATTGGATTGGAATGATTTACTAACCAATTGTAATATTGAGGACTCTGTGATTGAGTATATCGATCCAGAAGAACAAAGTTTCAGTATGATTGCTATGAAGCCAAATGAATTGTACAACTCTGGACAGTTTCTCTACAAATATACACATTGCGAAATTCATCCCAGTACGATATTTGGGGTTGTCGCGTCTTGTATTCCATTTCCAGACCACAATCAAAGTCCTAGAAATACATACCAATCTGCTATGGGTAAACAAGCGATGGGTGTATATGTCACAAATTATGACACACGCATGGACAAGACTGCGTATGTATTGACATATCCAGCTAGACCACTTGTAGACACGCGTGTAATGGGCATGGTAAAATTGGATAAAATTCCGGCTGGCACACCAGTTATAGTGGCCATTATGACACATAGCGGTTATAATCAAGAGGATAGTTTGCTATTCAATCAAGGTTCCATTGATAGAGGTTTATTTCAAGCCACGATTTATCACACCGAAAAGGATGAGGACAAGAAGATTAATGGCGACGAAGAAATTCGCTGTAAGCCGGACTCCAATAAGACAAAGGGGATGAAGTATGGAAATTACAGCAAGGTTACAAATAAGGGCGTCATGCCGGAGAATACGCTGATTGAGAACAATGATGTTATTATTGCGAAGGTCGTGCCTATTAAGGAGAATCGTAATGATCACACCAAGGTTATAAAATACGAGGATCTGAGTCGTACCTATCGTACACACGAAGAATCATATGTTGATAAAAATTTCATCGATAGAAATGGCGATGGATATAGTTTCTGTAAAGTTCGTGTAAGAACTGTAAGACGTCCCGTAATTGGTGACAAGTTTAGTTCACGCCATGGACAAAAAGGAACGATTGGAAATATTATTCCAGAATGTGATATGCCATTCACGGCAGCTGGAGTAAAACCCGACATTATTATTAATCCACATGCGATTCCATCTCGTATGACTATCGGACAATTAAAAGAAACTTTGTTAGGAAAGGTTTTAGTCGAATTGGGATTATTTGGTGATGGTACATCATTTGGTGATTTGACAATTGAGACGATTCGTAAAGAGCTACTAAAAGTAGGATACGAGAGCAATGGTAATGAAGTCATGTACAATGGCCTAACTGGACAACAGTTGGAAACAAGCATATTCATTGGTCCAGTGTTTTACCAAAGACTCAAGCATATGGTCAATGATAAGCAACACAGTCGTTCTATTGGTCCGATGGTTAATCTTACTAGACAACCGGCTGAAGGTAGAAGTCGCGACGGTGGGTTGCGATTTGGAGAGATGGAACGTGATTGTATGTGTTCACATGGAGCTTCTAGGTTTACAAGAGGTCGATTGTATGACGCATCTGATAAATATCAAGTAAATGTTTGCGGAAGATGTGGTATGATCGCGGCATTCAATAATAAGATGAAGATTCATGTATGTCGAACTTGTGATAATCGTGTAGATTTTAACTATGTGGAAATTCCATATGCATGTAAATTACTATTCCAAGAATTACAGACTATGAATATTGCTCCAAGAATTATGACATAACTGTTTACTCATAAATTAACCTACAAATACATACAAATAGTAATAAACCAATAAAAATATAAGTAACAGTTTTAGCAAAATCAAAATATTTTTTTATATGAGAGATATATATAATAATGGCCACTTGTGGAAATCAAAATGATAATCTTGCATATGTAGCTGCCGGTAGACCCGGAATATCATTGGGCCTATTAGGTGGCGGATCAAATAGTAATTCCGGAACTGGTATGGAAGGCGGTTCGGCGCGCGAAAGAATGCGATTTACGCTTCGTCAAGCATGGAACGGACCAGCTGCCACCGGTACAGTCAATGGTTTAAAGGTTGCCGCCACACCGTTTCGCGCGGTTAATAATGCCGGTGATTTGTTAAATCGTGTTGCATATACATCTGGTGGATCCAACCAAGTAAAAACTGGTAGAATTAGAACTGCGGCTAACCAACAAGGAAATTTCTTAGGCGGAAGCATTTTTGCCAAACCAGATGGAACTGGTGTTCCTAGTGCCAGTACCAACGTAAAGTGGGTATATGATGGTTCCGATTATACCAAATTTAAGAAACAACAAGCCGAAAACCGAAACTACAATGATTGGAATTATGGTGGTTCTAATAATGGTGCTTATGTAGCTTACAAGAGAGTACGACATTAAGCAGTTGTACATGAGGAGTACATGATTAAACCTTTATAAATAATTTTATATATACACTTATTATATATAAAATGTCAGGACTTCAATTCACATATCGTTATACTGGTCCAGCAGACCAAGGAATACTTTTAAAAAATAGGGGAAACAATGCTATTGTTAATGCTCAAATGGGAATGCCACAGAAATTTTCACCATCATCGGGTGATTCGATGTTTTCCAATGCTAGACAAACATATATTAAAGATTCTGGCGGAGGGACATTATTAAGTGGCCACTACGATTCATCGCAACATATTTATATGAAAAAAATCAATGCGATTGGTAAGAGTTCTACATTAAAATCTACCGTATCGTTTCAAGGAAAACCAAATGATACGACCTTTATTAATAGTTCTTTAGCGCGTGTTAGAGGAGGCGGATCAGTTGCCCCTAAAAAGAAGGGTGCTTTAGCTAATCCATTTAAATCTGGTGGGGGTTCTACTACAACTGGTACTGGAAATAGACAGATATTTGCGTAAATTTTATATAGATAGTGTATATAATAAGTCAATGAACAAATATCTTGTTGAATTTCTAGGAACTCTTTTCTTTCTTTATGTAATCCTTGCCACTGGAAACGCGTTAGCAATTGGTGCTGCTTTAGCAATCGCTATTTTGGTCGGAGGTGCTATTTCTGGCGGAAACTTCAATCCAGCTATATCTGTTATGATGGTCGCTGCTGGTAAATTACCACAGAATGATTTAATTCCATATGTTCTTGCCCAAATAGCTGGTGGTTTGGCTGCTTTAGAACTATACAAACGCGTAAAACTCTAAAGTATTTAGAGTAAGTTATTTAGGTAATAATATTTATATAATATTTTTCTATGAATAGTATATAACAATTATGGATTATAGCAATAGCAATTATCAATCGTCATCTACCGAGGACGAAAATAAACCATCTGTATTAGGAAATATGTGGGATGGATTAAAAAATAGTATATCAAGTATTAAAAATAGCGTTACTGGTATGTTTGATTCATCCTCTAGTCAAGAGAATCCTAATCCTCCTTCTGGTGGAAAAGGACGAAAACACAAAAAATCTATGAAAGGTGGAAAATCTAAAAAACACATGTCATCTAAAACGCACAAGGGAAAGGGAAAAAAGCGAACAGCTGGCCGAAAGTAAAGATATCGATGAAATATTTGTTTGTTATTTGTAGTAAAAATATGATATTATAAGAGTTATAGTATCATACAGAATCACCTTACCAATGGTGTAAAGCTAGTTACATTTCCATAGTTACTTTCGCTCTTTGATTTTTTTCATGATGCTTAGTAATAAATATACACCTAATACACCAAGTGACGCGTAAAATAATTTCACAAGAAAATCATCTGGTGTTTTAGTGCTCGTTTTATTTGTAAAAGCTTCACGACACACTTGTCCGGTAATTGGGTTCTTGTTATATTGTGGTTTAAAATCACATGGATTCATATTTTTTAAATCCGTTGTGGTAACATGTCTTGTTTCAGTTCCTCTATTGTTATTTACATCAATTGTTTCTAATGTGATTTCGTCACATTCCGGTTGAGAACCGCTCATAAATGCTTGAAAAATAAGCATTGGATTAAGTGCGGATACATTGCTTAATGTTCCAGGGACTAACCCTTCAAAATCGCCAAAATTCACATTCATTCCACTACTTATAAAAGGAATCGATCCATCCGGAACATTATTTACATAAACATATCTATCTACAATTTGCTTTGATTTTTTATCTTTACATGTAGCAGCTGTTTTTAAAAAGAATTTGTTTCCAAGTGGACCTCCGGTAGCGGATGCTTGACCTTTACCAGTTACTAATACTTCTACATAATTAATTAATCCACCTACATCAGCCGCAATGGTGGAAATGGATCCATTTGAACTCATTCCCATTTGACTGGGCGATTTAATTTGTTTCCAATATTGATAATCTGGTCCTAATATTCTTTGTTCAACACCTTTTACATCATCTAATACTTCTTCAAAAAAATTTCCAGTTGACATTATTATATATATATAATTAAACATATAAAAATTGTGTAAAATGGTGAAACAATACTATAGATTTTAACAGTTAATTTTCTTTCTTTATTATATATTAAAATGTCTAAACCTAATAATTTTAGTTATTCAAATACTTTAACAACTGCGAAACAACCGATAGTTGATCTAAAAGGGGTATCTAATAATGGCATGGAACCAACATCCGTTGGAGTAATGGGTGGAATGGCTAGACCAAATGTTAATTTAGGTCATGCTCCACAAACAACCGCATCAGACAATTATAATATTGCTCAAAATTACATTGGCCCATTTGGTAAGGCATATCCAATGAAACATTGGAGAAGACAATTGAGTGTAAATGGTAATGGGAGACAAAGTGGTCGAAGTTCTGCTTCAATTAGTGTTGTTGATAGACCTGGCGGAACTGTATTTAGGGGATATACTACTGAAAATGATTGTTCTTGTGACGGAAGTGGCAATTTATACATCACATTTGATAATAAATTTCTACAGTCTGATTATCAAAGCATAAAACCTCGCGCATCTATTCCAGTAGCATCTGGTACACAAAACAACAACATTCAAAATAATGCTGCCATTCAAATTGGTCCAGTAGATGCTTCTGGTAGCTATCAAATTCAAACCGGTATTTATATGACAAATAGAATATGTAATACACCAGAAAACAATATAATTAAATCGGCTGTCACATTGTTAAGCAAGTCATATTATAGTGATAATAAAGCGTATTTAAAGTCTCGTTGTAAATTGTACAGTCAAAAGCAATCGATTCAAGAGATTGCTGGAAATACATACGATTCCCCTTATATTGAAAATAATTCGACCGAATTTAATACCAATAACTGTACAAATCCATATCAAACTGGAAGACAATGTAGCAATACTACAACATACAAACCAAGTAATGCGCAATTTGCGATTCAAGGTGCGGTCGACAATGGAACACGCTTGGCGAAATTGAAGTATGATACTATTACGAAAAATGGCGCGTCGTTTAGAAGTGCGTTTGGAGAGGCAGCCGCTAATGCTGGAAAGTATCAAGGTAATTATGATGGAAATACCGCGTATTTTATTAAGACAAAATATAATCCTCCTTTGGCTTGGAGACGCAACGGACAAAAAACAATTTGTGCGACTGGAAATTCTAATTGTGGTCCTAGTCAAGTATTGTCTTCTTTCTGGAGTTCTGTAAATTAAAGTGATGGTTATGGAATGGACTATTTTTCTGATTGTGTTTTGTTTATTGTTTATTGCTTATTGCGTAATATCATAATCATAATATTTATTTTATATGTATTCAGTTGTATTCTTATTCTTATCATTATCACTTGATGTATTTTTATCATCAGCTTGAGTCAAATCGACAATTACCTTATTTGCTTCTTTTTCTGCCTCTTTTTTTTCCAGATATTGATCTGTTACATCTTGGATGTCATCATCAATATAAACTTTATTATCTGCTACATGTTGTTCATTTTTAGGTTCATCCACCACTTGAGTAACTTCATCGGTAATTGGAATCAAATCTGGTAAATCGGCATATTCATCTGATTCGTCATGACTAGTTTCTTCTGATTCGTCATGACTAGTTTCTTCTGAATCGGCATGACTAGTTTCATTGGCATCATCGTCTCCATTATCATGAGTATCATGATCTGTTTCTTTATCACCGTCAATATCGTCACCATCATCATCAGATTCGTCGTCAGATGTAGGTTCTGTTTTAATATAAGTAGTATTGATATTTATAGGAATACCATTATTAAATAAATTACTATATATTTCATTGACATCGTCGACAGACGCGAAATTTCTATTAATAATACCACTTACTATATCAGACATGTGTCGAATATTATAATTTATGCTATTTATGGATCGTGCTATATTTATACTGGCTGATATACCAATTAGTAGTTTATCTATCCATACAGAACAAACCGAACACATATATCCTAACATGACACATATCGCACTAATAAATATAAGTGCTAACCTAACCATTCCAATTAAATTGTAAATAATGTATACATGAATATCAACATACAATGAAATGACTGCCGTGTCGATATTCATGATTTCACTCTTCATATTTTCTGCGTTCATAGTTTCACTAAACATATCCGTAAGATAAATAACGTGTATGAATAATTATTGGGTTCAATTTTTTTATTAAATTAAAAAAATTGAATTATGTGAAGAATACGTTATGAAAATTTACTAATATAAGAGATTTAATCAGCTAAAAACTTAGTCAATGCCTCGCTAGTTCTAGGACCATCATAGTCCTTAAATTCTCCTTTATCATCAACTACTAATATTGTAGGGAAACCACGAATGTTGTATTTCTCCAAATCGTCACCCGCTTCACTCATCTCTACCTTGCGCAATGTCACCGGACCAGTGTATGATTGAACAAAATTGTCCCATTCTGGTGCGAATCGTTTGCAATGACCACATTCGTTCATATAATAATATGTACATGTTCTAGGATTTCCAAAGTTCTCAACTTCGGATTTTTTCTTAATAAATAGAGCCCATAACATATAAACAGCTATAGCAACTGTGATTAATTTTACAACTCGCGGTGATCTATGCCACTTATATAATAGTTTGTGCATTATATACTATTGGTATAAAATAAAAAATAAAAATAATTTAAACCGTCATTATTTATACTACATTAAATGTAAAAATATTTGTTTGTATCAAACTTTTGTTATACAAAATGTGGTTTTTTTCACACCATTGAATACATTTTTGAATATTATTTTTCTTCATTGTTTCTAGACGGTCATTTTTATTTTTACAATTCATCAAATTTAATGTAGATCCGATATTTTCTATTTGTTGTTGTCCAAATATAGCATTGTATTCCTCAATCTTATTAATATAAAAATAATCTAATTTAAATCCTAAAATTCCAGAAATAAACGGCGCAGTTTTTAATGTCGAATAATTACTAATAATATTCTTAATTAACGCATCTGGATATTTTTTAAATCCCTTACACACAATATATTTCTCCGAATTAGCCATCCTACTTGTACATGGTTTTACAATATAAACTTGTTTATATAATGTAGATAGCAAATATATGATATCACATGTTGTTTTTGTAAATATGTCAAAAATTTTCATTATGAAATGCCCACCTATTTTTTGCATTGATATGGCAAAACTAACTTGAGCCAATAATAAGTTGCTTGCTAGTATTTCTTGCTGATTAAAATCTATGGAAAAATCAAATCCACCATCCGCAGTAATAATATTCATCGAATTTTTATATTTATTACTACAATATTTCAAATTCTCTACATCTAGTAAATCACCTGTACCAGTAGCCCCATACTCAATTTGAATATTCGGATGACTTTCTAAAAAACTACTGGTTTTTTTCCAACCAGGCACATTCGGATCTTCATTTATAAGTGTCATACCATAATAGGTATCTAATGTATTATTTCGCATAAAATTAGTGGCTTCTATAAATCCACCTGGTCCCTCTGCCAAGTGAAATGTATTAATGGACTCAGATACAAAATTGTCGAATAAGCTAAACATATTGACCAATTCAACCATTTTATAAAATGATCTGGAAAGTGGTTTTAATTTGCTAACCGAGTATTTTGTGTTTGGTACAATGGTATGAATAAATTCGTATGGATTTGTATATCTCTTCATATAATCCCAATTTTCATAATTTTCATCGATTTGCTTTTTGATATTATTTAAATAATTGTTCAATGTGAAACTAACATATAAATTATCTTCTTCACTAGATTGAAATTGTAATTTATCTATATTTGTATGGATTTCTGGTAATAAATAATAACTCATGATGATACTAGTATAATAAAAAATATGTTTAGGTTCTTTTTATTATACATACACTAACAACGGATTTCCGATTTATCTGTCTAATTATTGATATGATCGTTTTGCTTATTGATATGATCGTTTTGCTTATTGATATGATCCATCTACTTATTTGCTATCTTTGCTCTCCTTACTTGATGGTTCCAACTTTAACTTGCGCTTTAATTTCTTAGGAGCCTTTGGTTTATTCTCTTCCTCTTCTTGTGCGGCAACCATTTCTGCCTCTTCGCCATCTAGTTTATCCATTTGCTCTTGAAATTTTGAACTACCAATCATAGTATTATATATTGCGCGAGTATCTACATTTCTAATTTTTTTATATATGAAATACTTGTTAAAGAATGAAATCTGTTTTTCCTTTGGCGTCATCTTGAACGCATCACCATAGTCATTCTTCTTTTTGGGAGATCGAGCAATCTCAGATTCCATTAGTTTATATAGTTGTTGAAACGAATCTACGCTGTTTGAAATACCAATCTCAGCACATTCGTCTTTCGTTAACAATACGAATCCATAATTTTCTATAACTCTAGTCAAATACTCAAAGTTAACCAAATATTCACGGAATGTTTTATTGATTGTTTCTTGAAATACATCAATTGCGTAACCCAATGATGTTTCGTCATCATCAAAATTATCGTTTTTATATCCCTTTGTAATTTGCCAAATTTTCTTGTCCCCATCTAATATAGAGACGCTTTCTCCCGTTTCTGTTCCACGCAACATATCAAATATCGCAGTTCCGTCGTAGCATCCACCTACAAAATAACCATTTACTTTGGTACATTCACTCACATTTCTTAAGAAGCTGTTCAAAGTCTTCTTATTTTCAAAGAAATAGTGAATCGCAAATTGACAAGAGCTAATATTAAAACCTTCATTTGCCTTTCCATATTGTCTATAGACACCGACTCCTAGCTTATCCTTGTCTTTGGGTCCTTCTCCAAATACCGCATTCGTGATTTGTTTCGCTTTTTCACTATACAGCGCTTCACCATCCTTAATATTAAATACTGAATTACCATGGACAAATAATGCGTGTGGCATAACTTTGAACGATTTGCGATAATTTAAATATCTAGCACACGCACCGTCAATACGGTTTTCAATATTGTCCTTTGCTATATCAATACCAAATACAAATGATAGCTTGGCATTTATCCATTTGGGGAAATCACCACCTTTACCAACTGCGTAATCTATGAGAGTGTTGCCTTTAGTTGCGATACTTGTTATCAATAATTTTTTTACGAATAAATTATGAAAATCTCGTAGTCCGCGCGTTTTAGATTGTCCGGCTACACGATTATAGTAAACATCGTCATCTGCTAATTCGTCTGGAATATTTAGTCCGGTTCTAATCATCTCCTCTGTAACTGGATTGTGAATAGAATGCCAGTTATTATTGGCCACATGATACGCGTTACCATATTGCGGAAATCCCTTCTTATACTCTTCTGTTTTATCGTAACGCACGCGTAATGGAACCCATCTCCACTTGTTTTCACGAGTAAAATCATACCTAAACTCAACAATCATTCCGTCGCTAAATACTTCCTTCTCTTCAGTAAAGAGTTGTTTATTACCGCTTTCATCTGTGTGTAGCATAATATTACATATATTCGCGTCTGAGTCAAACGGGTTTGTTGGATAAAATGGCATAGGTTTATATGTTTCTTCGCGTTCTACACCTCTATCGCTATCCACGAAACTGGGCAGTTTGTCATTAATAACATCAGCGCATGGATTAATATAACCATGTTTCTTCTCATCAAAACCAACGCGTAAAACAAGTGTCTTGTATTGTGATAATTGTTCACTAGCGCTAGCATTATTTCCGTCTTGGAATATATTTCCAACATAATCTTCGCTTCCGTTTACATCTTTTTTAGTAGTAACCAAGAAATCGATTGTATTGAATTCTGCCGGTTTCCATTTGAATGAATATTCCCAACTGGGCTTAGTTAGAGGTCCAGCTTCACCGGGCTTGTCTGCCGCTACACCAAAATATGCCGGAGTAAAGATCAAACCGTCAATTTCATACTCATATAGCCCTTGCTTTTGTTGATCGATTATAGTATTACAGCATTGAAAGATACTGACATCTTTACTATCTGCTTTAAAATTTTTGTGTTCTATACGAATCGGAGATGGTTTATCTGAAATGGATGAAACCGCGCCCAAATTTTTAATAATATTGATAAGTGTTGGTAATCGATACTTTGTTAAATTTACTTCTTTCCCATCATCGCGAGGAGGAGGAATAAATGAATTCGCACGGACATCTTTTTTATTGACAATATAAATATCGAATGCCGCATATAAATTAATGAATTCGCCACGTTTATTATGTAGAATATGTTCCCCGTCTATTATCGTTTCATGAAAATCGACATTTTTAGTCATTGAACCAGTATATTGAATATTCATATTTGTATCAATTAAGTAAATTTTTCCATCCTTGTTTATGTATAGTAATTTTCTCATTCCATCTGCCTTTTCAGTGACTGTGTAATCTTTACGAATATTGGGTATGACCGTGTCATCATTGATAGGCGCAATATTCGACATTTGTAAGGTAGACGAAGATGGACCTAAAAACATTTTGGGTTTCATTCTCATCTTTTCATTGTATTCTTTACCGTACACAAGTTTTAAATATTGATCGCCGACAGTTCTTATTTCGCTATATGGAATTGGGTATTTGGTATTTTGTAAACCGGACAATACATGAATAATTGCCTTTCTCAGAGCCTTTGACAATATAATGTGATTAGAATAGTTCGTTCCAGCTCCGACCTTGTTATTTAAAACCTCCAACTCTATTTCATATTTTTCAATGTTATCAAACACCTTTGCTGACTGAATTGTATATTCTGGTTTCGCTCTGTATCGTTTGCGTCCATTATAGTCATATTCTTCCATTTCGCCCTCTTTTACAATACTCAAATCGAAACGAATCGGCAACTCGTTATGAACGAATGATGTTCGATTAATATAACGGAATGTTTTCTTGCTTTCAGTCCAAGATGAAATAATACTCTCGGCAAATGCTCCATGTGATGGTATTTTTTTCTCTGTTTGAAATGAAGCACGAAGATTGAAATCATCTATATCAACTGGATATATCGGCTTGTCGGCAACAATAGCATAATTTTTCTGGGTAAAATCGACTGCTAATTTTTGAAGAGAATTGGACTGACAATATTGTTGAATTTGATGAATACCGTTTAATTCAACACGAACGGTTGATTGTTTTGTTTTACCAGTCTTTTTATCCAAATAATCACTCTGCATCTTCAATGTGTATGCGTTGACATTTAATAATTCGAATCCGGATGATTTTAGTTTTTGAATCACATTATCAAAATCGATTTTAGAGATGGGCTTAATGCCTCGTGTTCCAAAACGAATTTCGAATTCTGGAACACCATCTCCTATTCTAGCAACACTTTCTAAATATTTATTAACAATATTATCAAATTGCTGTTGAGAATTTAATTCCGGCATGATTGTGTATATATACTTGAACATATTATTTTATATTTGTTTTCAATTTTAAAATTAATTGTTTTATGATTTGATTATATGATTATTGAATATGATTGTTGTTTCATAACTTGCTCAATATTTTTTCATACATTTGAGGCTTTGTCATATCATGTGCGTCGATATGTAATCGTTTACATATATCCTTTAATTCATCCGATTTATAACTAGAAACTGCCTTCAATGGTTTATCTAAATTTTCCAATTTCCAGTAATGCTCTCTGTAATATTGTACCTTTTCCTTTGAAATGTTCTGTTTCAATCCAAATTTACCATCGATTTTTTCAATTACATAAATAGGTTTCTCGTCGTTCGTTAACATTTCATAATACTTCTTGTCGTCAATATAAAAAACATTCACATCTTTTAAATGGCATAGAGCCTTTATAGAGGCCATCGTAATTGTTTTTGCGTTAGCCAATTCATCTTCAACGGTAGTTCTGCTTACTTTAATCGGTTTAAACAATTCCTTCTTTAATCGAAACTCTTCAATCCATTTGTATTTTGTTTCCTTTTCCATAGTGAAATAATTGTGAACCATTTCGTAATTGGTAATATCATTTAAAATAATATAGAAACACCAAAATACTTGGTCTCTTTGCTTGGGGAAAAAAATATCAACTATATTCGTAATATTTTTTTTCGGAGCGACAATATTTTGTTTCGATTTATCTTCGTTCATAATAATGTCTATGTTAGACATATTTCTTAAGGTGAACATATATTTTGATACATCTGCTAGCATGTTGTTAGTATTCAGCATTTAATGAAATAGGCGCGTTATCTTTATTATCTTTAAAAAATGTATTAGAGAGAATATTCTTTTGCTTTTCTATTTCGCTAAGCTGCGACTCTTGTTTTTGAACATATTCAAGATACTTTTCCAATTCAAAAATCAATCCGTCATTTAAACTTGTCAAATTCACGAATATTCCGTTTTTATTCTCATTCAATGTACACGAATCATTCGTCTTTAATAATTTCAATATTTCAATTTGGTGAAATTTATTCAACCTTTCAATTCTTTCTTTTAAACGATTCAAATCAGTCATTATATGATAATCTAATTTGTTTTTAAATGTTTTCTTGAATAACTAATTTAGGCCTCGGCTTAAGTTTATCTGGTTTAAATTTATCTGCTTTGGGTTCTATGATTTCTCCAATGACACTTACTTGCTCATCATTTAATTCATATCGTTGACCTATAACGCGAATCGTAATTTCGTCATTCTCTTTCACTGTATTGAAATATTTATTATTATAATGATGATCTCTGCTTAGATAGACAACGACTGGAGATTTATCTTCGTCAATTAACGCACGAATACCGGCTTGTGTCTTATTTTTAACATTACATTTAATCAACATACCTTCTACTGGACAACATACTAAACATTCAAATACTACATCGAATTCTACCTTGTTTTCAAATATAACACCACTTGAATATGTCAATAGTTTTGTGGAGTTGGATTTGACAAACCCTTCGATCGTACATTTTCCCTCGATTTCTTTTTTAATTAATTTTTCTAGTATTTCCTTAATATTCTTGCCTAACTTGTTAAACGATACTTGAAGCTTGCGCGACAGCAAGGAGTTCATATATACACCTACCTCCTTTTTCTTGCGAAAATCCTTTTTAACAACAGTCGGAGCGTCCATTACTAATATATTATTAGAGTTTATTCTTTAATTCTATTCAATTTTAATATTAAATATAATTAAAGAAAATAATTTCAAAAAAACAAATATCTGAATAATTCATTTGAATAAAAAACAAATTACAACAAATTACACAGATACTTTTTCAATATTGTTAACAATTGATTCACTTTGGTTTAAAAACCATCGTTTGCCATTTTTCCTCGTCTTGTCAAAATAACGCAAAAACATTTCTTGTAATACACAGAACTCAATTTTATTTCGGCCCTTTATATTTTCGACTGTGTATTTATTCGTTCCAATTATCGTATTTAATGTTTTTATTGCGTCTGATTTACCAGACTGGTCGCATCTAGCACCCTTACTTCGCTTATCCTCCATGTTTTTTACTTTAAATATATTGTATTCGTTCTTAAAGTTGCCTACAAAACCGACTTCTGTATTGTACATGGTAGTAGGAACAATTAACCGTTTCAATTCTGATGTTAAATCCGTATAATCTTCTTGTCTTCCATTTTCCCATTTTTCACTGGCATCTTTAACCAATAAAAATTGTTTATTCTCTTTCGGTATAATGATACCTATTATTCCTTTCGCTTTTAATAATAGTCCGTTATAATACTCTTTAACCTTCTGTTCAAACTCAGATAACTCTCCTTCCGGCTTAACATAAATATAGTCTAATAATTTCTTAGTTTGCTCAAAATTCAAATGTTCTAAAATATGTGATACAATAAATTTATCATAATCGACATCATTCATTCCGACATTTGTTTCCAAATATTTTGTAGTATTCAAAAATGCCGCAAATACATACCAATCTTCTTCGCCTCGTTTGATAGTTGCTACACTTCCCTTCGCGATCTTATATATCTTGTCACTTTCCTCTAATATACCTAGACGACGACCAACTGATTGTCCGTCTGCCGCCGTTTTACTAGTTGATTCACCACGATCTGCGATTTCACTTGGTTCTACTAAAGCCTCGATACCCATGTTATCTGTTATCTTCGCAGAATCCAACGATTTTATTTTCGAAACGCGCTCTTCTTTCATTTGAATCGGCACCTTAATCTCTTTGTGTTTAAAATCAACTGGATTTATTCTATCAAATACACTGATATTTTCATTGTTTAATTCTATTGGTTGAAACATGTAATATTCTTCAATATTTATCAAGTGCCCAATTCTGCCATATTTGTCAACAATATATTCATTTTGATCATTAATTAGTATCGTGAGTGCTGCGTTAATTTGTATAAGCGGATAATTTTTAACAACATTGATTTCACTTATTAATTTGTCTTTTTTATAGAAAAATCTTTCTTTAAACAAGTCTCGAATTCTTTGAATAATTTTATCCGTATTTATGATGATAAATGTTTCATCGTATGTGTCTAATTTAATCTTTAACTCGTCTTTATGCTTGAATGGCTTACACTTAAAGTTACATGTATCCATATAATCACATGAAACCGTTTTTGCTTTATCACCAATTGGAAAATCAATCGTATTTTTATTCGATAATTGTTGCTTAACAATGGTATTCATATTTTCTTCCGTGAAATTAGTTTGATCAATGTTTAATATACAATCAACCGATGACTCTTTTAATATTCTACTGACGCGACCAATTTGAACGGCTTTTAATTCGGCCAATCTATAAATATACAAATCTGCTGCTTCTTCTTCCCCATTTGTCATGAGTGTGCCATATAAGAATATTTCAACATTTCTCTCTTTGAATGGTAATTGTTTATGACTACATGTTCTCACAGCTCGTCCTATGATTTGTTCTATTAAACTCAAGTTATACCACGGTTCTAATATATGAACTTGTCTCAAGTTCTTAAAATCAATACCTTCTGAGCCGGTCATGGAAATAATAACTACCTTTATTTTCTCTCCGTTCTTATTGTCTTCGTCTGTTAGGTTTTTTAAATCAAATACCTTATCTGGTGACAATGCCTTTTCACCGGTAATCATGGTATATGTAGCTGGTTTAAAATTCGCTGGGTTTTCCATTTCGTCACGTGGTAAATAAGTGTTTACATCAATTTGTTTATGTGGCGGCGTTTTAAATAAATTAGACGCTTTTGTTCCAAATCGTGTGAAACCCATTGATTCTAGAGCAAGGGCTATAGGTACAACACCACCGTCTATAAATTGACTGTAAATTAAAACAATTCCAGTGGAATTAAGAATGTTATCCATGATATTTTTAATTTTAGAACTGTACATGCCAATTTTATCCGGCGCGAAAAAATCTCCAAATTCCTTCGTTTTGTATTCAAAGTTTTTTCTAGTAGGTGGATTTGTCGTTTCCGTATATTTCATTGTTCTTTTTAGCCCTTCACTGCCTAATATTAATTTCGAATCAAAAGAAGGCGTTTCACTGTCTAATAATTTATGCGGATAAACCATATTTAATGCTTGAAGAGGTTTTTGTAAAATTGTATATCCAAATGAATCCATATTTTCGAAACTTGGCAATCCCTCTTTCGTTTTTCCGGCTTTCTCCTTGATATTTGAAATAATGTAATTATAGCCTTTTTCTTGGAAAGAGCCACATGTACTTACATATACATCTAAATGCTCCAATGGCTGAATAATTTCCTTTCCATTCAACTGTTTACGAGGATAAGTGAGCTCTTTGAATGTATTTGATCTAGAAAATAATGATGGAAATATGCGATAAGGAAATGTATATGGATTTTCGCCGCGTACAAATGATACATATCCGGTTGCCTTTCTTCGCAATATATCCTCGCCAATCGGTGTGCCGTCTTCCTTAATTAATAAATTACCGGCTTTGTCAAACACATCATTTATTTCAATGGTTGAACGACGATCATTTAAATTCATGACATTAAGAAGCCAGATTATCTCCTTGTAACTATTATACATTGGTGTAGCGGATAATAATAATAGTCGCAAGTTATCCACATATTTCACCAATTTGAATAATTCTTGTGCTACACGTTTATCTTGTTTATCATCGCTTAATCTAATATTATGAACCTCGTCGATAATTACTAATCGGTTATTAAAGTGGCGTTTTAATTTGCGTATCATTTCAGCCTTGTTTTGCTTTGGGTCTTCTTCGTCGACTGCTGATTTTTTCGTTATATAATTGGCGAATTCAATGTATCCTAAAAACAAGTAGGAATTATTGATAATACTGTTAATTTGTTTCACAACCCGTTCTTTTGACAGACCTTTCATATTCATTGGATTAATCTCTTTTAAATATTTATTACCAGTACATGCTCTTAAATTCCATAATCCGTCGACTAGTTTCAATTTTCGCTCATCAAACAATTGTAATTTGAAATTCTCTTGGACATTGGGTGATGCGACTACAATAATACGCTGTGTAATTCCTAATTGGTTCAAATATGTTCTCATCTCTTCCGCAATTGTAATGGCACTACACGTTTTTCCAGTTCCTAAACCATGATATAATAATAAACTGTTATATGGTGTTTGAAAACTTAAAAAATTACGAACGAATAATTGATGCGGAACTAATTCAAAATCGGCTTCACATAATTTTTTAGCTTGTTCTTCAATATCATAAAGTGTTCCATCATAGGTTGTTTCGTTGAACTCTTGTTTTTCAGCAATTTTAATATTGAAATTTGGGTCGTCTAATGATGGATATAAATTTGCGAACTTTTCATCGTGATCTGAAATGTATTTACGATTTAATAGTTCTTTATTATTTAAAAAAGTATTGTAATCTTTATCGTCTAAATCTATTTTTTCAAAATTCTCATTGAAAACCGTTTCAATGTTTTCTTCCGTTAAAGGAGGAATGTCTTTTTTTATTTTTAATTTCATGGTCCTTTTTACTTTTGGTTTTTCCATAATTACTTATATATTGTCAATATAATCTAATATCATTAAATAATTTATTAGATTATCAATATCATTAATTTATTAGATTATCAATATCATTAATTTATTAGATTATCAATATAACCTATATTGTTGTAATGTTATGTTCAACTTCGTTAAAATGTTAATTTTTTCTAAATTATATGGTCTAATATGTTGTAAACATTCCTCATACTTCAACCAACTCACCTCGCTCACTTCCGTTTCTTGAAATGAGTTGGATGGTTCAATACTGGAATCAATATGACCTACAAAATATTTGTGTTTGTACGATTTCATATTTGAACCAGTAAATATTTCTTCATATGGAATAATATTTTGAATGAGTTTTACATCACTTCTTACAAAACCAGTTTCCTCTTCAAACTCTCGCAACGCACAACTTAAGTCCTTTTCTTGATAATTACGCCTTCCCTTTGGAAAGCCCCATTCCGTATCTTCCCAATTTGAGTGACTCTCGTTTAATATTTTTTCTAAATTATATTCTTGGGAGCTATCAACACCAGTTATTAAAGCATCAAATTTATCCTTAGATGTACGCTCTTCGCCTCTATATTGAATACCTACTTGTTCACCCCATAAATAAGTCCATAACTCTTCGAATGTAGACTTTTTTATTAACTCTCGTTCGTATATCGACATTTCATTAAATACATTTATCAAATATTCATAGTTATGAAGTGGATATTTACCTCTCATAAATTCGACGAATCCTAAACTATGCTTTCGTTTAATCATCAAATATTGTATGTTATTGTCATACATTCTAAAAATAATAATGCCAATGCTTGTAATAGGATGCTTACAATTATGAAACGCATGACCACTTAGGCCACAATTGTTACATATATTAAATAATTTATTATTCATCATAGTTATATGTTTATTTGTATATCTTTTTATATCGTTTCTAATTAATGACAGAAAAAATATTTGATCCAGTAGTATGGGGACCTCATTTTTGGTTCATGTTAATGACACTGGCTGTTTCTTACCCGTTAAAAGCGAACGAAGTCACCCAAAAAAAATATTATGACTTTCTATCCAATCTTCCGTTATTTATTCCTCATCCACAAATTGGAAATAAGTTTAGTGATTTGATGGATAAATATCCGGTTTCGCCGTATTTAGAAGGAAAAGATTCTTTTCTGAAATGGGTTCATTTTATTCATAACAAAATCAATACGCAAATAGGCAAGGATGAAATGACATTGACTGAGGCATTAGATGCTTATTATGAACAGTATAAGCCGAAAGAAATTATATTGCGTGAGCAAGTAAAGTATAGAAAGAAGCTAATATTTGGTGGGATTATAGTTGGATTAATTATTGGCGGATACTATTTGTATAAAAAATAATTATTCTCTCGTCAATATAAATATGAATAAAAAAAATGGAACAAATAAAACTATGAAAAACCGAAATACAATAAAAGGGCGACAACGACCCATAATAAAAAAAAATAAAACTGTAAAACGATCCAGAAATCGGCTAGGTGGGGTAGCAGTCGCGTCTGGCGGGTTTGGCTGTATATTTAAACCAGCATTAAAATGTAAAAATGAAAAAACGAAATCGAGTGGTGTTAGTAAAATGTCCATAGAACAACATGGTAAACAAGAGATGTTAGAAATTGAGAGAATAAGAGATAAATTAAAGAAGGTTACAAATTATAGCAAATATTATCTCTTGGATGTTGAACTATGTAAACCGGATAAGCTAACGGTTGAAGATATGAAACATTTCGATAAAAAGTGTTTTTCATTGACTAGGTATAACATAAATGAAAAGAATGTGAATAATAGGTTGGACCGATTGACCATATTAAATATGCCGGATGCCGGGGTCGATTTAAAAGAATGGTTGGTCGAAGACGGAAAAATTACTAAGAAAAAAATGATATTATTGAACAAAATGATCGTAAAATTGCTTAAAAATGGTGTTCGACCTATGAATAAACGCGGCGTAATTCACAATGATTTAAAAGATAGGAATGTCATGGTAGATGCTGATTTAAATGTTCGCATAATTGATTGGGGTTTGGCTGGCGTAGTAAAGGATAATAAAATACCGAATGAAATTATGAATAGACCATTACAGTTTAATACGCCGTTTTCATCTATGATGCTATCCGAGGAGTTTAAATTAAACTATGATGTGTTTTTAAATCGCGTAAGAGATGGTAATATGTTGTTTAACCGAACGAATGTCAGAAACTATGTAATAAACGAATATCTCATTAAATTGGCCAGATATTATGGTTATTACGACGATAATGTGGCTCTATTTAAGTTGATTTTCTCTCCAGGTATCAGTGACGAGACCTTTTTATCTGAAGTAAAGCGTGACAATCTTATTGAATACGGGTATTATGTATACTACTTATCAAATTACATTACTGATATTTTAATGAAATATACTAGCACGACGCTAGTTTTTGATGTCGATAAATATTTTATGGAGGCATATTTATACAACAGTGATGTATTTGGCTTGATGACTGTATATTATAATTACTTTGAACTAGATTTGGACAATATAGAATTGGACGAAGATACTAAAAAAATATATTTGAACCGAATACGATCACTACTTGTTGAACACATATATTCAAATGGTGGAGAGAAAATCAACTTAAATAAACTAATAAATGCGATTACGGAATTAAATAAGGTGATTAAACATGATAATAATAGGAGACGCGTTTCACTAAAGCGCAATTATTCTATTAGTAAAGATATCAAAACTGTGGTTATGTAGGACGAACGGGCTATGGCTAATACCATGATTTCAACCAATAATATGATTCTTATCGAGAGATAAGATACTCAATAATATCTATAAAAAATAAACTTTATAAATATTATATGAAACTAGAAATATTAATTTTAGCAGTATCTGGATTTTTTATAGCAAATACTTACTATGATGGAAATTATATCAAAATATTACAATCGTGGCAAAAATATTTTAAAATGGCTGGATTCGCATTTGCTGGGTTAAGCATATATTTATATTTGAAAAAAAATCCAAATAATTCACAATCACTAGTCCAAGAATTATCAAATATTGTGAAATTTATGCCTAGTGCCAAGACCACTCTTGATATTTTTACGCCATTTACGGACTTTACAAACCAGACACCTTTTATGGGTGGTGGTGCCATGGGTGCCATGGGTGGTATGGGTGATTCACCAAATCAATATCAACCACAACAACAACAGCAAATTCAACGCATGATGGAATCTGGAAAAACCGGCACCAAAAGATGTGTAAGTGAAACAAAAAAGAAATTTGTCGCATCACAACAAAATTGGAAATGTGGACATTGTCAAAAACAATTACCGGCGTGGTTTGAAGTAGATCATAAAATACGATTGGACAATGGTGGATCAAATCATGTTGATAATTTAGTAGCTTTATGTAGAGATTGTCATGGACGAAAAACGGCAATGGAAAATCTTTAATTTATTTCTAATGGTTTAGTAATGGGAGGAAATAAACAAACGGGGGCTATGAGTAAAACAGAAGAAGGTATAAATAAGAAGAATCAGTTTGGTGGCGCAGATCCAATCAAACCGGTATACGATTCTTCCGCTCCAGATATAGGCGGAAAAGTATTAAATGGACTACAGTATGTATGGGCATTACTTGTATACTATGTTACCGTGTATAAATACGAAACAACATACTTATTATGTCTTTTAGCATATATTACTGCTATTATTTTACTTTACATATTCAATCCAAAGGGACTAATCAGTGAAGATAATAAAACGGGAATGATATTTTTAAGTATATTCGGAGCGGGTATACTCATCACTACATTTATAATTTATCTATCAAAGAAAGAAGAATTCGGAAATGAAACGAAACCTACTCTTCTTAGTATATTGGGCAAAAGTCTTACCATGCTATTTTCATTAGGATTAGCAATAGCTGTTATCTATTTATTATTTTATCTAGGAGCGTATTTTGCGAATTTCACTACTTTTTTCCTATTCGGTCTGAATGCGTTAATCATTATCGGATTAATAACTATACTTGTTAAATATTTTGGTATTCATGGTGGAGAACCATCACATGACAAACCAACTGGATTCAAATTGTTTCTTAGAATGTTATTCAATATAATTACATATATCCCGTGTTTAATATTGGACTTGGTTGATTATATAAAATATCAATATCAAATCACTACAAAACCGATTGTTATTATTTTACTAGTTGAATTGATTCTAATTGGAATTTACTTTACATATCAATGGGTAATGGAACAAGTATTAACACACAATTCGACACAATTGTTGAAACGACCAGTAAATTTAAATATAGAAACCAGTTTAGGTTCGTTTCGTGATGTAAATTTCGTAGATGAAAAGTTTCAATACAAATATGCGATATCTAGCTGGATATTCATAGATTCATTCCCACCAGAAACGAATTCAAACTATGACGAATACACATCTATATTAAATATAGGAAACAAGCCAAACATTTTATATAATGTCGCCAAAAACAAATTGAGATTTAAAATGGAGTTGGCTGGTAAAACCGAAAAAATAATTTACGAAACGACCGATTTTAATATGCAACGATGGAATAATATAATAATTAATTATGACGGTGCCACACTAGACATTTTTATAAACAATAAACTCGTATCGTCTACACCGGGTGTTATTCCATACAATGATAATACAATGATAACGGCTGGTACAAATCGCGGTATACTGGGTGGTATATGTAATGTGAATTATTTTAAGGAGAATATTTCAATGGGAAAAATAAACTGGATATATAATTCGGTAAAACATTTAAACCCTCCCGTAATTTAGAAAATTTCTAATGATATATATATTATGGATCTATCTGTTCGAAATATTGTAATAGGAGTTGTTCTAGTATTATTAATAATACTCGTTATTAGATGGTTGTGGGCTGATCATACTAAACTTGCTGGTATGAACGACGGAACCAAGGTTACAAAAATATCGTCAAGTGATTTAGCACAAAGTAATTCGTCCAATTATGCTTATTCCGTTTGGATGTACATTGAAGATTGGAGTTACAGATATGGCGAACCCAAGATTGTACTCGGTAGATTGGACGATGATTTAAATCCTAGTCCCGCTATTGTTTTAGGAGCAATTGAAAATAATTTGAGAATTGAAACAACCGTTTATTCATCCGCGGAAGCTAATAATGCGTCAAAGCATACTTGTAATGTAGACAATATTCCAATTCAAAAGTGGGTCAATGTAATTGTCAGTTTATACGGAAGAACAATGGATGTATATATTGATGGTAAGCTTGTGCGAACATGTGTTTTACCCGGTGTAGCAAAAGTATCGAATACTGCGCCTCTCTACATCACACCAAATGGTGGATTTTCTGGCTACACATCAAATGTCAATTATTACGCAAATTCTTTGAATCCCCAAGAGGCATATAATATTTATCGTGACGGATATGGTGGTAGTGCCATTAACTTCCCATATAAGCTTAAGATAGAGTACTTGAAGGATGGTAAACAACAAGGTAGTGTAACTATTTAAACTGGAAAACAGTGAAACATAGATACAGTGAAACATAGATACAGTGAAACAGTAAAACAATAAATTTTAATATTATATCTAAATTTCTTATGTATTATATATAAGATATGTCAGAATATGGAACGATTTCGTCCGGTGCTGGAGTATTTGATAATTTTAAAAGTAGTAGTGAAGTAGACGGAACAAAAGAATTTTTGGAATCAAATGGTTTAGTGGCAAAAGTTGCCTTTTTACTATTAGTTTTAGTAGTATTTGTCATTGCTGTAAGATTTAGCGCACAATTACTAGCTTGGTTGTTTTCATATAATAATCAACCTCACTTGATAGATGGTATGATCAACGCCAAAAATATGATGGTTATACCACAAGACCCTAATAATAGAAATTCTATTCCCATTATTCGATCGGATAATGAATCAAATGGTATTGAATTCACTTATTCGGTCTGGATATTTATTGATGACCTAGTATATCAACAAGGTCAGTATAGACACATTTTCCACAAGGGAAATGATAATATTAATTACAAGAATCAGCCGACTGGTATGAATCAACCGAATAACGCACCCGGGTTGTATATTGCCCCCAATACCAATGCTTTAGTAGTAGTTATGAATACATTCAATAATATTGAGGAGAAGGTTACAATTGATGATATTCCTATGAATAAATGGGTATGTGTTCAATTGCGTGTTGAAAATCACCAGCTCGATACATATATTAATGGTAAATTGGCCAAACGATTGATCATGAAGGGTGTCCCTAAGCAAAATTATGGCGATGTATTTGTTGGCATGAATGGTGGCTTTTCTGGATATATATCCGATTTGCGATATTTCAATTATGGTTTAGGAACTGGAAAGATCCAAAGTATTGTAGATAGTGGTCCTAATCTTAAGATGTTAGGTCAAAATATGAACGATAGTGATCCCAAATATCTTTCTTTGAGATGGTTCTTCATGGGTAGCAAAGACGGGTACAATCCTTAAATATCTACTATCTACCGATGGTTTATATCTACCGATGGTTTATATCTACCGATAAATTAGATATAATATAACAACAATAATCTCAATTGTTATTATATGAGTTATCCTAATTTTATTCAAGTTGGTAGTGATATATCTGGGACTAGTTATAATACTAAATTAAGTTTAAACGGCATTGTTTGGACAGATTCATCTAATAATCAATTTACTTTATATGGTCAAGATGTAGCATATGGAACAAGTGATACTACAATTAATCCAATTAACTGTATTTGGGTTATGGTTGGAATAGAGTTCCCCAGGCCTGGTAATAATATTAAATACTCAGATAATGAAGGTGTTACATGGCAAGATGCATCTAATTGTTTTAGCGGTGTCTACGGCAACGGCAATGGTATATGCTGGGGAAAAGATAATAATAATAACTACAGATGGGTTGCTGTAGGCAGTGACGGTGACCCACCCCCATCAGCTTCAACCAGCAATACAATTAAATATTCTAGTGACGGTAATATTTGGCAAAATGCTATTAACTCATTTCAAGGTGGAACCTCTGGTGGTGTATATAATTCTGGAGTGGGTAATGGTGTAAATTGGGGGGTGGATATTAATTTCAATTCTATGTGGGTTACGGTAGGAATTGATTTTTCTGGTAATAATATTAAATATTCGTATGATGGTATTAATTGGCTAAACGCGAACGATTCTTTTAGTACTAGTGGTTATGGTGTAGCAAATGGATTGGATATAAATGGTAAGCCATTGTGGGTAGCAGTAGGTGGTGATTCTATTTCTAATATTAAATATTCGTATGATGGCATTACTTGGTCAAACGCAAATAATTATTTTGTTTCTGGAATTGGATTCGGTGTGTCGTGGGGAATTGATAATAATGGGTTGCCGTAGGAAACGACCCAACCGGAAGTGGAAATACAATTAAATATTCGTATAATGGTCTTGACTGGTCAAACGCCAATAATGGTTTTACGGGTGGTTCAACTGGTAGTGGGTATGCTGTAGCATGGGGTAAAGACAATAATAATAATCCTATCTGGATTGCTGGTGGAAGAGACAACTATCGTAATATAACAACTAAATATTCTTATAATGGAATTCAATGGATTGATACAAGTAATAATACGATTATAGGAACAGTTGAAGGTGTGGGCTCGCGTTACAAATCACCACTGGAATATCCAAACAAACTGATAATAACACGTGCTTTTTATTTATTAAAAGATGGAACTATTGTGAATGAGTTTGGCAATACTGATACAACTATATCACTAGAAATACCAAACCAGCCTCCTACATGTAACAATAAGTATGTGATAACAAGTCTTCCTAATTTTCAACTATATGACGGAAGTACGATGTCATCGTATACACCAAGCATAAAAGATAGTGTAAACAATAATACGATTATGTCTGTCCCATATGATTTATCTGGAAATAGTGTCAACTTTGTATGGGCTGGATCTCCTTATTTTGGTAAGAGTGAATTTAGTTTTAAATTAACAACAAATATTATAACATATCAAGGTGAAGTAATAGTATATCTATTATATGATAAACAAAATGGTTGTGATACAGGTTATGGTCCGTATCCAACACGCGTATGGTCTAGGGCATCCGATGATTGTGTAGATTTGAGTGGTGCTGTGTTACCAAATGGTCAACCTATGACATATGATGATTTAAGTGAAAAGCGTAAAGCAGTGATATTTCAGTATAAAAATAATGGTGCTGGATTTTCTAAAAAACAACATTATTCTAGACTGGCACGAGGACTAGGGCGTCAGCGAGGACAAACTTTCGCGACACAAAGTCAATCGTATACGAATCCAAATACACATAATCTTGTCGTGGATAACTCTGCTGTATTATTATGTCCAGGTGTTACTAAAAATTGGGCTCTAACAAATGAAAATGATACTCCCGGCCCACTTAGAAGAATAACCAATTACCCAACAGTTCCACTGACAAATTATAAAGTTAGACGAACTTATTTGGCTGGTGGAACAAAATGGCCACAATATGGTCCCAATACAAATAATGGATAATATGTGAACCCTAAAATGTTAATAAAATTAGTAAGAACTATTAATTTTATTATTGTGTGATAAGCTAATTAGTCATTATTAATTATTACCTATTTATTCTCTCAATGAAGGATTTACACAGATAGCATTTGTTGGAAAAATCTCTCCAGACATACATACATCACCCTCTTTTATAGCAATACAACTGCGGAACCCTCTATCTTCACCTATATAGCAATATCCCGACTTTCCAGAGCCATTTCTTTGTGTAGAACTTGTTGCGTCATCTGGTAATGGTTCAGTGTTATACTCAGCATCAGCTAAAGCGCTAGATAAAGATGCTGACATGGAAGCTTGTTTGGACAAGTTATTTTTTTGGGAAGGATTTAGTCTTTGTCTTAGTCCTTGCCCTTGCCCTGGTCCTTGGTCCAAATCCAATTGCCCTTGAATTACATTAACACCACTTTCTACAGTTCCAGCAGCAACATCAATACCTAACTTAGCACCAGCAGCAGCAACTTGTGTAACATCCTTGGTTGTTTCGGTAACAACATAACCAAAACTTTCTAGAATATTTTTAAGAAGAGGAGCCAATGCGTCTTTAATAATTTGAAGTAAATCACCTAAATAAGAAAAAATATTGACACCTAAAAACAATAAAATGACTACAATTAATCCAATTCTCGTATAATTTGTATTGCCATTTGTAGAAAAAAATCCGTCATTAGAACTAGATTCTGATATTTTAGGAGATGCATCATTATCCATATCCATAGTTATCCCTGCTGGAATATTATCGCTAATACGTTCCATTTTCGTTATATATAAAAATGATTATATAAAAATAAAAATAAAAAAACTAGCTAATATAAATGGATTATATAGTTGCGGCTTTTTCGATGTTAGCATTAGATAGCATTTATTTATCCAGTATTGGTGGCTCTTTATTCAGTAAAATGGTGCGTAATATACAAAAAGAAGACATGAAAATAGACATGTATGGTGTAATCGGTTCTTACATATTATTAGTATTGGTGCTATATAAATTTATTATAATGGAACGAAGGTCACCAAGTGACGCGTTTATATTGGGTTTGTGTGTATATGGTGTCTTTGATTTTACAAATCTAGCTATTTTTAAAAATTATAAATGGATACCCGCCATTGTAGACACATTATGGGGTGGTATTTTATTTTATATAGTAACATACATTACCTATAAAATATTAAGCATAAAATATTACCTATAAAATATTAAGAATATAAAGACTAATTGCTATTATACTATATATACTACATATGTCGTCAACCAACGATTCTCTTACTAAAATGGATCTAGCAGATTTGATAATGAAAATTGGATGTGACAAACGCAAACAATACTATGATGACAATGCCAAATATTTAGACATTATTTATGAAAATTGGGGATTTGAAATACATAATAAGATACTCCATATGTTTGATTTCGAGGGATTATCCGATCATACTTATCCTCGTAGAGCACCTTCTTATGATTATTATTGGACGAATGTGGCTGCCGATGACGCCGATTATCCAGATGAGTATAAAGATCTTATTCACAAAGTGTTTTGTCTAAGAGTAGTAAGTGGTCGAGAACATCAAGCGGAAATTGTAAAACATTTAAATACCATTGTTGAGAAGTATGGTAACGACGCATATGCCGACGCAATTAATATTCTTTCCTTTGAACAAACTGGTTGGTTATAATGAGTTAAGTTTGGGTTTAGCTTCTGGTTTAAGTTCGAATAATAGTATTCATGCTATTCAACACATCTAACTTTTCAAATGATTTCTCTCTATTACTTTTCGTCTCAAGACCCATAAATAAATAGTCCGTTACCGGTACTTGTTCGTTCTTTTTAATTTCCTTGTATATAAGATTTATTTTTTTTGTAATATTATCTACAGTCGTCTTGTTTTCAATTATATCGATTTTCGGATCAAATTTTTCGGTCAAGAGAGAAATGGCAAAATAAAGCAAATATTTTCGTCGTTTTTTAACACCACTTGTATAACGAATACAAAACAGCTCGAATATGCTCTTCAATATTTTTTTAGATATTTCATTTTTACTGGTAGAATTCGTGTGAAATAGTACATCCCATATTAACCAAATAGGTTCTTTTACACATTTTTCATCGACGCATACAAATGCTCGTCGTTCGCAAAGACACAATTCCTTCTTTTTCTTACATAAATTATCAAATTCCATAATCCACTCTAACCAATAACAAGCGTCTAGTGAATTTAAGGAATCTTTAGAAACATGATACGCAAATTCATTAATCGCAATAAACAATTCTTTTGGATCATCTTTTTGAAAAATATCAGTCGCATATTGAACATTCGGCGCCTTTAATTTAGCAGACATGTTTGTGATATCAAATTCATCTTGTTTCTTTATTTTAATACTTTCGATCGAATGTTTCTTTTTTGAACTACAAATAACCGTTATAATTTCCGCGAATATTTTGCGCACCTTATCATTATTGCGCATATTCAATTCAACTCCAGCATATGTAGTTATAATCTCTTTAAAATTATTGAATCGCAATTCCAAATAAATAGGCAGTTTAGGATTACCTAAATGAATGTGTTTTCCCACGAAATTTAATATGATATCCCATAACTCAATAAAGCATCCACAACAAATAAATTCGGCGCTCCAATGTAATGCTTGTTCAATTTTTCCAGTGGTAAGACTATTTAGTAATTCCTTTTTAACATCAGTTCTTTTGAATTTGGAAAATGTAATACCATTGAATTGTTTTTCAGTTCTTATATCATTAATTTCAAAATCATTCATATAATTTTTTCCTATAAAAAAAATAACATAAATATACATATATAACAATGGATTTGTCCTTTATTTATAATCCAATATCAATGGTTTACAATAAAATAGAAAGATATTTACGGAAAATGCCAGTATGGACTCATTTACTCATATTGCTAGCGTTTGTATTTATTTTAGTGAACATTTACAAGGCACATACACCCGTTAAAGAAGGGTTTATTGAGCAAAAAGAAAATTTTGTCGTAAAGAAGGGTATTAATTCATTTGATGATTTTTATGTAAACATCTATGATGAATTGTTTTATAGGGAATTGGTGAATCAATATGAAGTCGGTAGCATTGAAAACATAACAAAGCCTACTAGCGAAAGTAACATGTTAATTATTGGAAGTGGAACCGGTCATGTTGCTGGTGAATTTCATAAACAAGGTGTCAAGGTAATTGGTTTAGATGAGTCGAAATCAATGGTGAAATATGCTAAAGAAGAATACCCGGAAATAAACTTTGTTCACGGGTCTCCAATGAAACCTATGGCATTTGAACCACAGCAATTTACTCATATCGTCTGTTTAAATATGAACTTTTATTATTACAAAGATAAGACGGCATTTTTACAAAATGTGTATAATTGGTTAAAACCAGGTGGATATTTCGTAGTTCAACTAGTGGATAAAAATAAGTTTGATCCGGTCGTGCCGGCTGCTAAGCCATTTATAATGGTAAACCCCCAAAGTTTTGCTGAAAAGAGAATAACGACTTCTAATGTAGTATTTAATAATTTTAATTACAAATCTGATTTCCAAGTCTTTCCGAATGATGTTGTTCAATTTCAAGAGATATTTAAAGATACATCTGGCTCTAAAAAAACCAGACAAAACATTCATAAAATGTGGATACCGTCTAAACTATCTGTTATAAAACAGTGTAAAGAGGCCGGATTTATTAACTACGCACAAGTAGATTTGTTGATGGCGCAAATGGAGTATCAATACTTGTATGTATTCCAGAAACCAGAATAATTAGATCATATTGTAGTAAATAATTCAGTCGTACTGTAGTGTAGTAAATAAACTTAATCGGTTAATTGATTAAGTTTATTTGTTCAGTAACTGTCTACACTGCTTTAATGACGCATAAACACTTTAACACATTCCCATGCTTTGGCTGACTCTTGTAAATTAAATGCGCCTCTTTTTTGAGCTAGATGAAGAAATGATACCATTACATTGAGTGCTGTGTTTTCATCTCTAATTTCAATATCGGTAATATTGGGCTGTTGTTGTGTTTGTTGTTGCTGTGCTTGTTGCTGCTGTTGTGCTTGTTGACGCTCTATAGTTTCCATCGAAATATTATTATTCATATGATAAATAATAATATATTTTTAAATATAATTAAACGAATTAAACGAATAAATGGTTCGTCACATTCTTACCTATTACACAGCATAATTTACCTAACATATTTTCCAACTCTAGCAAATGAATCGACTATAAAAATAATGAATATTCCTAAAAAGGAATATAATATTAATTCTTCCGTTACATTTCCAGTTTTTTCATCTTGCTGTTCTTCCAATAAATAAATGATTTGATTCAATTTGGTCAATAGTTCGTCCTTATTTACACCATTAGGAGTGGTATCGTCTGAACCTTGATTAAAATAGGGAACATATTGCTGATAATATTGCTTGGCATATTCACTAGGTAATTGCGTAAAGCCTTCTCTCTGTGCTTGTGCGGTATTCATATTCATGCTTGGAACTACATTTTGCTGTTCGCTCATACGCTTCTCCATATTATTGGCATTCACATTATCTATACGTTCATTAGCAACTGAATTAGGCGGTTGAAGAGGCTGATAATTGCTCAAACCATTATCGTCATCATCATCGTTAACATCATCTTCATGTATTCGTTTCATCATCGTGTCTACATTTGAATTTGATTTCATTGGTTCACGACGCTTTAATGTCTTATTTCGTAAATTATCTCTTTTTCTTTGAATTGGATTATTTTCCATACCTTCTTTATTAAAATCAGATGCATACATTGCTAAAGACATTTACTTATACAAAATATAGATAATAATTTAGAGCAACGCGTATTTTAAATACCGACTTTAATTCTAAATCATTTTTATAAATTATTTAAAAATTTTATATTATATCTACATATGGATAATCAAGAATTGGTAAATAAAATAAAAATATATGAAGATAGAATTTTTTATTTAGAAACCGAATTAAATGAAACAAAAAACAACCTTAAAAAATACACCGATAACACAAAAAAATACTATGAAAATCATAAAGAAGAGATTAAACAGAAGGTTAAAGAATATAAAGAAAAGACCAATTATGTAGTCCCCAAAGATGTGATTAAGGAAAGAAATAAAAGAGCATATCAGAAAAGAAAAGAAAAGATGGAAAAAGAAACAATAGAAAATATTTAGGAATAATTGTTTTTTATAAAAAGAACTTAAAATTATTTTCTTTTTATAGTATATAGAATGGAACTGGAAGAAAAACCACCAGACCCTTACGAACAAGTTTATAGGATTATTAAGTGTCCTTTGAAATGTGTATTGAAAAGGTATGATACATTACAACCTATTATCGAGAAAGCAGTTATTTATATCAATGAAATCGTTATTTTGTCTTATCAGTTTATTCGTGTGTATTTATTAGATAAATTTAATAATAATCAAGAATTACCTACTATCAATAAGCAGTTTGTATTAGATGTAATAAAAACAATCAGTTCACCTAATTCAACACGAGGGCAAAAAACAAAGGAAGAAAATATCAAAAATGCTTCTGGTAAAACGGATATGAAACAATTTTATAATGAAGAATTTTCAAAATTAGTATTGGTTAGACCATCATATTCAAATAAAACTCACATATTAGCAATTACAGCAAATGAAATGATTACTTGTATCAATACAAATATTTCAACTCATTTTGTAAAGCATTTATTCAAATATATAAATTGTTTATTCAAAGAACAAAAATCAATTGAAATTAAGAAAGAAACTAATAAAGAAATGCGTAAGGAACTATATAAACAACTTAACCAAGAAATTCGTGATTTGAAAAGCGATTTAATCAATAATAAAATAGAAATTTCAAAAGAAGAATACCATAGTTGGATTAGAGAAAATAAAGGTTTTTTATTTCCAAATAAAGTAAATAAATCTGTTGCTTATGATGTAAAATGTAATCCAGAAAAATATATTAAATATTCATTTTATATCAATCAGAAAATAGAAGAATTAGGAAAACGACCTTACCAAATCATTCCACAGCGAAATAATATTGTCCCAAAAAATATTACATTAAATTCAAATGGGATTGTTGATTTGATTGATGATAAAAAACAAACTATATTTCAATATAACAAAAGCGAATTGGTATTACACGCAAAGAAACATCACAAACATATTTGGAGTAAAATTATTAAATTAGAAAAAAAAGATATTTTCAAACAGAAGGAGTATGTTTTTTACAATCAAATTATTACAGATGGATTTAGTTGTTCTTTGTTATTCATTTTGAAAAAATATAAGAATAAGGTATTTGGTGATAAACTACCCAAAATGAATGATGAAATGGAATTCACAAAATTAGAGGATTTATCAAAAGAAGTATGTGATGAATATTTAACGGATAAATACAAATTAGTTTCATTAGACCCAGGTAAAATCAGACCAATTACAATGATTGATGAAAAAAATAAGTTCTTCAAATATACCGCATCTAGAAGAAGGTTTGAAACATACACAAAAAGAAGTAATTATATTATTTTACAAGAAAAGAAGAGGAATGGTATAATTCAAAAAGAAACAAAATTATCAAACTTCAAATCAAGAACGACAAAAGTAGATGAATATAATAACTTTATTACAAACAAGACCATTCTTAATAACGAGGTTAAAGAATTTTACCAAAAACCTTTGTTTCGTAAATTAGCATTTCGTAGATTTATCAGAACCAAACAAAGTGAGGTTAAATTATTGAATGAGATTGAAAATACATATCTTACCAAAGAAGAAATAAAACAAGGAAAAAAGATTGTTATTTTACACGGCGATTATAGTAGAACAACTCAAATGAAAGGTTGTATATCTACTCCAAATATTGGTATGAAAAAATTATTATTAAGTAGATTTGATATTGTTGAAGTAAATGAATTCAATACCAGTAAGTTATACAATAAAACTTTGAAAGAATTTGAAAATGTAAGTGTAAAAAGAAAGAAACATAAGAAATCGCTTCACGAAATACTAACTCCAAAAGAGGAAACAAAATGTCGTATATTCGTGAACAGAGATACTAATGCTTGTAAAAATATATTATTACTTGGAAAATGTTATTTAGAAAGTCAAACAAGACCAGAAGAATTTACAAGAAAAGTAATAAAACCAGAAAAGGTTAAGAAACCAAAAAAACAAGTCATTAAAAATAAATAGTTGTTTCATTAAGGTAGTAAATGAAATAACATTAGATGGGAATTTGCTTATCTACCTCAAAGTAAGCAGATAATAAACCCATTACATAGAATTTAGTGTATCCTCCTTTTAGGAGGAAGCGCTCGTATTTTTTTTGCTAATAAAGTCGGCATTTAAAATACGCGTTGCTCTAAATAACCTACGGAAAAAATATATTTTTAATATATATATATAAGTATGAATCTATTTGACTTCAAATCTGTTTTAGGAAAAATAATGTTTATAGTATTGATTATTATAGCAACACATTACCATGTATTGGCTGGTATATTGGCAGTTTTATTGGTAATTTCTATGAGCCAATATGTAATTGAAGGCATGGGAAACAATACTGATTCTTCTAAAGAATCCACTGATTCGAAAGATTCGACAGATTCGAAGGAGGCAAAGCCGGTAAAGGAGTCCACAGAAGAATCTCCCATGTCTTTATTTAAAAAGAACAATTGTAAAAATGGCATATTAATGAAAGATGGAAAGGAAATTACTGCTGATTCGCTCAAGGAGAATTTTCCAAATGTTAAATTTGATGGTGACTCGTGTAATCCATGTGGCGACGACTGTAAGTTTCAAATTGTTTCGTCCGCTGAGCGAATAACAAACGAGGAGAATTTGAGACCTCAAGAGTCTAACGCGCAACCAGTTGATCGTGAACTAGTTACCAAAAAACAATAAAATAACTAGAACAAAACTATCAAAATACACAATTGAACATTTAAAATAGCAATGTATTTTATATGAAAGAACTTGTGTTTTTACTAGTGTTATTTATTTGTTCAATTGTATTATCCGTAGTTTTGATGCCTCCTACTCCAGAGGGGTTTACTACCTACTTTAGACAAACAATTCGTCCACATATAAGAAACATTAAAGGCGTTCATGAGTCATTTACCCAACAATTTAATACCAAATTTACAGATATTAGTAGAAGATTAGGATTTCAATAAGAAAAATACTTTTCTTGCCGTACTATATATATATAAATGTTTGAAATATTAGATACATTAAATTCTAGTAAATATTTTACCGGTATAATGATGATACTTTTAAATATCGGATCTAGGTTCGTAGAAATAAAATTAGGCAGTTCAATGGAAGCATTCATTAAATATAATATAGCACGAGAATTACTCATATTCACAATTGCTTGGATGGGTACACGTGATATAATTGTATCGATCATATTGACAGCATCATTTGTTATATTATCCGAGTTTTTATTAAATCACAAAAGCAAATTTTGCGTATTACCAGATAAATATAAAACACTTAATGTTGACTCTAATGGTGATGGTGTAATTAGTGACAGTGAAATAAATAAAGCAATCGAAACATTAGAGAAGGCAAAAAAACAAAAGGAAAAAGATAGACATATGAATTTATTGAATTTCTACAACCAATCCCTCGTATAAATGATATTAAGGATGTGTAACGGGTATAATTAAGACAATAAAAAGAAATTATATATTATTATTATAAGATGAATAATAATATATTAAAAATTAAATTTGATGCTTCAACAATAGATGGAATTATAGAGAAAAATATGACATATCGTCCCAGTATGTCTGATCCAAATTTATATAGCGGACTACAATCTATTCTTTTTGTGCCAACAATTAATTTGGATCGCGACATGTTTGGTAGCGAGTTAAGTGATAATGATATTAAAAAGATATTTCTTTCGACAAGTCAACTTAAGAACTTTATTACACGATTGCGCGAAAAAAATAAAATTGTTCTACCTATTACGATGAGTGACGCTAAAAAGAGAGGTATTATTTATAATAATATTAAATTTCTATTGAATCTTTTTTTTAAGAAAGGTGATAGTCTTTATATTTATCAAACCAAATACATCATAAATAATTATAAATGGGATGGACAATATAAACTAACGAATGTAACGATGTATACACCACCAAGTGTTGATATTAATATACAGATTGTACTTCATAAAGGTGATGAACTTTCGTTTATAAATTCTACGCGATTAAATTGTAAACAAAAACGGGATAATATTGTTAGCGATTATTATGATTTAGTTGGATTAGAAAAGCCAGCTGATAAGACTGCTAAATTAAGTGAGCGACCAGTCGATATGACAAAACGAATGTCTCCATATATCCAGTCGCGCTACAGTGATCCACGCTATGGTGATCCATATTATAAACAGAATATTTATCGTGATGGATATCCTTATTCTAGAGATAGTTATCCATCTTATTCACGATATGGCAATTCTAGTCCAGAATATGGTCCAAGACCCGCATATGGTCCAAGACCGTCATATGGTCAAAGTTCGGCGTCATATGGTCCAAGTCCATCGTATCAACCAAAACCAATACTCAAGAAAAAATCGGTTCGATTTGCCGGTGGTAGTAACAAACGCAAACATGTAAGAAAAACGCAAAAACATAAACGAAAATAATAACCTAAAAAAAGGCACTACGACAGCGTCCTTCTTACAAAAATATGTAATACAATCTAAAAATAAATATTTAATTGTTATATACTAATTAAATGTTTATCAAAGTCGAATCTATATATGATTTCATATCTTTATTTGCGCTATTGGCGAATATATATATATTGTATAGTTTAGAACCTACTTTAATAGTCGGTTCTGGATTATGTTTGTTTTTTCATGATTTTATTAAAGAAGCTACTACGGGATGGTATGCTCCAATCTTTAAAAGACCGGATGGTGCTATAAACTGCTCACTGTTTAATTCGGGTGGTTTAGTAGACCATAAATCGGGATTCCCGTCTGGACATGTTACTATCGTATCCTTCTTGATGAATATAATGCGATTGCGTAATAATACAAACTCTTGGTCAAACATTATATTGTACAATATACCGGTCGTATTAATGGGCTATGCTAGAATAATGAAAGGTTGCCACAATTTAATCCAAGTAATCGCTGGATATTTGTTAGGATATTGTGTCGCATATATATTATATAAATTTCAAGATGATATAAACCATAATTTAGACAAATTGTATTCCTATTTATCAATAAAAAATAAAGAATAATATAACTATATATTAATACTATATTCATTATGGCAACAACATATGATAGTGATACTAAAGGTAATTCAGTATATAGTGATACATCATCTATTTTATATAATTATGCTATAGCTAGAACATTATTTGATTCAGTTAAAAATAAAAATGTCATAGAAAATGAAGTATTGTCATTGTTAAATTTACAAATAGATTTAATACTTGCTTTTAATAATAATGTCACGACAACCAAAGAGCAAGTCAGATTATTGTCAAATATATTTTTTAAAGATGTTATTAATGAGCAAGGACAGTTGGGCAATCCATTAATCAAAATCAATGGAGTATATCGTCCGTTACTAACCGTACATGAATTTAGAATTGTGGTAGGAAGATTAAATTTTCGCGAAAAAATGTCCATGTTGCGCAATTTTGTTTCAACCAGCAATGACTGTATCATGTATTCTATATTAATCGAATATAAGGCAAGTAAATATAGTGATGCTAGTATTCAAGCATTTGTTAAAAAGTATCCTATGTTAAACACCTCTTTTTTAGACGAATCGATATTATCGATTGAAAATATATTAGGATTTGATATTGAAGAAACCGCGAATTGCTATGATACTTTGAATGGTAATATATTAAAAAATGTTGCTGGATGTAAACCGCTATATTCCATGATCCAAGCTGATTTTAATGCTAAGCCAACACAGTCGCCACTTACAGTATGTGGATTGTGGCATACATTAATTTATGGGATTCCTTACCAAAGTGTTGTTAAATTACCATCTGATAATGCTGTTAAAAAACTGTCTAATAGTTTTAATGGCAATATGAAAGAAGCCATTCCGGACTGTATGAATAATATTTATTCGCAATATCCCCTATTTCCTCCTTTATCTGAAAGGGAACAACGCTATATTAAATCTAAGGGGGCTCAATTGAAAACTGGCGTTGATGGCTTATACACGCGTCCTCCGTGGACACCGCCTATATGTTACATGAAACCGATTGAACCGTTCAGTTTCTCTGTAAATCTACAGAAAAGATATAAAAAATACGCGGTCAGTAATTTGTCTGGACATGTAATGTTATTTTTAATTATGGCAAAATATTTTAATGGTATTAATTTAAATTTGATTATTCTTGCGAATGTTCTATTTATGGTGCCATATAATCATTCTATTCATGAAATATTTCAAGCTGCGAAAATGATGGGAATAAACACAAATTATTCTATACAAGATACCGATTTAGATAATATAAATGAATTTTTAGAGAGTAATGGTTTGGTACCTATTGTTTTGCCCACACAAGCTTCGTGGATTCCAGCGGGAGATAGCAAGTCATTATCTAGAACTAATAGTAGCACTAGCGCTAGTACAAGTACAAGTACAAGTACTTCTTCTTATTCAAAAGGTGGAAAAAACAAGACGAAGCGAAGACATACTAGGCGATCACATACGCAGACACAACGATCGCACAAATCTAAACGAGCTCATACTAAAAAATATAATAAATAAATAGATTCATTACTTATTTACATCATGATTGAAAATAAGTAATAAAATTGAAATACAGATTGCTTTTTTATGTATATGTATCTAATACTAAACTATGTCAATTTTATTGGTTGATTTGAAAGAGGTTTGTCGTGGTGAAATTGTAAATCGTCCTTCGAAAAAATGTAAAACGCCCTATGTCGCAGATGTTCGAATAGAAATGGACCAAGATCAAGAAATACTAGGACATTCCCCGTCACTTGGTTGTTGTGGATTAGCTGACAAAGGTGCGATTGTACTGATGACCCCTACATCGGGATCGGCTTCGACATCGTCATCTGGATCGGCTAAACAGCCAGTATGTAGTTATCGAATTGATTTGGCTATTTACAAAGAAGATGATAAAGAAATAATAGTTGGAATAAACCCAAAGTTAGGGGAAACTATAGCAGAAGAAGCACTAAAACAAAATTGTATTGCGTGCTTACAAAATGTTAAATCGTATACAAGAGAGGTTAAAATCATGAATTCTAGATTTGATTTTGCTGGAATTGATGAGAATGGTACACCATTTGTATTAGAAATAAAAAATGTTCCTTTGGCGGATTATGTAGATGTTCCAAAAAAGGATCGAATACAGTGTCTTGCTCAACTTGAACATAAGAATTTCAATGAAAAAATTGCCTACTTTCCAGATGGTTATAGAAAAAATAGTACAGATGTTGTTAGTCCGCGGGCTTTGAAACATATTCAAGAATTAGAAGAGATCGCAATTACCGGTAAAGTTCGCGCGATATTGTGTTTTATAGTTCAGCGAAATGATGTAAAACAGTTTCAAACCTCAAATATTGATTTGATATACAAAGAAGCCGTGTATAAAGCTTCTCAGAATGGCGTAGAAATTATAACTATTCAAGTTGAATGGACAACCCAAGGCAAATGCTATTTTGTTAGAAATGATTTACCCATATTCTTGAATTTTGAATAAGAAAAATAAAAATAAAAATAAGAAACACTCCTATTTGATGCTGCTGCTGAGTGTGTAATTTTCATCTGTCGAAATATACATGGTATCACCATCTTTTTTACATAATTTAGATAATTTCATCAGCTTATATCTAGATATTTCTATTTCGTTCATGTATATAGTACAATATTTGACATGATATTTTGTTTGTAGTAAATTATATACATCGTTTACTGTTGAATTTGATGAAAATATTTCCCATCTAACATATTTGTCATTTATTATGAATACAAAAAACATTTCTTTTTCTTTTTCTTTTTCTTTTTCTTTTTCTTTTTCTGAATTCGGATTATTCGTATTATTCGTATTATTCGTATTATTCGTATTATTCGTATTGGTATTGTTTATATAATTTTTACTGTCTTTAACAATTTTATTAATAAAATTCATTCTAATGTAATTACTATAATAATATAAAATAAAACATTCTGAACGACGCTATTGATTTTTACATTGTTTTCAAATATAATTGAAATTGAATGATAGTTGTAATATTTATTACAAATAATTAATAGCCATATGTGTGTTAGAATGGACTATAGTCATACTCCAATTGTATCCATGAATACTAAATATATGGATGATGCTACACAAATATTTAGTTATAATCCGATTCATTTACATGTACATGATGTTGATTCTTTACATATAATAAATGAAATGGTATATCAATACAAAACTCATAGAAAATATGATGATACTATGTATATGATGGGTACATTTGTTTCCATATATGGAATATACTATTTTGCGGTTCAAATAATAGAATCAATCTATAAGTAGTGAATTACTTACTATAAAACAACAATTTTATGATTTTACTGGGGCGATTATAGTTTTATTGTAACTGTATTTAGGGTATATTGTGTCATCATTTAATAATTCATATTTGAAAAAGTTAATATAACATTGATTTATTTTTTTGATATATAAATATTTATCTGCCGAACATATATATGTCTTATCCGAATTATAATAAATATAATCAGTATGTTACTTGTTGTAAACCAATTGGATCTACTGGACCAAATGGAGCAACTGGATCTGTAGGGCCAATCGGTCCGGTTGGACCTCAAGGTGTTACTGGTCCTACTGGACCGTCTGGTGGACCACCTGGGGCAACTGGTGCTACGGGCGCAAGAGGTGCCACTGGAGCAACTGGTCCTCAAGGAGCTACTGGTCCTCAAGGTGCTACTGGCTTACAAGGCGCTACTGGCTTACAAGGAGCAACTGGCTTACAAGGTGCTACTGGCCCACAAGGGGCTACTGGCCCACAAGGAGCAACTGGCTTACAAGGTGCTACTGGCTTACAAGGAGCTACTGGTCCACAAGGGGCTACTGGTCCACAAGGGGCTACTGGTCCACAAGGTGCTACTGGTGTAGCTTCACCAACACCAAATCTACAACAAGTTTTAACTGCTGGAAACGATAGCGATTTGAGTATTGTTTTGAAAGATATTCTCGTTAGTCCAACATCAACAAATACTATCGCAAATGATAATATTACGATGTCTAATTCTGATGTTACTACTTACGAAAGCGAAATCCTTATTGAGAACCCTACTACTTATTCTCAAATAGGGATCAGTTTTGAAGATATTACTGTAGGGACAATCGCCCAATCAAAAATCAAATCTCAGTCAGGACAGACAGAATATTCGGCGAGTGCCGTTGATAGTGTGAATAGTCTGACTGGAACAAAAACTCTTTTTACACTCGGAGGTGGTGTTTTAAATACAGATACGGGAACAAACGGAACTATTGTCGCTACTGCGAGTCAAACGACACTTACTGCAAGTATGAATCAAGCAATGAACTTTGATACTGGTGTAGGTGTTGTTAATTATATTGCAAACAATGTAGATGCTACTCTTGCCTCATCAGAACTCAAATATTTAAGTGGATCGGTTGATGTTTCAACTAAGACGACCTCTCAATCAGGGCAGACTGATTTGTTGGCGAGAGTGGAAAACCTTGCTACTAATCAGTTCTCCGATAGGGTAAATATAGTTACGTCAATTGGTATTGTAGATAATCTTACCTCGTATAGTGCAGGAGGAAGTCCCTACGTAAAAACAGTCAATATTGGTAATCAAATCAATCAAACAAACGCTTTGTTCGGACTGACTTATACTGATAATACACTACTAAATACTAATTCGATAGGAAGCATATGTAATGCGAGTGGTTCGGAACTCAAAATTAACGCACAAGATAATAATTTGGGTAATACCCACGAAATAACGATTGAAACACCCTTGAGCGGCGATGCTATTATATCTCACACGGTGGTTGGGACGGCGAGAAATCTCGGTATAAGCACTGCTGGAAACCTTACTATAAGTGCTGATAATATTGATTTGTCTTCTACTGGTCGTTTAATAGTGCCTTCATTAGCGAGTGGCGATTATTTGGATTACAACCCTACTACTGCTAATCTTACATTAGCGACAAATAATACTGGAACACCAGCAAATCCTATGCTTACATTAAATCAAAACGATACTGCTACTGGTGCTGGAACGATGAAGTTTTACAAGAACTTAAATGTTGTTGGAAATGATATTGGCGTAATTACTTTTAATGCTAATACAACAACCGCAAACAATCAAGAATACGCAAGAATAGCATCAACTATTCGTAGTAATACAAGTGGTAATTTGGACGGCAGTATTGGTCTATTCGCAAGAGTTAATAATTCTAATACAGAGTTTATTAGGGTAAATGGTGTTGATAGTCAAACCGAGTTCTTACGACCAATAGATATGAATAATAATGCTATTACTACTGGAACTGGTGATATTACTTTATCTGCTACTGCTTCTACTGGAACTGGCGATATTTTCCTTACGCCGAATGTTGCTACTGGGTCTGTTAAAGTAAGTAAGGATATTATAACCGATAGTAAAATTAGGAATACAGACATTACTGCTTCTTCTATTGATTTTGCTGGTGGTTCTGCTGATTACCGATTTAATATGGATACAACAAGAATAGAACTACATTACAATAATGCTTCTACTTCTCTATCTACTCAACAAATATTCCAAGATATAATAAACGAAGAAGCGTATTTTAAACAGACCTATACTGATTTAGTAGGTGTTAATACTTTGGAAACCATTTTGGAGAACGATTTAACCCATCATCGTATCAAATTGAGTGAAACTGCGAGTGGTGCGAATACCGAGATTACAAAAGACGAAATTGATATTGATGATGGTGGTGGTAATGTTGCGAAACTAACCGCTACTGATTTAACTTTTAATAATGTTAGTATAAGACCAATAAGGAGTAATACAAATGGTTTGGCGTTTTCTGTAAGCGGAAGTCCTACAATTGCTCTATTGAGTGTCCCAGTCACAGAAATGACTGCTGGAACTATTTGGAAAGTAGATGTAGCATTCTACACTAATGCTCTCAATACTGCTAATGTTATTACTTATACTATTACGGATACTACCCCTCAATACGTAGAGCAAAACTCCGTTTTTGGATATAGTCAAGGTGGTCTTCAAAACGCTATTCAATATCTCTCATCAGGAACGCCGATGGCGGCTTATTGTAGTTTTACCGATACTTTTGAGGTTAATGGATTAGCGAGTGGTTCTTGTAGTTTTAATTTGACTGCTGGAACGAGTGATAGTTCTATTTGGGGTGGTGGTGGAGCAGTTTGTAGTATATCTATTGTATTAACTCGTCTTGGATAAAATACCTACCTTATATATAGATGCCCATTTTGACGCAATTGGCTCAAGTCAATTAGATAAGAAGCGATATTGGCGTTCGGATATTATTATTATTATTTATCTCTGTATTGAGTTGTATCTGTATACAACTCAATAAATTCTGAAATACATACCACCTTCACTATTAAACTCGTTCGTCATCATACACATACAATATGACAATATATCTTACACAGGTGAAGTTGTTATTGGAATGTAATATTGTGTTCCTCCTATTAGAACTGGTATGTAGTGGTCTGGAACAAAAGACGATGTCGCAAGAAGCGTGTTGTCGTGGGTAAAAGTTAGTTGGGCGAGAACAAGAGGATTATTCACAGGGTTCATATCTATTTCCAGCGAAGAATTACTTGAAGCAAACGAACCATTATCCACTTTGATTTTAAACGGCGTTGTTGGTGTATGTAGGTCAAAACTCTCTAAACTATTACCAAGCGAAGCATCACATTTCACATATATATATTTAAGAACACTACCGAAGTTCTGTTGGATAAACAGATAAGATTGCGTCAGCACACTATTTACTAAATTAACCAGTCCAGTAAAACCAGCACTAATATTCTGTAAATTAATACCAGTTCCATCAGCGTTAATAATAGTTCTGTTTGTTCCAGCAGGGGTCGTCCCTATCGCAAGATTAGAACCAGTTTTAGGTGCGATAGTAATTTGACCTGTTCCTGGAGTAGAAGAAGTTGCGTCAATAGATAAAGTACCAGTAGAAGTTTTTAGTGCGTTTCCGTTTAAATCGAAAGGTCTAAACGAGTTGTTCTCATTATCAGCACCATTCAATCTAAATACCAGTTGATTAACGCTGTTAATTAAACTATAAAAATCTAACGCTCCGTCGTGGTTTGAAGGGGCTGTTGTTGTAGTAATTGTGCTTTCTATTTTACCAAAAGTTCTTTTTACGCCACCACTATCTAACGCATTAAAAAATACAGAGCCAACTACATCGTTAATCGCCCCATTACGCCCACTTTTATTCATCTCAATAGAAGGCACACCAGCAGTAGTACCAGCAGTAGCGTTAGAGTTGTTGAGGGTTAATTGAGAGTTTGTATCATAACCAATACCGCTATTTGTTAAACCAATTCTAGCATAATTTCCAGTAGCAGTATTTCCAACGGCTAAAACTTGGTCAAGTGTTGGTGTTGGTGAAGCTACACCAGTAGCGCCTTGTGGGCCAGTTGCGCCAATCGGTCCAGTAACACCTTGAGGACCAGTTGCGCCCGTTGCCCCTTGAGGACCAGCTAAACCAGTGGCACCTTGTGGTCCGTCTGATGGACCAACTGGACCGATTGGCCCAACTGGACCCGTCGCACCAGGTGGTCCAGTTGATCCGATAGGTTTACAACAAGTAACATACTGATTATATTTATTATAATTCGGATAAGACATATATATTCTACAAATAAATTAATTATAGAATAAAAACAAAAAATGAAGATGCTGACAATAATAAAATAATCTCACATTCAAATAATATCGCATTTAAATTAATTCACCTTAAAATAATTATATAGATAATATATAATTATTATGCGACTAAACATCGTATATGTTGATTATAAAAACGAAAAGTTACATAATCAACTTATTATTTATTCATTAAAAAATGAGGTCAAATCGAATAACGATTATACTCTTATCGGTCATAGTACTACTCCATTTATGAATATAAATAAAACATTTCTAGTTAGTGATAATGTCACTGAGTATCTAGATAAAAACGGATCTACTGGTTATAAGATTGCTATTGTGCCTCAATATATAAAGAAGAAGAAAATAGATAAACTTGACAAAACCGTAAATTCGATATGCGATAGATTATATATTGATGTTTCAAAAAATAGCAAAAATGTGGATGTTATGACTATTAAGATTGATGAAAACGATCTTATATTAGACGATAGTTATAGCATACCATATATTAATTTAACTGTTAACATTTATGATAATCATGGTGTATTTGATATTATAAAGTTACATCAAATAAACAAGACTAACTAAGTTTGATTAAACATGACTAACTAAATTCGATTAAACGAGTTCAAACAACTTGCTTATACATTGCCAACGCTTTTTTTCGCTGTTCTTCGTAGTTTACAATCGGTTTAGGGTACTTAATATCCGCATATTTTTCACATTCAGTGTCCCAATTATGAATTGCTTTTGCGGGAACATCTTTTAATTCCGGTATCCACTTTTTAATATAATTGGCATCCGGATCATATTTATCGGATTGAGACCACGGATTAAATATGCGAAAATATGGCTGTGAGTCAGCACCCGTCGAAGCAACCCATTGCCAATTTCCATTATTACTTGCCGGATCATAATCAGTTAAATGTTGAGAAAAATATTTTTCGCCATCCTCCCAACTAATTAGAAGCGTTTTAATCAAAAAACTAGCGGTTATTAGTCTTGCCCGATTGTGCATATATCCGGTCGCGTTTAATTCTCTCATTCCGGCGTCAACAATTGGAAATCCAGTCATACCCATCTTCCACGCATTCAAATTTTTCGCGTTCTTATCCCAATGTATTTTTCCATATTTTTCCTTCAATGGATTGCCCAATACTTGCGGATTATGATATAAGAGTTGCGCATAAAATTCTCTCCAAATAATCTGCCTTAATAAATCACTGTTTACTCCTAATCTCGATTTCATTTTTTCATATATTTCTCTCACCGATACATTTCCGAATTTCATATACGCACTTAAATGAGTTGTTTCTTTATCCAAATCATTTCTCGTCTTGCCATATGCTTTGAAATTCCCAATATCATTTAATATTTTCATTCCATTATCTCTCCCCCCATTCACTAATATATCTGAATTCGGTTCTGTGAATTTTAAATATGCTTCTATTATGGTAATATTACCGTCGTATGTTTTTGTCTTTGTAAAATTAAATCGTCGCATGTATTTCGGCGATTCAACCTTCATACGAATCACTGTATTATAATATGGTGTAAACTTTGTATAATATTCTCCCGCACCAGTTACTACCGCATTTGGTTCGTATAAATAATAATCTTGACCCGTTATACACTTAATATTCATCTTTTCACATAATTTTGCGATGGATTCGTCGCGTTTTTTCGCATATGGCGTTATATCAGTATTGAAATATACTGCGTCAATTTTCCACTTGGAAATAAGTCGTTTAACGATCGTCTCATTTTCACCATAAAATGTGTTTAAAACACCACCTTGATTGCTAATATTGCTCTGTAAATCATCCAAACTCTCAATCATGAATTGAATTGCGTTGTCCGACTTGAATTTATTTTTATCGGTTACTTGCTCTGGTGTAAATACAAAAATTGGATATATATTTTTACACTGTTCTGTTGCTAAATTCAAAGCAATATTGTCTTGAATGCGTAAATCTCTTCTAAAAATAAATAATCCGTTTTCAAACATGAAATAAATATATACTATTTAAATAATATATATTTATGTATTGATTTATTGATTTGTTTTATTGATTTGTTTTATTGATTTGTTTTATTGATTTGTTTTATTGATTTGTTTTATTGATTTGTTTTATTGATTTGATTAGATATCAAGGCTTACAATATTACGATCTGATTTTCTGCGCTTGGATCTCAACGGCATATTCTCGTTCTGCATCTCCTTTAATTCACTAATACTAATGGTGCTTCCTTTCTCATCTTTATCATTCTGAATATTTACTTCAGTCTGTTTCATTTTAAGACCGGATAAAATATTGGAAATATCACTTGGTCCCTTCATCTCGGGGCGTCTCGATTTTTCAGCCGATGGAATATCACGGCTCGCATTAATATCGGGTCTATTTGAAAGAGGTACATATCCCGGTCTCACTGGCGGGGGCGCAGAATTAGGACCTTGTGTCGCGATAGGAGGCGGTGGGGCTCCGTTGGATGGATTCATATACTGTTGGTTTGGGTTATATTGTGGCTGTTGCTGTCTTTGTTGTTGCTGTTGCTGTAGAGGAGGCGGTGGTCTTTGTTGACCACCCCCACCACCCATCATGGAACTCATAAACCCACCTAGACCCGGATTCGTCTGCCCCATTGAGTTTACAGCCGCGCTCGTGAATTGCTGCATCAAGTCTGGGTTTTGGCGCATAATATCATCCATACCGGGCATGGCAGATTTAAACATGCTATTTGTCATATGAACCATCAAAGCACTACCACCAAGTTGAAAGAGTAATTTCAATTCCGGTGCCATGGTCGCTTTTGACTTGTACTTTTCATGTAATTCCGCAAAAATATCATCATAGTCATCAATATTTTCATTAATTTGTTCAGACCATCCATCCAATTTCACATCAAATGGGTCGAATTTATTGTTCAAAAATTCTAGGCCAGTGATACATGCCATTAACATTTTTCCTTGGAATTTCACTGCGTTCTTCTTCTCCTTCTCGGCAACAATGGTTTCATATTCGCCCTTCATTTCAAGCAAATTCGACTCCATGTCATATTTTTTGGTTAACTTAACACCCTTCTTTTCCAAATTTTCCAACTTTTGTAAGTAAGTAAATTTCTCCTTCAACGCCTCCTCCTTGCTCAATTTGGGTTCAGCTTGGGATTTCGTAATATCGGGATTAATAGGAATATCATTAAATTTGCCATACCCATCCCATGTCTTTTTCTCATCGCTAGATTGCTGTTTGGTGGAAGCGCCCAAATTTAATGGTTCGCTGAACATGCCATCATTATTATCATCATCCTCATCCATATTAATGTCCTCCACTTGATCTTCGTTTAATTTAAAAGATGTGGAAAACATGTTTGATCTTGCCGATTTTATACTTTTCTTTGGCATTGTTAGCTCATTCAATTCGTCTTCTAAATTATTTAAATCATTCACATCAATATCGCTAGATATTTTACTGCTTCCACTGGAATTTCTCTTTTTATCATTCATTAATAGTTCAATTCCAATGCCGAAATTTGATGATTTAGATCCACGCATCTCTCCTCTATCGACCGAGTTATTTATATTTATTGTGCTATCTGAATCAAAATTACTAATATCGATAATTTCCGGTTCACTCATTATGAATTAATTAGAACTTATAATTTTAAATCAAACACATTAATTATATATAATCTTATCTTTCAAATACCAAATACCTTGTAAAAAACAATCGGCTAAATCGTCCTTTTTTTTGTGTTTATGAAACATGTCTAAATGTTTTCCGAATGATTCATTATTAATTAACAATTCTTCGCATATTTCAATTCCCATACCTTTTCTCTCTGCGTAGGTAGTTTTTTTTGAAACATAGTCTTTCAATTTATTGGATGCTGATATAAAATGAATGTCTGTCGTATTCTTCATGATAAAATACTGAGCTATCATTCCTTGTAATGTTTTCATGCGATTTGCTATAGGGCTGATTTGATTTTCAATAATAACGGTATCTATATGAATATCTCCATATAATTCGTCCAATTTTTGTTTTAACTGAATACCAATTTCAATTAAATTCAAGTCGTTTGTTTTTACTTTATTTGAAAATGGGACAACATATTTGTTTTCAAGCTCTGATTCTAAGTATTCTAATAATAGTACCTTGCTTTTTTTTTGATCGAATTCTATTTGATGGGTTGATAAAATCGCTTTTATATCATGGATTTTTTTCTTTTTCAGTTTATTCAATTCCAAATCTACCGGAATAATAGATAATCCAGAATCTTTGCTATGTTTTTTACAGCAATATATTTGATTTGGTGATTCATTATACATTGCACTGTACATATATTTTGCCGGTTTTCCACAAGAACAATTTACAGCTTTCTCATTACATAAATTTACTACATTCCAGTTCGCGATTTCATATTGTTCTTTACTTTCGACATGAAACAGACAAAGTGCTAGATTTTTTATACCGACATCAACACTTAATAATTTCATTGTCGATAGCTAATAATATAGTAGATTGGTTTATTTATTTAATTACTTAATTTAATTAAATAAATTGTTACTTTTACTGTACTGTACTGTACTCTATTCTACATTTAATTAGCATTGGGATACTTTTGCTGTAATAATTGCTCTTGTGTAATCGCTGGAGCAACCATTCTAGCTTGTAATTGATAAGATGATAAATATACATTCTTTAAATCGCTGGTTTCATATCCATAGGGCTGAGATTTATCCATACACGACTTGTACAAAAATGGGCTGTTTGAGATTTGCTCACCAGTTCTTAAAGCTGGGCAATAGCATGATTCATCACATGCCTCCAATTGATTTGACTTAATAATAGAATCGGCATTTTTTGTTAAATATTGTCTGTATTGCCAGTTCGACTTAATATTGTTTTCATTTCTAATTTGCTGATTAATTACTGCACCGGGTTGCCATTTTGCGAAATTTCTGCCATCTGCCATTATAGGTGGGAAATCGAAATGAATATTATTAGATCCAGAATAACATGTTCCCCAACTCATTTATATATAGGTGGAGAGAAAATGTATTTACAATTATTTCTTTGTATTTTCTAATAAACTAAGCAATTCTTTCTTCGTCTTTTTCTCTCCCTTCTTAATCAATTCATTGTCTTCTGCGATTTGTCTTAATGTTTGTACACTTAGTGTTTTATAATCGGCAATGGGTATCTTTTCTTTCTTAACCTCATTCACTATTTGCTGCTCTTCCTCCGAGAGTGATTGAATAGAATCGGCGATAGAATCGTTTATGCTAGAATTATCATCAGAATCTGCTTCCGAGTCATCTTGCTTATTTACTCGCTTATCTAGCCAACTTAAAGTATTCATGTCTAATACTTCCGGGTTAAATTCTTCTAAAGTATTCTCGGGAAGTTGGATTACTTTTATATCATTGTTATTGTCGTTGTCGCTCTCATTATCACTATCATGTTCTAGTTCGTCGATTTCGATAATCGGTATTTTACTAGATACGATTGATACAATTTCGTTATTTGGTGTATCATCATTCATACTCTCTTCGTCGTCATCAGACTCGTCGTCACCACTATCACTACAGTCGTCGTCACTGTCGTCACCAGACGAATCACTATCATTATCCTCATCAGATACATCAATTAATCGTTGATCAGATGATGGCGTAGAAAGAGTAGCTGGTTCTGTTGAAATACTACGATTATTCGCACCTTGTGTACCTCCTCTATGTAAAGCCATATGCTGCGCCATTTCCATATTCGTGATAAACGACTGTAAAATTCTAGCTTGCTCCATTTGCGCTCGTTCTAAAAGAGATATAGATCTCTTAAAATAAAAGAACAATATAGATATTAATAAAAATACAACGCCTAAACAAAGCAAAGTAATAGGATTGGTAAAAACTTCAAGCATTATTATTTAATCAAAATATTAATTAAATAATATGTAAACGAATATTTCTGTATTTCTGTATTTCATCTAAATGCCACCTAATATTTTATTCGACTCATTCAAAATATACTCTGGATAATGTAAATCATATAATACTTTCAAACCTCCTCTCACACTCGATATACCTCGACCCATTTGATATGTATACTTGAAATTAAAATCATCCAACTTTGTAACATCCATGTGATTATTATCCATTATAGGCTCCAGTTTTTTACACAAGTCCGTTAAATGGGTTGTCAGTATAAAATCAATATTTTTCTGATTAATTAGATATTTTATAAATCCATAAGAACTAGCACAAGCCTCTGTCGGATTTGTCCCAGAAAATAGTTCGTCAAATATACAAAAATGTTTTTTACCGTCTTCTAAACTTTCAAGTATTTCCTTACATCGTCTGGCTTCCGCTTGAAACAAACTGTCTCTGCCAGATGTATCCGGTATATTCAAATAACAATGAATGTGATTGTATGGACTAATTTTAGCATCAGAATAGAATCCGTATCCAAATGATTGAGAGAAAATCAAGTTAAATAGCACAGTCTTCAATATTGTCGTTTTTCCAGAAGCATTGGGTCCCGTAATAGCGATATTTCTACTCAAGTCAATGTCGTTTTTCACCGGTTGATTATACATCAAATATGGGAAATAAGCGCTTTTCATTTTTGTTGCCTTGCCCAATTTACATTTATTTATGAATTTCTCTCGACTTAGTTTATTTATTCCATTCATATGTTCCATGAAAGAGTTGAGTCCTAAACTAAATTCGATTGTGTTCTGTATATCCTTATTTATGTGGAATTCATAAAAGTATTTCATTATGTACCCAATTTGACTAGATTTTGTGTGAAGTCGCGTTATATCAAAATCGGTTATTACATCTAATTCCGACAGTAACTTCATACAATATTCCTTGTGTGGATACATGGTTTGTAAAAACGGCAGATAAGTGTTATGTTTTACACACGACTTCTCAATAATATTCATATTTTCAATGGTAGTTGTCAAATAATCTCGTAATAAAAACAAATCAGTATGAATTGATTTGAAGTTCTTATAAAATCGATAACAAACGATCGAATTCTGGTAAATAGAGAAGAAATAAAACACGACGGAAATAATAGCATATACACGTTTTTCCCAAGAAATATCTTCCATGATGGTAAATATATTTCCCAATGCGTGTTTTGAAAAAATATTAGTTAGAACCTTGTAATAGCTCTCCAATGTAATTGCTATTCCGCTAAATTTCAACATAAAAAAAGGCACTAGCAGTAAAATAATAGGCAAAATAAGACTCAAAATTGGGCTCACTAAGTTATATACGCTTAATAGCTGTAAGAATGGGGACGAGTGGTTTAAAAATTTGAAAAACTCGATATCGACATAATAATATCTGTCGGTAAAATTCTCGTCGCCTTTTATATTTTTCCATAATTCGTAAAAATCATCATATTGTTTCTGTTTTAATTCTAGTTTATCGTCTGGCTTCCACGACTTGACTATTTTTTGCGTTTGTTTTAAAAAGAGTTTATTATTGGTATAATATTCGCACAATTTATTCAAGTTTTCAATGCCGATCTTAGATTTTGGCTGAATAACCGTTTCCAATAAGCATTTTCGCTCTTCGCTTTCCTCGTTTAATTCCAATAGTTCTAAATCATCAATAATATTACTGTCTAATTTTTCCTTGTTTTCTAAATAGAAAATAGGTAATTCAAATTTTGAATTCATTAATTACTATATTTGGCTAATTAATAAATTATTTCTATACGAATTGATTTATTTTTGTGTGAACTTGAATGTCCAACGGTTTATAGTTTGATGTTTCCAATAGACGCCGGCAATTCATCTATCTGTGTATTATAATACTGCTCAATCTCCTTCATTTTTCGAATATCTCGTCTCGTAATAAAATTAATACCCATTCCTTTTCTTCCCCATCTACCGGATCTACCAATTCTATGGATATATGTGTGAATATCATTGGATAAATCGAAATTAATAACAGTGCTTACTTGCTGGACATCGATTCCTCTCGCAGTCAAATTAGACGAAATTAGCACTCGCGAACCACCATTTACAAATTCCTTGTATGCCTTGGATCGCTCCTCCTTGTCCATACCACTATGAATACAACACACTGGAAAGTTATCTTTGGATAGCGCATCGCATAAATCATTTACGCGTCTAATGCTATTACAATAAATAATACATTGACTTACTGAAATGGCTTCAAACAAGTCCTTCAATGTCTCGTATTTCTGAGCGTCGTTTTCAACCGCAACATAGTATTGCTTGATTCCTTCTAATGTAACACTCTCCGTCTTAACTAAAATTTTAATCGGATCACGCATAAATTTCTCGGTTAGTGCTTGAATTTCATTTGGAAGCGTCGCGCTAAATAGCGCAATTTGAATCTTATTACCCAAAAACTGGAAAATATTATATATTTGCTCTTTAAAACCACTAGATAACATTTCATCCGCCTCATCTAATATCAAGAGCTTGATTGTTCTAGGATTTATCTTTTTTCTGCGAATTAAATCGTGTACTCGCCCAGGTGTGCCCACAATGATTTGCGGCTTGGTTTCTAAGCTGCTTAGGTCCTGGTCCATGGAACGACCACCAATCAATAGAACACATTTAAAATTATCCATAAATGAGCCTATTTGAGAACATACATTGTGGATTTGTATGGCCAATTCACGAGTGGGGGCTAATATTAACCCTTGAATTTCATTTACTTTCTCGTCAATCATTTGAAGCGCGGAAATAGTAAACGCCCCCGTTTTTCCGGTGCCGGACTGGGCTTGCGCAATTACATCCTTGCCGCTCAAAATGGGGTTAATACCTCGTTTCTGAATTGGACTTGGGCTCTCAAATCCACGACTATATATTCCTCGCAATATATTTTCCTTTAAATTCAAATCACTCCAATTATTTACTTCTGCTGTAGAATCCATACTATAATCCTAATTATATGTTTAAGTATATTTGTCTTCTATTAATAATATTATTAACAATAAAATTGATATAAAATAATAAATTTATTAGCATTATATTATATACAATGGCCACAGTAGTTTATACTATCCAAGATTTTGAAAATATAAAGTGGGCCAATAATGCCACATTTACATTACCTCAAGAAACAATCAACTTGATTCAACTATTAACCGAACAAGTTGGTTCTCCTACTTATGTAAAAACACCGAACTTTTCAAATAATACTGATACGAATGTTCGTGTAAAGCCGGCATATAAAAAGAAGGGGAAGCATGTTGAAGAAATCAGCCCGGACAATTGGGAAGCTCTTCGCAGTTTTCAAAAGACGGAGTTTGTTAAAAAGGATGGCATTGAAAAGGAGATTGATGGTATTCGTTTATTAATTAATAAGTTGACTGAAAAAACATATGATAAAATTATTGAAAAATTATTTGCCGCGCTAGATGAAATAACCGTAAATGAAAACTATGACGATGAATACATCAACAAAATTGGCTATGCTATCTTTAATATGGCTACTTCTAACAAATTCAATAGCAATGTATATGCGAAATTGGCATGCGAGTTACAAGCTAAATATGCGTTTATGACTGATATCATTGTGTATAATATTAATGAATTTATGAAATTGTTTGAAAATATGGAATTTGTATCCCCCGACGAAAATTATGACAAATTTTGTGAAATGAATATTGTAAATGAAAAGCGACGTTCTATGAGTTTATTCCTTACGAACCTATTTAAGAATAATGTAATAAAATTGGACTATGTATTTGATAATATAAATAATATTCAAAATATGATTGTAAATGAAGAGACTATGAAAAATAGTAATAAGATTGCTCAAGTGGAAGAATTGTCCGAAAATTTGTATATTCTACTTACTAACATTCCGATCGCCACATTAAAAACATACAGTCAATGGAATGTGGTATATGATAAAATTGTGCGAATTAAATCGGTCGATATTAAACAATATAGCGGTATCTCGTCAAAGGCCAAATTTAAACATATGGATATTCTTGATAAAGTTAAATAGATTGTTGAAATAATAGTTTTATGTAAAAAAATAATTAAACATTTTTTCTATTACATAAGTATATAATGAGCTCGTCCGAACAAATTGAAACATCTGATACAGATAACATGGAATTGGAAATGGAGGGTGGATTGAAATTGGAATATGAAATAAAAGACAGTGAGTTTACAATTGATATTGACGCAAAAAACGATATTGACAGTATGCTCAATAGCGAAGGTTTTTTTTCTGATTTTAAAGAACAATTTGATATATTTGACCACGATAATATGACCGCATTACATGTGGATTATTTTGAAAATTATAATTTAAAAATGTTATATCATATCGCGAATTATTATAATATTCCAAAGAAGAAGCTTAGGAAAGAAGAACTAATTCAATTAATTATTTTATTTGAAAATGATCCAGATAATACCATTGCTGTTTACAATAGAAAACGATTTTGGCATTATTTACACGAGCTTAAAACAGACCAATACTTTGGGAAATTTGTTATATTTAATTAGATTGATGTAATGACACTTATACTTTTGGGCAAATATTAGATAAACTATATTTAACGGATAAAAATATAAATACGTAATATATAATTACTATAATGGTGAATTCTATATTAAATTCAGATATAAACTATCCGGAATTAAAAAAATTGGACTCAGAAGATAAAAGCTTTGATGCGTCTATGTATGAAGTAAACATTTTAGGCGTCGATGTTGTCATTGCTTTAGGTCAAGCAAAATATGTTTTTATAGATGATAATATCATTTATTATCCGATTTATCTAGTTAAGGACGACAAAGTATCAAAGCAAATTGGCGTTTATGAAATTATGTCGGAACAATTACCGAATATTGTGGATGAAGACGGTGATGTTGATTTAACAAAAATTGATGAACCACTTTTATATAAATTTGCCACAAATGAATTGCTTAAGGATGCCGACAAATCGCCAAAAATTGAGAGTAAAAAGGCAGTAGTAGACAAAGAAGACCAAGAAGATAATGATGAGCCTTCGGCAGAAAAAGAAGAAGAGCCGTCGGCAGACCAAGATAAAGCAAAGGAGCCTTCGGCAGAAACGTTAGACACGGCAGACATGGCACAAATGGAACTTGAACGCGACGCATATAAAATGGATAAAGAGCAACCATGGATTCAAGAGTTTTTGAAAAGTAACGAATACCAATTAATCGACAATGAAGGCGGAGGAGAATGCTTGTTTGCCGTCATTCGCGATTCATTTAAATCTATTGATAAAGATACAAGTATCATGGAATTACGAAAAAAACTATCCGATGAAGTTACTCCGGATATATATGAAAATTATAAGGATAAATATAAAATGTTTGTTAATACAGTCCAAACCGGAGAAACTGAATTAAAAGAACTCAGTAAACTGAATAACGAATTAAGAGATAGATTGCGAAATGCCAAAGAAAGGTCTGAACAACAACTCATCGTTGAAAGCGCCAAAGAGGTTGCTACAAAATACAAACGATTAAAATCAGAGATAAAAATATCAAAAGAATTGATGGCTGAATTTAAATTTATGAAAAAGGTTCACTCTATAGAAGACCTTAAAAAGGTAATTAAAACATGTGATTTCTGGGCAGATACATGGGCGATATCTACATTAGAGCGCATATTAAACATTAAATTGGTGATATTTTCTAGTGAAGCATGGAAGGCGGGTGATGTCAATAATGTTTTACAATGTGGCCAATTAAATGACAAAATATTGGAAGAGCTCGGTGTGTTTGAACCTCAATATTACATGTTATTAGATTATACGGGCACACATTATAAATTAATCACATATAAATACCATCGCTTGTTTAATTTTAATCAGATACCATATTCTATTAAATTGGATATTGCTAAGAATTGCTTACAAGGCTCGTCTGGCCCCTATAAAATTATTCCGCAATTTAAGATGTTTAACGAAGAACTTGGTATTGAAGAACCGGTTCAATTGGATGTGGATGTAATTGCGGAAAAGGAAAATACATTATACGACGGTACAATCGTGTTCCAATTTTATAATCGATCAAACGATAAACCACTCCCCGGAAAAGGAAATGGTGAACAAATACCATTAGAATTAGTAAAGGATTTTTCACAATTAGCCGAAATAAGTGAATGGAGACGAAAATTAGACAATGAATATACATCGCCTTTTGAAGCGGATGGTCATAAGTGGAAAACAGTAGAGCATTTTTACCAAGGGAATAAATTCAAAAATACAAATAAGGAATTTTATCTATTATTCACACAAGGTAGCGGTTCCAAGATTTCAGATGATGTAGAACTAGCCAAAATGGCCGGGTCAAAATCGGGTAAGCACAAGAGTGAGTTATTGCGATCCAAAGACATTAAAATAGACCCCACATTTTATGGTGGAAATGAAGAGAATGTATTAGAGCGAGGAATATATGCCAAATTTAGTCAAGATAAAACGGATTTAAAATCGGCACTATTGAACACTAAAAAGGCAAAATTACAGCATTATAAAAAGGGGATGGAACCGGAGATAGCAAATGCGCTCATGTTGGTTCGAAGCAAACTAAGTGCTGAATGAAGTCCATTGTAAATAAAACCATTGTAAATAATATGTTGAAATATAATTAATTTAAACCTATTAATATAATAGAATACAATATATGACGGATTATATAAATACAAAAATAAAAGGCCTCAAATATGGCTATTTAATGAATGATAGTTCATCAGATAAAATAATTTCTACATTATATTCGTATCTAGTCGAAGCAGACGAGTATATTTCAAGAAAAATAACAGACAAGTGTTTTAATTACACTTTATCCAAAATTCATTCTTTGAAACAAATTCCCAAGCCAAATATGGGTGGAAGCTATTTTTTTCCAAAGCATATTCAGCAATATATTGACGACAATGCCACATATAATCTTCAATTTACATGTAAAATTAAAAATAGGGATATTACAATTCACTTCGTGATAACATCTGAATTGACACCAGACGAAGTGATTTTATTACATAAATATGTTCATATGATGTACATGTGGTTGTATATATTGGATGAGTATTCTAGTAAACAATGTTCAAAATCAGTGTCAGTTTTTATATACTTTACACCATTCGAAAAACAATTACCGAATAATCAATTGATTGTTTTAGATACGGAACATGTAAATACCGCATACACAACGGGTTGTAAAGAAAGCACTGAAATCGTATTGTATCGAAGCGAAGAATGGTTCAAGGTTTTTATCCACGAAACATTCCATAATTTCGGACTCGATTTCTCTAGCATGAATCTACAAATTGTCAATAAAAAAATGAAGGAAATATTTAATGTGAATATCGAGTTTAATTTGTATGAAAGTTATTGCGAATTTTGGGCGCGAATTATAAATACAATGATGTATACATATCAAGCGATTAAATTAAAC